>JAEEGJ010019335.1_pt1 | contig 15023 bp, 12 predicted proteins | sample 8958761 | NCBI WGS metagenome assembly JAEEGJ01 (sample SAMN16246546, study PRJNA631951) | gut metagenome | biome: gut microbiome; feature: rumen; material: RS-attached | host: Bos | place: Iran: Karaj | collected 2018-10 | reverse complement strand
TGGGCGGCTGATGCGATACGTTCCTTTCGCCAGGAAGACTTCCGGATTGCCGCCATCCCACACGCCCCAACCGGAAATCTTTCCCAAATTATTGGCGTAGATCATTTTATCTGCATTACGATATTCCTCCGCCTTGTTCAAAGCCTGTTGGATGGCGGCGAAATCGTCCGCCACGCCATCCCCCTTCGCACCAAAATCACGAACATCCAATCTCATTCCCAACAACGGCAATACACTCGTCGCCAACAACATCCAACAGACTTTCATTTTCATATCACAATAATTGCAAGCAAAATTTTCTACAAAGCATAAGCTTCTCCCCCTATCCCTTTCGTCCTTTTCCGTCCTTTTCGTCTCTTATGTCCCTTTCGTCCTTTTTTATGGCAATTTCATGGGCACGGAGACACCGAAGTCCCGTTTGTCAATGGATTCAACGCCTTCGTCCCGCATCCCATGTAGTTCAAAAACAACGACTTCGTTGCGGCCTTTCTTCAGTAACGGTGCAGGAGCGTACAGCGTCAGCTGCGGACCGACATTCCAATACCGTCCGAGATTGAAACCGTTCAGCCAGACGCTGCCTTTCACGCCGCCTGGAATCTTGATGAACGTGTCGCAAACCGTATCCGCATGGAAATGGCCGCGGTAGAACGCAGGGCCGTTGACAGCTTCAAATGGCTTGTAGGTAATTCCGCTTATATCGTTCATCGGCAACGAAATGGCCTTCAGATTGAACATCTCGCGCATTGCATAGGCCACGCCCATGAACGCGATTCCTTTACGGTCTTCATTCATCAGATAGCCGTAGTTGATGCGGCCCATGTTTTCCACCAATACATCCACATCCGCCCCGCCTTCGGGAATCGTCACCGTCACGCGATGCGGCTCCGGATCATTGCGGTAAAGCGTGCCCGCAGGAACACCATTGACCAAAATGATGGCGCGGTCACGCAATTCGAAAAGCTCCACAGGATACGCTCCGGGAACTGTCAGATGATAGCGATACATGATGAAGCCATAGTCTTGGTCGATTTCCTCCATGCGCGGCGCACGGAAATATTCCTTCCATTGCCCCAACGCAGGCAGCGCATCGTACAGGCTTGCGACTTCCGTCAGTTCGATCTTTCCATACGCCTTTTTCGGCAGGATGACAGGCTTTTCCGCAGGGATGCCCCGTGCCTTACAGAGCTCCTCCTGCACGGCGTAGTATTTCGGCGTCGGATCGCCCTCTTCGTTCAGCGTGCCATTGACGTCATAGCTTGTAATCAACGGCTTATACGGACAATTTCCGCCATTTGCGCCGTTCATGAAACCGAAATTCGTGCCGCCATGGAACATGTAGAGATTAAAATTGATGCCATTCGCCAACGCCTCTTTGATATCCTCCCGGACAGGCTCCGCCTCATGTTCGCGACATTGTTCCTGCCAATGGAAGGCCACGCCATTCCACAACTCCATGACAAACGGCGGATTGTCTGGATTGAAATCATTCAACGCCTTCACAAGCCGCGCAGGATGGTTGCGGCCATCGACACAGGCCATCGTGCCAGGCACCGTTCCAGCCGCCAAATGGTGCGGCGTATTGCCATCGGCCGTGTAAAGCGGAATCGTAAATCCATGATCCACATAGCATTGCCGCAACGCTTCCAGATATTCATGGTCGTTGCCATACGAGCCGTATTCGTTTTCGATCTGCATCATGATGATCGGTCCGCCTTCCGTATATTGCCATTTCTTCAGACGCGACAGCACTTCGTCCATATAGCGTTTTGCATATTTCCAATAGCCTTCGTAACGGCAACGCAAATGCATCTGCGGATCTTTCAGCAACCACGACGGCATGCCGCCCAAATCCCATTCAGAGCAGATGTATGGGCCAGGCCGCACCATGACCAGAAGACCTTCCTCCTGAGCCATTTGGACATACCGTTCGATATCAAGCCAACCGCTGAAATCAAACTGGCCGGGCCGTGGCTCATGGCGATTCCAACACATGTACGTCTCCATGCAGTTCAGCCCGCATTGACGCAATTTCACGATTCGATCGCGCCAATAGTCTGGATGGATGCGGAAGTAATGCATCGCGCCCGAATGGATTTTCACGCTTTTGCCATCCAGCAAAATGTCGCGATTTTTGATTTCAATGGTTCCCATGGAAGTTCCTTAATCAGAACAGAAAGCAATGGACATTGCCCGCCAAATCCACCGCCACGATGCGATGGCTGACGACGGCGACCGGAGCGATGATCGGCGCGCCAAGATTCAGCTTCTGAACGACTTCGCCCGTCTCCGGATTAAACACATACAGATTACCGTCGTTCGCGCCGACGACGCCGAAGCCATTCACCAACACAGGCCCCGCGAAGACCGTCTTCCCGCCAGTCGTGTAAGGCGCGTTGGAGACAAGATTTTCATCTGTTTCTATCTGCCATTTCCGTTCTCCGGTCTCCACATCGTATGCCAGAAGACCCAAATTGGCCGTCCCGTAGATGACGAGATTCTTGTAAAGCAACGGAACGCCGCCGACCTGCTTGTTGCCCGCTGCATCAAATTGCTTCTTGATTTCGCCAGTGCGCGGCTCGAGCAACACGACACCGCCGCTGTAGCTCGCCAACAGTGCCAGTTCATTATTATAAGGTATGACGCCGAGGCCACGATAACGGAATATTTTGCCGTCGTTCTTCGACCACAGCTTCTGGCCAGTCTTCGCGTCATAACCGTTCGTCGAAGCCCAATGGCGCGACCAGAAGATGACGCCATTGACGATGGACTGCGGCGTGGAAGTTCTTGAACAGGAAGCACCTGCATCTTTGTTCTCCCAAATCGTCTTACCCGTCGCCGTCTCCAACGCCATCAACGTCGAACCGCAGGTCATGATGTAGCGGTCGCCATCCAAAATATTGGCATGCGTCAACGGCAGGGCCGTGCGTAACGCCAAATCGTCGCGCTTCCAACGGACCGTGCCGTCCGCCGCGTTCAGGCCATAGACGCCGTTGTGATCGTCCAATGCAACGACCACGCCGTTGTAAACGTCCAAACTCTGCCGCACGCCGTATGGCGTCTCGAAGGCCCATTTCTGAACTCCCCTAGTTATATTCAATGCTCGGACGCCCGCGCCCTTGAATTTCGAATCCGGCATGGTCGCGACAAACACTGTCCCGTGCTCAATCACAGGCGACGCCTCGAAGATCGGATTGCCGACGTTTGACGTCCATTCTTTTAACAATTTCAAAGTCTTGTATTCTTCATCAATTTTTCCGATCGAAGCAGTTCGGCTGGCATTGCCGTATGCACTGCCCCATGTTCCCAAACCTGCCAAAGCATCACCGACAGGCAAATCTGGAACGCCATAGCCCCCCGTGATAGTTTTCTTTTGCCCATCTGCAAACGTCGCTGTAGCGACAACCTTATCACGCTGCAGGATGTCTTTATCAACGCCTTTCACCCCCCAAGTCCAATGACTCAATCGTTGCAATTTGATCTTTTTTCCGGCAATATCTTCAACCTCCACACTGACCACAGGGCTTGTCGAATCGTATGCATTGACCAGTACATTGCATTCAGTCTTATCATTGGCAAATGCTACCAAGTGGTCGATTTTGGCAAATCGCCGTTCCACATCCACAAGTTTTTTGTTTTCAAACGTATAGACAGGGAAGCTTCCCGAACTGAAATCGATGCCGCCGCGACCAGGCGGAGGCGTGCAGACGGAGACGGCGCCATTCTTGTACGTTGAATACATCCAGTCGTGATGATGACCGTAGATGATGCAGATCAAACCATACTGGCTCATATCGACGGGGCAGTCCGTGCCTCCGCCATAGATCAAATCATTGTCCGTTCCGTTGACGAAATGCGTCACCATGACGAGCGCCTGCTCGGGATCCTTCATCTCCAAATCGTTCTTCAGCCAACGGGCTACTTCCACCGTCTTGTAGCCAGTCTTCGCGTCACCGTATGGAACAGGAAGCATGACGATATGCAGTTTGCCCGCGTTCCACGAATAGAACGGCGGCCCGAACAATTCTTCAAACGTCTTTTCGCCGAAACCAGCGGGATCGTCTTTCAGCAAATCGTGGTTGCCGTTTGTGTAATAGATTGGCATACCGAGCTTTTCGGGATTGACGTTCTCTGCGTGGTACTTCAGACCGTTGCGATAGCATATGTCGCCCGAATGGATAAGTGCGGCGGCACCGATGGCGTTCGCGTAGTCACGAGCGTTATCCGCCCAAATCAACGAACCGCCCCCCTGCTCCGTATCCGAAAATTGGATGAAACGAATCGTGTCGCCCGCCGAACGCGCCCATGGTTGCAGTTCGAAATCATACTGCGTCTTTCCTTCCTCAATTTTGAGATAATGGCGGACTTTTGGACGATATCCTGCTGGAATGGAAACCGTTATAAAATGCGCTTTTTCATGTCCCGCCAACGTGAACGCGCCATTCGCATCCGTCTTGACACAATTTAAACCATCTGTGACGACGATGCCAGGCATTCCTTTTCCGTCACACGAAACGGTTCCTTTCATTTCCGCCGCCATGACGGCGATCACGGCCAGAATCAACAAACCAGTCAATCGCAATGTACGCATGTTTTCCTCTTTTCTTTATGGTGAAACAAATCTGTCTTCAGTCCAATAAGAAAAGGTATATTGAAAAACGCAAATTGCAACCGCAGACGGCCATCAAAAATCTTGTCTTGTGTGTTCACACGAGAGTGCGAAAACCATCACAATTCCGTGGGACAATCCAGAAAACAAGTCTCGATGTCGAACGTCTTGCCGATCAATTCCATAATGGCGGAAACACCGGTCGTCTCCGTTGCATAATGCCCTGCCGCAATGATGGATAGCTCCATCTCCATGGCGTCATGGAAATATTGATGTCGGAATTCTCCCGTCACCAGGCAGTCGATTCCAAGCTCCGCACATTCGTAGATAGCACCGTCACCGCCGCCGGACACGACACCGACGGTCTTCTTCAGATTACAATCCTCCGAGAAGACACGGCTGACCACACCCAATTTATCCTTAATGACAGACGCGATTTTTTCAACTCTCACTTTTCGCGGCAACTGCCCATAGCAGCCTATTTTCGCGCCATGATAGTCGTAGAACGGCTTGACATCCTGCAAATCAAGCATGCGGGCCAACACGGCATTGTTGCCATACACAGGATGCGCGTCCAACGGCAGATGGCAGGCATACAGCGAAACGCCCCCTTTCATGAGCAACGCCACGCGCTGTCCAATGAAACCATTTATATACTTGACGCCGCCGCCCCAGCTAAGACCATGATGGACGAACAGCAACTGCGCTTTGCACTTCTGCGCGGTGCGACACGACCACTGGCAGACATCGACGGCGAATGCGACGCTCTTGACATCCTCCACGCCCGAATCCACTTGCAGGCCATTATTCGAAAAGTCCTGCGAAACGAGCCCCGCGAACGTCTCATCCAGAAAATGCGTAATGTCCTTCAATTTCGCCATATTCAAACCTCCTCCTGATTTTTCATGCCTTTCGTGGTTCCTAATCAACGACTTGCCCTTCCCGCGCCATGCGGCGTTTATGCTGGAAATACGTCATTGCGATGCATAGGCTGGACAGCAGAAAACACGCACCAAGCAGAGAGTACGCAAGATGCGTCCTGCCTGTATCGAAAATCTTGCCCAACACCATGGGGCTTAGAATACAACCAACAGCACCGCAACCAATTGTAAATCCAGAAGCCGTTCCGCTGTATTTGATGTTACGGACAGTCACCATACTGACAACCATCGGCCACGCTCCCGCACAGGCTAATCCCGCCAACGTCATCAACACAATGGCGCTCTGCCAATTTTGTGCGAAAACCTGCCCAATCAGCAAGATTCCTGCGGTGGTCATCATTCCGCAGATGGCCGTCTCATACGTCTGCTTCTGCGGCAGGAACGAACAGAGAAGACGTCCGATGGCGACCGCGCTCCAAAAAGCCGCGATGCTCAACGTCGAAATCTTGTCCGTCGCCCCAAGCTGTTTCAAATAATTCGGTCCGAAGGCGTAGATGGACGTTTCCGCAAATACATACAAAAACAGTCCCAACGAAGGCAGCCAGATGTTCGGCAACAGTTCCAAAACGCGCTTCACACCGCCGTTTGTATCCGCGGCAGATTCACTGGCCTTGTACGGAAATTTTGAAAACGCGAAGCAAACCACAAGAATCGCGCCCAATAGACACGTTCCGAAATAGAGCCACCGCCACGAGATGCCACAACCGATCAGAATTCCCGCCGCCACGCTCGCACTGTTCGCGCCAATGCAGTAGAAAATCTGAGCGAGATTCATAAATAGTTTACTTTTCGTTGGATGCAAATCCGTCAAGCCAGCCGAACTGATGGATTCAATGCCACCGCCGCCCATGCCAACAATTAACGCCGCGATGCAAACCACCCAAAATTGCGGTGCCAACAGCATGACCAGGCAGCCAATGGAAATCAATACACATGCCCATAACAGGCTCTTGCGTTTTCCAATGCGATCCGAAGCGACGCCCCCCAGAAAGCACATCGCCGAAAAGCTGAAAAACTGCACAGGATACGCCCATTGCACGAACACGGCTTCGCGCATGCCGAACTGCTCGCCCATCTGCTTTCCGACGGCCGCCAGCAGATTCGCCGTAATGGCGAACGCCACAAGGCTCATCAGAGATGTACAGGTCGTCAGGCCGCGACGTTCACTTGTTTTTTCCACTGTTTCCATATCCGCTCCGTCAACGATAGCTTACCATCACCACAAAATCTGTCCGTCCGACAAAATTGGCCTCAAGTGCCTTCCGCAACCGCTTGTCGAATCCGCGCCGCCCACGCAACGTCGCCTCCGCCTCAAAATTCTCCAGAAATGCTTGGTAGCGAGAGATTACCACATGGCTTGGGCAATCCCTAAAATCATCCTGTTCATTCATCATCGTGCGGCGAACAGCCGTCAGCAACGACAGTCCGCAGGCTGCCGCTTCAGGCAGTTTCGAACACAACGCGAGTTCGCTCTTCCATTCCGACGGCATCCCCTGACTGTACGCCTGCAAATCAAACGCGATGCGAGCTCGTGGAAACAATGGCGCGATCGGATAAACGGACAACACATGCCTCTCAACCATGTCACGCGTCTTATCATCGCATAGCGCAAGCCATTCGTTTTTCGCTTTTTCCGCAACTCCATCCACCTTTTCCGCAACAGGTTGCGCAGTCGCGCCAACATGCAGAAGATGAATTCCAAGCTCGCGGATGAACGTGTCGGAAACATCATGGAAACGCAACTTCGTCAGCGTTTCCGCGCAGCGTTTTGCCAAAGCGTCCAACTGCATGGGGGACAATGGCAAATGACGCCGTAGAATCGCGATCAACCGCTCATCATCCCACGGATGAAGCTCCGCGTCCAGTTCCGACAGCGGATTCCTTCCGCGAAGCTCCGTAAACGTGGAGGCCACATCGCCGTAGCCAGATGCCGTCAAAACGGACGCCAACAGCGTATCGATTTCGCTTTCCGTCATCGGCGACTGACCGCGCAGACGTTCCTCAACCGTCAAAGTAAACTGGTCAACAAGCCATGAATCACGCACGCCGTTCTGTTCGAAGGCCGTCCGCAAATCCGCGCAAAGCCCTGCGAAATCGTAGCTTTCACGCTGGCCGCCTTCGCCTAGAACGAACAATGCCTGTTCAGGAATCAATATCATTCGCCGCCTTCCGTGTCGTTGCTCTGCGACGGCAACTTGTGGATCTCATTGATGAATGCCTCCGCATCCTTGAAATGACGGTAAACGGAAGCAAACCTCACGTATGCGACTTCATCGACCTTCTTAAGCTCCTCCATCGCGAACTCGCCAATCTTTTTAGACGGAATCTCGCCCTGTGAATTCGTTTCTTCCGAGATGCGATTCATGACGTTGGAAACCATCTGATCGATCACATCGTCACTAATCTGCCGCTTCCAGCAGGCCTGCTTGAAGCCCGCCAGCAGCTTGTCCGGCTTGAAGTCCTCCCGACGGCCATCTTTCTTCAACACAAACACTTCCGCAGGGATGATCGTCTCATATGTCGTGAACCGATACGAACACGCCAAACACATGCGGCGGCGCCGCACAGACGCCGCGTCTTTCGACATCCGCGTCTCGATGACTTTATCCGAATCTTTTCCACATTTTGGACAACGCATAGCTTAACTTTCCTTTTTCAACAAATCTTCTACATCCCTCGTTTCCATCCACTGCACTTTCCTTCCCGCTCGTTAGGGCAAATCTCGCGTCACACGCTCGATTCCAGTCGCCTTTCCGTCTTCGCCAACCGTCACGATCGTTCCATTCAATCGTATCCCCTTATCGTTCACAAGGAAACGACTCGGCATACCCGTCGTGAAACGCCGCAGGACAGGCTCGATTTCACGTCCGAGCACGGATTCCCGCGCACCGACCATGCCGACATCGCACTGAAACGCGGTGCCGCCCGCGAAAATCTGCTGATCCGCCGTTGGCACATGCGTATGCGTACCGAGCACGGCGCTCACACGCCCTGCAAGATATCGCCCCATCGCAATCTTCTCGCTCGTCGCCTCCGCATGAAAATCGACGATGATGACAGGCGTTTCGACACGCAGTTTCTCCACAAGTTCATCCGCCTTCGCGAACGGGCAGTTCGACGGCGCATTGATGAACGTCCGCCCGATCAGCGATATCACGCCGACCTTCACGCCGTTCCGCGCTTCGAACACGCCATAGCCGCGACCAGGCTGCGAATCATTGAAATTCGCAGGGCGCAACACGTTACCGACGCTTTCGATTTCATCAGGAAACTCTTTCTGATCCCACACATGGTCGCCAGACGTGAAAACATCCACGCCGCTTTCATCAAGCTCGGCCAAGCACGATTTTGTGAAACCGCCGCCGCCAGCCATGTTCTCGCCGTTCGCGATGCAGAAATCACAGCGGTTCTCACGCATCAGCTCACGGGCGGTCGTCTTGACGGCCAGACGCCCTCCTTTCCCGACTATGTCGCCTATGAACAATATGCGCATTGTTTACCTTGCCTCCGCAGCCAAGCGGCCGAACCGCCCTGCAATCCTTATTTCCTTTTTCTGTTGATTTTTCTATTTTTTGCTTCGTTTGAAGAAAAAACTTGAAAATAATATAATTCATGCCGTCCATTCTGCTATTTTTCAGCGCAAAATGAAATATAGTATTTCCATTGTCAAGCCATTCATTCATTCCAATCGAAACATATGGAACATCGCCATGCCCAGACAACCTTCCCCCGGCTCCCCTAAAAAAATCTTCCGCCAAGCCTCCGCTTATCAGTATGATTCAGAACATCAGCCTAAATCCAAGGCGGATATGACGGAATTTGAACTGAAGCAATTGTTTCCCAAGCACGTATGGAAGCCTGGCACCTTGCTGATGCCTGTTCCTGTCGTGCTTGTCTCTTGCGGTGGCGGGAAATCCCCCTACGCACCGAACATCATCACGGTCGCATGGGCCGGAACCATCTGCTCCGATCCCGCCATGCTCTCTATCTCCGTCCGACAGGAGCGCTACTCACATGAAATCATCGCCCGCACACAGGAGTTCGTCGTCAACGTCCCGACTGCCTCACAGGCGAAAATAACAGACTGGTGCGGCATGAAATCCGGCCGTGACGTCGATAAATTCGCGGAAACGCGGCTCACACCGTTGCCCGCCACGCAGGTCAAATGCCCTATCATCGCGGACTGCCCGCTCAACATCGAATGCAAAGTCGTCAAGACCATCCCGCTCGGCACGCATGACATGTTTCTGGCGAAGATCGTCGCCGTCTCCATCGCGGACTCCCTCCTTGACCGCCGCGGCAAACTAGCCACGGAACACGCCGACTTGCTTGCCTACGCGCATTCGGAATACCATGCGCTCGGCCGAAAGGTCGGCACGTTTGGTTTCTCCGTCAGAAAACATCGATAGAAGGCATGCTCTGACGCGGCTGAAATGTAAAAAACTCTTTTTTACTATATAAACGCCATTGAAAATTGGCATTTTGCAGTTGAAACGTTAATTTTCCATACTAGATTTTAAAAGATTCCGTTCCCAGAAACAAAAGTAACACAAAACAAGGAGTTTTCACCATGGCATTGAGAGTAGGTGTTGTCGGTTGCCGAGGCATTGGTACCACCCATGCAACAGCCCACAAGAACGACGAGCTGGCCGAACTCGTGGCCGTCTGCGACGTCGTCAAATCACGTGCGGACGAACTCGCCGCCAAACTGCAAGTCAAGGCATACTACAGCCTGGATGACATGCTCGCCAACGAACAGCTCGACATCGTCGATGTCTGCACAGGCGGTCCTGAAAACGGTGGCTGGCACGGCATTCCCGTCATGCAGGCCCTTTCCGCCGGCAAGCATGTCCTCTGCGAAAAGCCAATCTCCAACGACGTTGAAGAGGCCCGCCAGATGGTCGCCCTCGCCGCCAAGAACAATCTGTATCTCGGCGTCAATCTGAACCATTACTTCACGCAACCTGCGGACGACGCCAAGAAACTGATCGCCGAAGACAAGATCGGTGAAATCATCTACTTGCACCTCCGCATGGGCTTCCCGGGCTCCGAATGGGCCTACGCCCGCACGGCCGGCGCCAACATGGAAGGCTATCCCTACTTCCACGTCAAGGCGTTCCTCGCCCACCCGTTCTCCATCATGCGCTATTTCGGCGGCAACGTCGCCCAGATCCAGTCCTTCATGAGCAAGCCGTCCTACCGCATCAAGACGGCCGACCCGATGGTCTCCGTCAACTCCATCCACCTCAAGTTCGAAAATGGCGCCATCGGCTACATGTTCTCCTCCCGCGGCGACACGACGAATTACTACGGCGGCTGGTGGTCCATCGAAGTCGGCGGCACGAAAGGCACGTTCGCCATTGAAAACTGCGTTGAGAAACTCATCTACCAGCCTGCGCAGGGCAATCCGGACTACACCGCCGGACAAGGCCTCGGCAAGGCTCCGGAAGCCATCGTGACCGACTACGGCGTGACCGATTTCGGCACCACCTTCCCGCGTCGTATCCATTGCTTCCTCGAAGACGTCACCAACGGCGTTCCGAAGAACAAGCTCCGCGCCTCCGGCCGTGACGCTCTCGCCACGCTGGAATACACGTTCGCGGCCATCGACTCCTTCGAACATGGCGGCATCCTCGTGAATCCGCATCCGCTGCCGTTCGTCAAGCCCGATCCCAACAACCAGTAATAACCACCACCACCGGCATCCCCGCCCACGCGGGGATGCCATTAAATTATTATACAATAAGGACATACGATTATGAAAATTGGTGTCAACTCTGTTCTCTTCGGCGCGTTCGACATGGACACCGCCTTCAAATGGACCAAAGTCTGCGGTTATGACGCAATTGAAATCTCCGCCATCGGCGGCATGAGCGAACATCTTGTGCTCGATAGCCATTGGCGTAAATGCTGCACCGCCATCAAGAAACTCATTAAAGAATACGATCTTCCCGTGCAGGCCATGGAACAACCCAGCCAAGATCCGAAAATCATGAAAATGGCCTTCCAGGCTGCCGCCGAAATCGGCTGCCCCGTCGTCAACTGCGGTCCAGGCGGCAAGATGGGTGATGAAGCCACCTTCCAGCAGTCCGTTGACAGCCTCGGCAAACTGGCGGATCTCGCCGCCAAATACGGCGTTACTCTCTGCGCGAAGGCCCACGTCGGCGCCGCCATCTGGAACACGCCCACCACGCTCAAACTGCTCGAAGCCGTCAATCATCCGAACTTCGGCTTGGACATGGATCCGTCCCACATCTATCGCGCCAACGAAAATCCTGTTGACGCCATCGCGGCCGTCATCTCCCGCATCAAGCATGTCCATATCCGTGACTGCAAAGGCCGCCAGCAAGGCCCCGGCGAGCCCTGCAATCAGGCCAACGGCCGCGGCGACATCGACCTGCTCGGTTACATCCGCGTTCTCCGTAAATACAACTATGACGGCCCGATCGATCTCGAAGTCATCGGCACGAAGGGCAAAGGCTACGAACTGCCCGCCTGCGTCGCCATCGCGGCTGAAACGAAGGGCCATCTGACAGCCTGCCTGCAGGCCGTCGGCGAACGCTAAACCACCACGCGGAAGCGGAAAACAGCCAACGGCATCCATGAAGAAATCGCCTCTTCTCAACACAGGATTCGCAGGCTTCATCGGGACGCAGTTTCTCGGGGCGTTCAATGACAACATCTTCAAAATGCTTGTCATCTGCGCCGCCGCGGCGGTCCTGACGCCGGAGGCCAAGCGGGACTACATCCCGCTCGCCTCCGCCCTCTTCATCCTGCCCTATCTGCTGTTTTCCGCCTTCGCAGGTTATCTGGCGGACCGTTTTTCCAAGCGGTCCGTCATGATCGCCACGAAGGCCGCAGAAATCGTCATCATGGCGACCGGCCTCATCCTTTTCCGCTTCAACGCCATCTACGCCCTTTTGGCGGTTCTTTTCTGCATGGGCGCTCAAAGCGCCTTCTTCAGCCCCGCTAAATACGGCTTCCTGCCGGAAACCCTTCCAGAGGAAAACCTCTCCAGCGGCAACGGCGCGACACAGCTCTTCACATTTCTTGCCATCATCCTTGGCGGATGGGCAGGAAGCCAACTGGCGGACACCTATAAGGCATCCTTCCAAACAGCCGCCCTCTATCCCGTCGCTATCGCCGTTCTCGGTTTCGCCGTCAGCTTTCTCATCACTCGCACAAAGCCTGGCTCGCCGAACGCAAGACCGACCTTCGATCCCGTCTCCCCCCACTGGCGGACGTTTGTCGAAATGCGTCAGAACAAAGCGCTTCTGTTCTGTCTTCTCGGCAACACGTACTTCTGGTTCTTAGGCGCCCTTTTCCAGGCGAACATCCCATTCATCGTGCAGGATGATCTCAAACAAGGCGACCAAATGATCGGTTATCTACAAGGTGCTGTGGCCCTCGGCATCGGTATCGGCTCCGCCGCGGCTGGCTTCCTCTCCAGAGGAAAAATCGCCTTCCATTTCGTGCTGCCGGCCGGCCTCCTGCTTGCCGTCAGCGCCCTCGCCTTCGGTCTCGCCAGCTCACATGTCGTGCCCGTGCTCGCCATCACCGCCATTCTTGGCGTGACAGGCGGCTTTTATCAATTGCCGCTTAGCACAGGCATCCAGCAGTACAGCCCTGAAGACAAACGCGGCGCCTATCTCGCCGCTGGTAACGCCCTAGACTGCATCTCCATGCTTCTGGCATCCGCCCTTCATTGGCTTCTTCTGAAGCCGTTAAAACTCTCGCCGGGCACCGTCATCGTCGTTCTCGGAGTCATCACATTCGCCGTCGTCGTCGCCCTCAAAGCGTTCATGCCCAGCGATTTGAAAAACGTGAAAACAGCAGATTAACACCATGGCCCAAGTCACTCTCAAAAATGTCGGAAAAATCTATCCAGGCGATGTACGCGCCGTAAAAGACTTCAATCTCACCATTGAAGACGGCGAATTCATCGTCATGGTTGGGCCATCTGGCTGTGGAAAATCCACCACGCTCCGTATGGTCGCCGGTCTGGAGGAAATCTCCGAAGGCACGATCTCAATCGGCGGCCGTGTCGTCAACGACGTCTTGCCAAAAGACCGTAACATCGCCATGGTTTTCCAAAACTACGCCCTCTATCCAGACAAGACCGTCTATGAGAACATGGCGTTCTGCCTCCGCATGCGGAAATACCAGCCCGAAGAGGCCAAACAACGTAAAGGCCCCTTCGCACCGCTCATCAACTGGTGGCGAAACCGCCGTGAGAAAAATGCGGAGATTGACCGACGTGTCCGCGAAGCGGCGGATATTCTCGGCATACAAGATTTGTTGAACCGCCGTCCGAAAGCGTTGTCCGGCGGACAGCGGCAACGCGTCGCCGTCGGCCGTTGCATCGTCCGCAATCCTGCTGTATTCCTCTTCGACGAACCGCTTTCCAATCTGGACGCGAAGATGCGCGTCCAGATGCGTACGGAGATTTCGCGTCTTCATAACAAGTTGCGCACCACGATGATATACGTCACGCATGACCAGACGGAAGCCATGACCATGGGCGACCGTATCGTCGTCATGAAGGACGGCGTCATCCAGCAGGTCGCCACGCCTGCCGAACTCTATGACAATCCAAACAACATTTTCGTCGCCGGATTCATCGGCACGCCGCCAATGAATTTCTTCAACGTCGAAATACAGGAAAACAACGGCAATCTGTCCATCAAATCGGACGCTTTCACGCTGAAAGTCCCGCAGGAATGGACAAACGCCGTTGCGCCTTTTGTTGGGAAACGTCTCACCTTCGGGCTCCGCCCCGAACACGTCGGTTCGCCCTCAGCGGAAGCGCAAAACCATCCGCAGACCATCGCGGCGGACATTGAAGTCATCGAGCCCATGGGTTCCGAGACATACCTTTATATGAAAGCCGGCGAGGCTGGCTTCATTGCACGCGTCGATCCACATCGCGCATGCGCCGTCGGCGATAGAATCGAACTCGCCGTCATAATGGACAAGGCCCATTTGTTCAATCCGGAAACAACGGAAAGAATCATCTGATTCATACCTTATAGTATAACAACCACAACATTGAAAGAGGAAACAACCATGACCATCATCCCAGTCGCCCTTGAAATGTACTCCGTCAGAAAGGAATTCACGGAAAATCCGCTGGCCACCATGAAAGCCATCAAGGCCATGGGTTACGACGGCGTCGAATTCGCAGGTGCCCCACAGTTCTGCGCGGAATTCTACGCGGGCCTTCTGAAGGAAACGGGTCTCGTCTGCTGCGGATGGCACACCCCCTGGGCCAGCGTGCAAGATGACAAAATCGACGAAACCATCAAATTGAATCAAGCCGTCGGCAACCCCAACGTCATGATCCCTGGCGTTCCCGCCAAGACTGCTGACGAATGGCTCGCGACCGCCAAGAAGTTCAACGAAATCGCCAACAAGCTCGCCCTCTACGGCATGCGCACAGGCTACCACAACCACACCGCTGAATTCGCCGCCGTTGA
>JAEEGJ010019334.1_pt1 | contig 15024 bp, 14 predicted proteins | sample 8958761 | NCBI WGS metagenome assembly JAEEGJ01 (sample SAMN16246546, study PRJNA631951) | gut metagenome | biome: gut microbiome; feature: rumen; material: RS-attached | host: Bos | place: Iran: Karaj | collected 2018-10 | reverse complement strand
ATGAAATGCCAGCCCGTCTCGAAGAGATTGGCCAAGCAGAAGAAGAAGGCGTAAACTTCCGCTTCCTCGAAAACCCTGTAGAAGTTCTCGGCAATGAAGAAGGCAAGGTAGTTGGTGTACGTTGTCTCAGCTACGAACTCGGTGAACCAGATGAATCTGGTCGCCGCTCTCCAGTACCTATCCCAGGTTCTGAGCACGACGTTCCATGTGACGCAATGATTGTAGCTCTCGGAAACGGTTCAAACCCACTTCTCGTTAGCACAACCCCAGGCCTCGACGCCGACAAGCGCGGTCACATCCTTGTAGACGAAAAGCAGGCTACACACCATGATAAAGTTTGGGCAGGTGGAGACATAGTTCTCGGTGCTGCAACTGTAATCCTTGCTATGGGTGAAGGTCGTAAGGCTGCTGCTGGTATTAACGAGTACCTTGCTAAGTAATAAGTGAAATAATCAAAATGGATTGCTTTGTCTACGTTTTGTAGCGATGAAGCAATCCATTTTTTTTCTTCATTTTTCAAAATTTAAAAACGTTGAAATGACTAATTATTACTTTTTTTTCCTTGAAGACTGATGATAAATGCCTTAAAATTATATAAAAATGTTACTCCAAATCAAGAGGTAAAAATGTATAACACAAATCTTGCTTTTAAAGAAGAAATCAATGAACTTCCGGTATTAGATTATCTCTTCAACGAATTAAAAGATGTTTTTAATTTGTCTGAAGCAGAATTTAATAAGATTCAGAATAGTGCAGCTGCTAAAATTATTGCTACTTTGCCTTTTGCTGCTGGGTGCTCAGAGCCTGAAAGAACGGCAATTGCGCATCTTTCGCTTTATATGGCAGAGATTAGAGGCTTTCAAAAATATTATGCGCATTTACCATCAGATGATGTGTCAGTTTATAAACGCTTGAATTTCATTTCCAGATTTGATGATGGTAATAGAGAAGTCATTGAATATGGCATGGATCTTCTGGCATTGATTATGATTGAAGGTTATCACAAATCAGAAAAGTCAGATAAGAAAAATAATATTTATAATCCATTTGTTTCAAAAGCCTGGAACTATAGATTAGAAAAAGCAAAACTTATGAAAAAAATCAGAGGGAAATCAAATGACTTATTGGATGGCCTTTTTGTAGCGCTAGGTCCTTTCTGGTAATGGTATGCTCTATAATGATTCTCTGTATTCGGAAAAAGTATTATTTACAATAAAAACAACATCGTTAATCTCAATTATATTATTGATTATCAGAAATGTAATGAGAATATACAGTTGGTATAGTTTAAAGGCAATAACAGACCCTGTAGAATTAAGGGCCTGTATTGTAAGTATTATTACATCAATAATATTCTTTATTCTGTTTCTGAGACCGCATAAATTCATTTTAATTGGAATTATTGCACTGTATTATTCTCTTGAAATTGCGTTTAATGATACGAATGATATGTTATGTATTCCGATGTTTTTTATTGGAGTAACTGCTTTTTCCATACGAGGATTTTTTAGGGAATATAGAAAGCTTAAAATATCTTTGTTTATAGTAATTTATCTTATTATATGTATTTGTCCAATTCGTCTGAGCTTCAACGAATGTGTATCCAGTCTTTTATTAAAAATAGTTAATTCTTTTATATTTCTAGTAGCGGTATTTTTTACAACAGAAAATAATAGAAATAAAATAAGAGATGATGCTCAAACAGAATGCATTCTTAATATTGCTGACTATGAAAAACTGAATTCCAGAGATGCAGAAATGCTTGATTTATTACTTCAGAAAAAAGCATACAAAGAAATTGCCGCTTTTGAAAACCTGAAAGAGGGTACTGTAAAAAATCGAATGTCTATCATTTTTTCAATACTAGGAACAGGTGATAAAGTTGGATTTATTAATAGATATGGTAAATATAAAATAGTATACGAAAGGCCTGGAGATAGACTTTAAGCCTTGTTACTGAGATTTACAATTCTATAGCCTTTATCAAAATCCTGTTTTAGTATTTTTATTGTCTCGTAAACTGAATCAACTTTAGCATTGATGAGTGCATTTCTAATAGAGTTTGTGTCTTTTATTGAAGTGCCGGTAATAAAATTTTTTACTGTATGTAATAATAATTCAGAAGTTGATAATTGTCTTAATTGAATTGGTGCTAATCGAATTATTGAATTTTGAATATCTTTATTTTCTATTCCATTTTTATAAAGAAAATCAATTGCTGATATAAAGCTTTGAATTGATTTATCCGGATTGCAATCCATGTGGCTGGCAAAGCCAAATGCATCTTCATATCCAGAAATAAAGGCCATTGTTTCATAAGCACCATTTTTCTTCCTGATGTTATCCCAAAGATAAGAATTATTCAGGTATTGAGATAAAATCAGTTTATTTGGATAATTCTGTTTATCTGAAAAACCTTCTGTCTTAAATATAAGGGACGGGTATGCAAGTTTTCCCATATATAAAAAGGTAGAGTCGCCTGAATAATCTTTTATGGAATTGAAATGAAGTTTCTTTTCTGAGTTATCTGGATCAGAAAAAATTTTAATCTGTTTTGAGAATTTACTAAAACAATTAACGTTTGCTGCAATACCGATGTATAATTTGTTCGTGAATAAATTATTGAAGCTTATTGTTTCTGTATTATTGAGTTTATTATTGTTTAATTCAGATAATAATGAAAGGCCGTTGTTATAATCATTTAAGGCAGATAAATTATTTAAAAATGACATCGCATAAAAAGAGGATAATTTCATACCTTTCATAAAAATACTCTGAGAAATTTGAAGTATTTTACGATTAATCAGTAAATCATTTATAGATATAGAATTGGATGTATTGAAGATAAAATCGAAAATATTAAAGAAAATATCAAGCCCGGAAGCCTCATCAGCCATAAAACTAAAGTGCAAGCCTGGAATTAATTGATTGTCCGCGTTCCTGTAAATCATGAACATTATTTCAATTTTATGTTTATATGTATCAGATAAATATTCCTGAAAGTAATCAACAACAAAGGAAATATATTTAAAATTAAAATCATTCTTTAGTTGAATAAAGAAATTAAAATATACTAATGGACTATTCTGTAAATCAACAAAACAGATATCCAAATTATTTATGGAAAAATTATTAATCTCGAATTTAGGTTCAATATTGCATGGGATTTTTTTTATATCAAATACTGGCAGTGAAACTTTTTTTCTGTTATCAATAAATTCATCTTTTTGTAATAATGATTGGATTATATTTTGATTTTTATTATTCGTAATATTCGACAAAGTTACCTTAGAATTAGTAATAATATCATTAATAAAAGTTTTTACCAGATCAGTTTTTTTATACAATTCATTTTCGATTGAATAAAATTCGGCGTATAAATTGTAATCTGTTTGAATTCCCTGGAGCAATAAGTTATAAACAAACGAAAAACTGTTCATTTCTTTTATGGATTCATTTTCAAGAATTTCAAACTTGTATTCTTTTATAACTTTTTCCAGAGTTTTTAAAATCTGCTCATCTGTAAGATGATTAATTATTTGTTTCAACAGATTTGTAAACTGATTGTAAAACTCATCAGTGGAGGAAAATCTTTCTTTTACTGCGAAAGTTAAAATATAATATCTGGATTCTTTGTCTAACGCAGGAATTGGAATGCGGTTGTTTGAAAATAATTCGGGATAATAATCTGTAAGCAGACAGTACTTTGATGTAAATACTGTTCTGGTTAGAATTTCCATAAGCAATTCATCATGAATGCTTTTGATTTCCTTCATATAAATACTGAGTATTTTTATATTCTGGAAATCAGCACTGACAGAAACTGTTTTTTCGATTGTTTTTTGCTTTTGTGGCAGGAGAGGAGATGTATAAGTTAATAATTTATTTTGATTTTGAGTTTTAGAAATAAAATCTTCCAGTATTTTCAGGATATAGTGTATATTTACAGGGCCAGTAATAAACAGTTTACAATTTGAAAGAACAAAAAACTTTTTATAAAAATTACAAACATCATCATATGTTATTTTACAAAAATCATTGGGATCTCCGCCTGCATCAAAGGCATATGTTGAATTACTGAATACATTTTGAAAGGCTTCTTTTGCGGTGTATATAGCAATATTTGAATAATACGATAATATTTCATTAAAAATTATTTTTCCTTTTTTATTTCCATCTGAAATAGTTACGCATTCCTTTTTGAAAGTTTTTTTCTCCAACTTTGCGTGAAAAATAAAATGAAAATAGTATTGTATTAATTTTGTAAAATCTTCTTCAAAATAAGTCAGTCCATAAAATTTCATATAATCAGACGAGGTTGTTGCATTTAATAATAATGCAGGGCTATTATTCTTTATCTGATTAAAAAAATCACAGCCTTCAAAAGTACTAGCTGCATCAAGAATGCAATGTTCAACAGCATGTGCAATGCCAATATTATTTGTAGATTCAGATTTTATAAGATAACTGAAAAAATACTTATTTGAGGTAGTCGGTATGTAACAGATTTCAAAGCCGCTGTCATCACGATAATATTTTACATTTGTATATTCTTTTATGAGCTTAAATGACATTTACTTTTCTCCAATAGTTGTACAATAGACAAATAAGAAAAATGGCAGGAAAGAAAAATAAGGATTTATTATAGAAGAAATCAATGAAGGATATGGAAAAGTGAGAGTTATACTTTCCTAATAGCTTTATGATAATAGGAATATAAAAGAAGTAGTTCGAATATATAGGTTTGAAAATATCACCGATTAAAAATGACAGATTAATAATATTTAATGTATAGAAAATTATTTTATAATAACCGCTAGGAATATTGATGTTGAATATCAGAAAGAAACAGGTGTTTATAAGTGTCAGGCATAAGTAGAATATAAAAATAAAAAGATATTTTTCGAGATAAATAATTTTTGGTGAAATATTTAAATACAATTCAAATCTTTCTGTTTTATCGATGTATAAATAATCAAAAAGATTTTGGAAGAAAAACATCATGGATATAATCTGGAATAATACAAAAAAATCCAAATTTAAAAATTTGTTCAGAAAAATAAGTATAGCGAACGCCAGAAAGTAGAGAATGACATAAACTTTTATACTTCTAATCTTTTGTAAAAATAAATACAGGTACATCTAAAATTCCAGTTTTTTATGTGATTTTGAATAAAAAAGGCTACTGACTAAGTTGATAAAAATTATAACTAGGGAACAAATATGCTTTACGAGATAGTTTGATAAGAAGGCTTCAGGTATTTCAAATAAATAATCATATCTGACAAAGAGAATTATTATTGGAATTAGAATAAGAGCCATGATTTTGTTGGCAGTATAAATCTGTTTTAGATTTTTATTTAATGCAAAGTGATAGAAAATAAAGAAATACAAAAATCCAATTATGATAGATACTATGGAAATGCAGTTCTTAACAGGAATTTCGACATTATAAATTATATATGTAAGATTCAAAGAACTAATTAATTCCGGAATAAAATACACAATTATTACTAAGAAGAATCCTGAGTAAAGCTTTGATAGTATAACTGAATCTTTTTTTACAGGCAGATAAAAACTTAAGAAAAAAGAATCATTTAGGAAATCGGTTTTTAATAGAAGTAATTGAAGTCTAATTAATAATAATAATCCAAGTAATTGAACAATTTCACAGGGTATATAGATTGATGCAAGCAAAATGATGAGTATATATATAAGATTTAAATTTCTATTTTTTTTAAATTCATTTAGTAATAAATATATCATTTTATTAACTCCAGTAATTCATTTTCAGTTAAATAAGAATTAGGGCAATTTAATACACAGGTTCCATCTTTTAATGCAATGAGATAATCACATAAATCAATAACCTCAGATAAAATATGTGAAGAATAAATGATGCATTTATTTTTATCTTTATATTGCTTCATGTATTTTTTGATTTCAGTTCTTTCTACAGGATCTACATTTGAGAGAGGTTCATCTAAAATGGTAATTTCTGAGTTAGAGGCAAAAGCCGCAGACAGACTGAGCTTCTTTTTATTTCCAAGAGACAGTTCTTTTACTTTTTTATCAGGGATATGGAATAAATCTAAGCAGGAATAAAAATCACTGCTATTCCATTCAGAATAAAAATGTTTATAGTAGTTTGCTATATCTTTTGCCTTAAATGCTTCTGGAAAAATATTTGTTTCAGGCGAAAAGAAGATTTTTGATTTCCATTCTCTGGAGTCTGATTTATAAGTCTTGTCATCAATTGTAATTTTCATATTTTTTGAATAAACAAGAGAATATAAGATTTTCAATAAAGTTGTTTTTCCAGCACCATTTTTTCCAACTAATCCTATAATTGAATTATTGGCCATCTGCAACACAGGAATATCCAGTTTAAAATTTTTATATTCCTTATAAATGTTTTCAATTTTTATTTCCATATTATTTACACCAGTTAAAATATTTCTTTAAATTATTGCAGCTTTCACAAAAACTGCTGAACTTACAATTCGATTTACATTTACCACCTTTTTGATATTCCTGAGCATAATTAAATGCAGAAATATCTTGAATCAAATTATCACTTTCGATGTTGCTGATAATTGCGCGATTATCTTTAGCCAGACAAAGTGTTATATTCCCATCATTGCATAATGTAAGAGAACCAAGTTTACAGGAATTATATTTTTGCCTTAATTCAACTTCAGCAATATTTAACTTTCGAACTTCCATTTCAAATCTTTCTTTTAATTTGTATTCTTTTTGAATGGAATAAAGTTGTTCATATTCATTAACCTGAAAGGGTAAGGTGTTTTTATCGGATTCGTCCTTTATTAATTGTCTTGTGCTAAAGTTTATGCCGGCTTTATTAAGAAGTTCAATTGCATGTGTTACAGAGTTTAAATATTTTTTTTCGGATGAAACAATTATAAAATGGATAAAAAGTAGTTTCTTATCTATATTCTGAAGCAATTCAGCTATTACTTCATTTGTAAATAAACTTCCATTTGTATAAATATGACAAAAAAGAGAGTTCTTCATACAATAATTGCATATTACTTTCAGGCGTTCCAGTTGCTTTAACGGATCTCCGCCTGTAATATTGACTGAACGTGCGCCATAATCTTTCATCAGATTAAGAAATTTCAGACATTTATTTATATCCAGCGTATTTTTTCCAAACCAGTTATTACAGTTACATTTTCTATTACTTTCACTACAAAACGAGCAGTCTAAGTTACAGTCAGAAGTGATTTGTAAGGTACAACTATCAAGCCGTAAGCCCAGAATTCTGTAACTATCAATTATTTTCGAATTTACAATTTTAATCGAATCAACATATGTTTCTTTATCAAAGGTATAAATATATGGATTTAATCTTGGATATTGATTTTCATCAAATTCAATATTTTTATTCAGATTATTTTCTAATAATTCCTTTTCTGGAGCAGTTAATTCAATAAATTGATTTGTGAACTTGTTAAATAATATTGCACCTGTATCATCACTTTTATAAACAATATCTTCTTTTAATTTTAAATACATAGTTTAGAAATATCCTTTTTCTTTTGAATAGCAGTATAGTTTTAATAATGAGGTAAAACGTATGACTGTTTCATCACAACGTTCCTTCTTGATATTAAATTCATCATTATTTACATCAACAGTTTTTATACAAACATCACATAGATTTCTGATAGGACAATAATTACATCGGTTTTGTTGAATATCTTTTAGGAACTCAAAATATCTGATTACCTTTTCTTTATTAATTCCATCGTTAACATTACCTAAGCAATAATTTGTATTTGTTTTCTCACATGCATAAAAATTGCCATGAACATCAACCATTAATTTATCTATACCTATTGCACAGGAATTTAATAAAATCTTCTGATCATAATTTATTTTGGCCTCAAACAAATTGAAAATCTGTTTAAGCATGTTTCTTGCTAAATCAGATAAAGAACTATTTTCTTCTATTATTTGGAACAATTCATTTATGCGCTGTTTTACTAAATCTGGATAGTTGAGCCCTTCGTAATATGAAGAGTGGTATGCATCGACAAACGAGAACTTCCCAAATGCTTTTCTTAGTACCGGATCCTGGTCAAAAAATGAAAGAATATTGCGAATATCTTCTTTACAATCGATTACAGTATTGAATATATATCGAATAGAATATAAATCAGCTGTTTCTGCAAATTTTTTGAAATTATCATAAACTTTAGCAAATGTTCCCTGGTCATTACTTAAAACTCTGTTTCTATTGTGAGTTTTTTCGTTCCCATCAAAACTGATTGTTATAAAAACTTTATTAACCAGTAAGAAGTTTATAATTTCATCATTTAATAAATATCCATTTGTAGTGAGCGCATAATCAATTTTTGAGAAAGACTTGGCATAAGTTGAATTTATATATTCAATGCTTTTTTTTAGCAGATTAAATTCTAATAAAGGTTCTCCGCCGTAGAAAGTTATTGCAGGAGTTAGTGTAGGATTATATTTCTGGCAGTCCAGGTTATAATTCATATAAAAATCGATGGCTTTTTTTATGATATTCCATTCAGCTTTTTTGTTCGTAAAAGTTCGCATTTCGGAATAACACTCAGAAAAAACACAATATTTACATCTGAAATTACAACTTTGGGTTAATTCAATAATTAATTGGCGACATCCTTTTTTTATTCTGGAATTTATAAATTCTTCCGGATTGATAACTTGTGTTTCATCACGCATGAATAAATGATATTTATTCTGTAATTCTATCAATCGTTTAGATTTTAAATCTGTCAGGTATTTTATTGAGTTTATATTTGTTAATTCTTTTTCTTCATCATTATTTAACAGAGGAAATATAAATGAACTTGCATCGTCGTAGAAATATTTGTTGTTACTTTGTGTATTAAATATAATCGGTTTTATAATAATCATAATTGTTTCTTACAGTTGTTAAATTTATGAAATACTGGTATTGCAACTACATAATCACAATACCAGTGTTTTAATTATTTAGGCTCCTACAGCTACACCAACAGATGCTGTAGATACATCCAATACAGGAACACCTGCATCAGTTACACAGCCAAGAAGACAAAGTGCTACACAGCCCCAGAAATTTTCGTTTCTCATTTTTTTCCTCCTATTTATGAAATCATCATATAAATGAAATACACAATTTCAAAAATATGACATGTCAACGTTGCAATTCTGATTATATTTGATTCTAAAATATATGCATTCTTTTTTTTGTCACAAAAAGTGTAATTACCGGTAATAAATAGTAATAAGAATTGTAAAAACTGTTATTAGTAACAATAGTCATAAACCCGATTGAGAATTTTCCGATAATCAAAATATGGCACAGAAAAAAAATAGCAAAAAGAAAAATACTACTTTGTTTACAGCGGCTTGTGTTTTGTTGGGGCTGCTGGTTATTTTGATTGTTTTTCTTGTGAAGAAAGACCAGATTTTTACTAATCTTAAAGAAACGAATTTCTTTGATAAGGTTTTTGGCTCAACTCCAACTGTAATTGAAAATCATGAACCTGCTGAACCAAAGAAAGCAGATACTATTCCACTTAAAAATGATGAAGTTACCATAAAAATTGAAAACGAGGAAAAACCTACTCCTGTATATGCTGAATCTGAAGTTAAATCTTCAGATAAAACTACAGCCACAGAATCAATAAAAGAAGCTGAAACCGTAAAGCCTGTTGAAAAAAAGCCTGAAGAGCCTAAAAAAGAAGTAGCAAAGCCTTCTAAAACTGAACTCCAGCTTTGTTTTGTAAATATTGATGGTGATGGTTCGGTTGTGCGTCAGCTTATAAAGCGTCAGGTAACAAAGAGTGATTCTCCGCTTACTACAGCAATTAATCTTCTTTTACAGGGCCCAGATACAACTAAATCTGCAGAACGAAACTGTATGAGCCTTATTCCGGCTGGAACTAAGCTTCTTAGTGCCAGGGTTCAGGATGGAGTTGCATATTTGAACTTTAATGAAGCATTTGAAATTAACACTTATGGTGTAGAAGGCTATATTCATCAGCTTGAACAGATTGTGTTTACGGCAACTGCATTTTCTACCGTAAACAGCGTTCAGTTCTTGATTGAAGGTGAAAAGAAAGATTATCTAGGAAGCGAAGGACAATGGATTGGTTCTCCGCTTTCAAGAAGTTCATTTTAACGGTAAGATTTTACAATTTTATCAAAGTACAACGGATTTTTCAGATAAGCTGTCTGATAAGTCGAAATCGAAAAATAATCAAAGCCGCCTTCCTTGTCGCGTGTAAGAATCTTTGTGATATACACGCTACTTTTGTTTTCAGGGAAGAATGATGTACTTACGATTTTGTAACTGTCTTTTGCCTGAGTATAAATGATTTCGCAGTTCTGGAAGTCTGTATATGAACCTTCCGAACTTTCCAATAACTTTCTCTGAACATATAAATCATTAAGATCTTTATTATCTGAAACCTTTGGCAAAGCAGTCATAGTAATCAATGAGTCGTTGCCGAGTGTCCAGAAGTTTTCCATTTTCTGTTCCCAGTTTTCATCCAGAGTTACCGATCGTTTTTCAAACTTACAAACTTTAGACTTTGAAGCCTTTTTTGTTTCCTTTTGAACTTCTGGTTTTGCTGAAGAAACTCCATTAAACAGTTCAAATGTGTTGTCAGTACTTGATTTGATTGTTCCGATTGTTACACAATCAAAAACTTTTGTGCCTTTTTCATCTGTGATTGTTCTGATATTGAATAATGGAATTCGAGCATCAAAAGTAATGGCAACTTTTCCACCGAACTGAGCATAATCCTGATCTACTACCTGATTATCTGATTCTACGGCAACTTCTGAAATACGGCGTGCTGAGAATTCATAAAGCAGGTCATGAAGATAATTTACAATATCTGTGTCATCTGTATCAGGAAGAATCGTAGAAATGATTTTCTCACCAGTCATATTCCAAAAGTCAGCCTGAGGGTCTACCGTCATTAAAATTGCAATTTCCTTTGAAGGAAGCATTGCTTCGTCATCCTGAGGTGCAAAATATCGAATCTGGATAGTAGAATTATCATAACCAAGGATTCCAATGTAACTTTCACGATTAAAAGAATTATCGCGGTAATAAACGTATTCGCCGGCGCTGTCTGGAATATATGAAGTAAAGCCTGGAAGGGCGAAGCTGGCAGTAGTTATAATGATTGATGTTAGGATTGATAGGATTAGTTTTTTCATGGGATGTCCTGTACAGATTCCCGGATCAAGTCCGGGAATGACACAGAATTGTCATTGTCGGGCTTGATCCTGCGATGTTTGCGCAGCAAACTCGGTAACAATCTGTATTAAGCGTTCAATTTTTTGAGTTCTTCTCTTACGATATCCGCAGCCTTCTTAGCAACTTCATCAGCTGGAACAAGAGTAGCGTCTGCATCGCTGCGCAGCTTCATTTCTACGTTTGGAAGATTCTTGTCGCCAACTACGATGCGGATAGGGTAGCCGATAAGTTCTGAGTCTGTGAACTTAACGCCTGGACGTTCGTTGCGGTCGTCGAGAATAACTTCGATGCCGTCAGCCTTCAAGTCCTCATAAATCTTATCTGCAACTTCCTTCATCTTGTCCTTATACTGGATAGGGATAACTGCTACCTGATATGGAGCTACAGTCATAGGCCAGATGATTCCCTTGTCGTCGTGGTGACCTTCGATGATGCTTGCAAGTGTACGGTCAACACCAATACCATAACAACCCATAAGAGGTGTTACAGGTTTTCCGCTTTCTCCAAGGTAAGTTACGTTCATTGATTTTGTATATTTTGTACCAAGCTTAAAGATGTGTCCAAGCTCGTTACCTTTCTTCATATAGAACTTTCCGCCACATTCAGGACATGCGTCGCCTTCTTTACAGGTACGAACATCAATAGTCATAAATGGAGTAAAGTCGCGGCCTGGTTCAACGTGCTTAATGTGGTAGCCTGCTTTGCCGGCACCTGCGATACAGTCATGCATATCAACAGTAGACTTATCTGCAATTACTGGAATCTTAATTCCAACTGGTCCAACGAATCCGTGTGGAGCACCAGAGTACTTCAATACATCTTCGTCGCTTGCAAGTTCAGCACCAGAAGCCTTGAGTTCTGCTGCAAGCTTTGTCTCGTTTACGTCGAGGTCACCGCGGATAAGTACGCAGAAGAATGTCTCTGGAATGTATGTCTGGCCACCTTCTGTAACAGTCTGCGCGTTCTTATAGAACTCTGTACCAGACAAATCAACTGCACAGTTGTAAACTTTGTAAACAAGAGCCTTAAGGAAAGTAGTTGGCTTTTCACCAAAGAACTTTTCCATGTCTTCAATGCTGAATACGTTTGGAGTTGCAACTTCTTCGATTGCGAGGTCTGTCTTTTTCTGTGGCTGACCGTTAGAGTCGAGAGGAGTTTCTGCCTTGCAGGCTGCCTTTTCAACGTTAGCAGCATAATCACAGTCTGGACAAAGGAGGAGTGTATCATCACCAACTTCTGATTCAACCATGAACTCTTCTGAACCAGAACCACCCATAGAACCTGTATCAGCCTTTACTGAGATTGTTGTGAGTCCCATGCGCTTGAAAATGCGGCGGTAAGCAGCTGCTACATTATCGTAAGAAGCGTCGAGGTCTGCCTGATCCTTATCAAAAGAATAAGCGTCCATCATGGTGAACTCGCGGCCACGCATTACACCATAGCGTGGGCGGATTTCATCGCGGTATTTTGTATTGATCTGGTAGAGTGTGAATGGAAGCTGTTTATAAGAAGAAAGACCATCGCGAACGATAGCTGTAAAAGCCTCTTCTGCAGTTGGAGAAACAACCATGTCCTGACCCTGGCGGTTCTGTGCAGTGAGCATTTCACCTGCCATTTTGTCCCAGCGGCCAGATTCCTTCCATAAATCACCGGGTACGATTACTGTAGGTTTAATTTCGAGAAGACCTGCGTTGTCGAGTTCTTCGCGGATAATTTTTTCAACTTTCATTAAAGAACGGAATCCGAATGGCATGTAAGCATAAAGTCCGTTTCCAAGTTTGCGGATTAAACCAGAGCGCATCATAAGCTGATGGCTTGCAATAACTGCGTCATTTGGAGCTTCGCGCAGTGTTGAGATAATTGTTTTTGTAGCTTTCATAACGTACTATTTTAATGAAAGTACGTTATTTCTTCAACACGCAGATAACCTTGTCTGAGTCAGTGGTATAAGGAGTGCGTTTGTAATCGTTATAGAATTCACATGATGAATAGCCTACTTCTTTTGCATAAGAACGGATAGTTTCCATGCTGATAGGGCATACAAGTTCATCTTTTACTTCATCGATTACCTTGCCGCTTGCTGTCACTACATGCTGGAACAACTTGTATGAAGCCTGATCTGAATTTTTAATTACAGATGAATACAATGTTGCTCTTTGTGACTTTTTTGCAGGCAGTTCAACCTTTGTTTCAGAAAAGTCATATTTAGAAAAGTTCAAAATATCAAGCACAAGGTAGCCGCCTTCAGAAAGGAGCATTCTAGAATCAAAAAGGAATTTTTTGATTAAAGTTCTGTCCTTCATGAAAATAACGCGATAGCAGAGACATGTAATGATGTTAAAGAAATTCTTGCCGAGATAACGTGCAAGATCTGCCGGGTTGAGATTGAAAATGTGTGCAGGATTTTCTTTGTTTGCCTGACGTGTGTTTACAATATTAACAAATTCTGTGAAGGAATCTGTCAGGGTAATATCATATTTCTCCTGCAATTGTTCAGTAAGTAAAGCTGGTCCACATTCCACTCCGAGGAATTTAGCGGGTACAGGAAACTCATCCCCCATCGCTGAGAAAAATTCTAGCTGATTCGGTTCAATAGGGAAAAAGTCTTCGTAATAATCTGTCCACTTCTTAATGTAAATCATAGTACATTACATTATAAATCATAATTGTGGAAATTCAAGTTAAACTATTACAAGTCGGCAATCACAGTTTGCCTCTGAGAAATTCTTTCGATAATCTTAAAATGACCTGCTGTTACAGCTCGTTTTTTAACGGATTTTCGATTGCAGGCTAATTTATCTTCCAGCGGTTACCGTCGCGGTAGAAGCGTTTTGCGTTTACTTCGAGGAGACGACCGTCATCACCAAGCATTTTTACCATAGAGGTTAGAGGGTTTACTTCTGTAATGCGGAAGTCTGTTCCATCATAAGTAAGGCGTACACCTTCGTTAGGAAGACTCTTACGGGCTTCGTTATACCAGTCGTATTCGTAAGAAAGACAGCAGAGAAGACGGCCACACTGACCTGAAATCTTCATTGAGTTCAAAGAGAGGTTCTGGTCTTTAGCCATTTTGATTGATACAGGACGGAGTTTATCTGAAACCCCATGACAGCAGAACGGACGGCCGCAAACTCCAAGTCCGCCGGTAATACGTGATTCATCGCGGACACCAATCTGACGAAGTTCAATTCTCATTTTGAAAACAGAAACAAGGTCTTTTACAAGTTCACGGAAGTCTACACGGCTGTCTGAACTGAAGAAGAACAGCGCTTTCTGCTCATCAAAAAGAAAGTGAGTTTCAACAAGCTTCATATCAAGCTTATGATTAGCAACTTTTTCCTTAAAAATAGGGAATGCTTCTTTTTCTTTATGAATAAGTTCCTGACGGCGTTTAAGGTCTGCTTCAGAGGCCTTGCGGTCAATTGTTACTATATCTGACTGTTTAATTCCCAATGGTTTTTTAGCAGTTCCAAGAACTCTTGCCATATCTTTTCCATAGCGGGTTGGAACGATTACAAAATCACCGGCAGAAATCTGAACCTTACCTTCAGGTGCCTTTGCATAAAGGGTTTCAGAAGAGTAGTCCAGCTTTATATGATAAAGGGGAAAATCAAAAACAAGATTTTCGGAAGAAGTTTCAGTAACGTCTGTATCTTCAAGAGACGAAAGATTTTCGTTCTCGTTATCTATATCTGTTTCAAAAATATCACTCATAATAATTCAGTATACCTCACGAATTATGAACTCATCAAGTC
>JAEEGJ010019332.1_pt1 | contig 15027 bp, 15 predicted proteins | sample 8958761 | NCBI WGS metagenome assembly JAEEGJ01 (sample SAMN16246546, study PRJNA631951) | gut metagenome | biome: gut microbiome; feature: rumen; material: RS-attached | host: Bos | place: Iran: Karaj | collected 2018-10 | reverse complement strand
ATATTTGATTCAATATCGCCTTCGATGACATACCCGGGCACATCCAGATGTTTCAGCAGGTTTTCCAGGGTGGTGGTCTTCCCCGCTCCCGGCGCGCCCATGATATTCACCGCGAAAATTTTATGTTCCGCCAGATGTTCGTGAACATGCTCCGCAATATGGTTGTTCCGTGCGTGGATGTCCACCATTACATCCGCTTTCATCATATGCATTGTTACTGATCCTCCACTTCCAGTTCCACGCTTTTCACGTAGAACTCCTTGCCGATAGGCGTAGGTTCCCCATCCCCGCCGCAATAAGGACATTGAAAGGAAAACCGTTTCCGTTCAAAATGTTTCCCGCATTTTTCACAGCGCAGCTGCGGTTTCACGCCCTCGATGAAAAGCTGCGCGCCTTCACAGAGGGTGCCTTCCGCTATCACATCAAAATACATCTGGATAGACTCGCCGATAAAACCGGAATCCTCCCCTACCACCAAATCGATGCGGCGCACACGGCCGTTGTTCTTCCTGGCAGTTTCGGAAGCGATATCCACAATCTGTACGGTAACGGGATACTCGTGCATGCGTTGCTCCTTATGCTCAGGCCGGCAACATTTACCTGCTGCAGCCTGCGCGTTTTGCTTCCATTATCAGGCTTTGGCCTGCCCTGCTTCGGCAGCCGCCTTCTGCGCTGCCGCTTTTTTCGCCTGGGCTGCGGCAATGGCCGCTTTCTGCGCTTCCGTCAGGACGACCTGCGGCTTGGGAGGCGGCGGCGGTCCCTGCAGTACTTCTTCCGTCTTCTCGGTAGCAGGCGCCGTATATTCCGTGTCCATGGACAGACACTTCTTCGGACAGTTGGTCACGCACTCTTTGCACTGCACGCAGGCAAAGCGGTTGATCTTCCAGGTGCGGGCGTTCCGGTCCACCGTAATGGCGTCGGAAGGACAGTTCCGCATACACATACCGCAGAAAATACAATTATTAATATCGTTGATGACCTTGCCCCGGTCGGCTTCGTAGACCTTCCTCGGTTTAAAAGGATATTGGCTGGTTGCCGGCGGTTTAAACAGATTACCCAGCATCTCACTGGCAAAAGACAGATAACTCATCGTCAGCCCTCCTCACCTTTCACAACAGCTGATACACGGATCGATGGTCAGAATAATATTAGGCACATCCGCCAGATCGCAACCCTGCAGCATTTTAACCAGCACCGCAATGTTTGCGTTGGTCGGCGTACGCAGACGGAACCGTTCCAGGTTCTTCGTCTTATTGCCTTTTACATAATACACCGCTTCGCCCCGGGGCTGTTCCACACGGGTAAAATATTCCGCCGCAGGCGGGAAGCCTTTTACCGGAACCGCAATGTCACCGGCCGGCATATTTTCCACGCAGCCCTTAATGATATCCATGGACTGATACAGTTCCAGCAGACGGACTTTGACGCGGGCGAAGCAGTCGCCTTCTGTGGCAAGGACCGGGGTAAATCCTAACTCTTTATAGGCTCCCCCTTCATCACCTATCCGGTAATCCTGCGGCACGCCGCTGGCCCGGGCCGTGGGACCTACACAGCCCAGCGCCACCGCTTCATCATAGGTCACCGTGCCGACGCCCTTCAGCCGGGCGTGGATGGTTTCATCATTCAGGAAAATCGCCGCGATTCCGTCTATCTCCTTTTTCAGTGCATCCAGGCGCTTTACAATCTCTTTTAACTCGTTATCGGAAATATCACGGCGCACACCGCCTACCTTACAGACGGAGAAAATGACCCGCCCGCCGGTAGTCTGCTCAATGATATCCAGAATCGTTTCACGGACGCGCCAGCACTGCATGAACAGGCTTTCAAATCCCAGCGCGTCGGCGCCCAGCCCGGCCCACAGCAGATGGCTGTGGAGACGGGAAATTTCATGCCAGATGGTGCGCAGGTACTCGGCCCGTTTCGGGACTTCAATTTCCATCAGGCCTTCGATAGCCTTACTGTAGCCCCAGCCGTGGCCGAAGGAACAGATGCCGCAGACCCGTTCCGCAATATACACATATTCCTGGAAGCCGCGTTTTTCCACCAGCTTTTCCAGTCCGCGGTGGATATATCCGATGGAAGGAATGGCTTTTACAACTTTTTCATCTTTCAGTTCCAGGTCCAGATGGATCGGCTCCGGCAATACCGGATGCTGGGGACCAAAGGGAACGATTGTGCTTTTACCCATGTTACTTCCCTCCTTCCGCCGGTTTTGCCGCCGGTGCGGCAGGTTTCTGCGCAGCCTGATTTGCTGCCGGCGCTGCCGGTTTCACTGAGGCGTCTACCCCCAGCCCGGGCCGCAGGTTTACTTTAACAGCCGCTGCCGGCTGCTGTGCCTTGGACAGCTCATGCCAGGGCATGGGCTTAGCAAGTTGGAAGAACTTTCCGCCGTAATCCACTTCCGGCACAATGAATTCCACATTCAGACCGAACAGGTCGTGAATCTCGTTTTCCCATACAAAGGCGTACCAGTACTGGCTGGTGACGCTCATAATGGAACCTTCCAAAGGCACAATGACCCGCAGGTTCTCCATCACATAATCCTTATCAAAACTGTACGTCAGTTCATAGCCTTCCGGAACCCGGGTGCACAGAATCTGCACCATGCGGTACCCGTCCTTTTTATACTGGGCCGCTCTCCCCAGCAAATCAGAAGCTTCTATCTGAATAAAATCCTGTTTCATTTTCCGGCCTCCTGACTTTTATTGACAGCTACGCCGGCCTCTAACTCTTTTTCCCGCAACGCCTGTTTCTCTCTTGCGGGGACCGCCAGCGCTTTCTGTTTTTCTTCCAGCACAGACAGGCCTTTTACCACGCCGTCGATGATGGATTCCGGCCGGGCCGCACAGCCCGGTACATACACATCCACCGGGATGGCCTTGTCCATGCCGCCCAGCATATTGTAGCAGTCATGGAACACGCCGCCGCTGCAGGCGCAGGTTCCTACCGCGATAACTACCTTCGGTTCCGGTATCTGTTCATAGATCTGTTTCACTACAGGAAGGTTCTGGGTATTCACACCGCCTGTCACCAGAAAGATATCCGCGTGTTTGGGGTTGCCGGTATTCACGATACCGAACCGCTCCACATCGTACAGCGGGGTCAGGCAGGCAAGCACTTCAATGTCGCACCCGTTGCAGCTGGAACCGTCGTAATGGACCAGCCAGGGCGATTTCTTTATATAACTCATATAAACCGCATCCTTTCCTTTAACGCATATACATCAGAAACGCAACATTCGCAAACCCGGCCACGAAGGTAATCGCCCAGGCCGAAGACAGCATGTGTTCCCATTTCACGCGGGAGCAGCAGTTGTCAACAAGAATATCACTGAAATAGGTAAATGCGCACATGGCGATTCCCACTGCAGGACTCCAGACCGGGGACCAGGTGAAGAACAGATACACAAAACCCAGCAGCAGCACATTTTCATACCAGTGGGCCAGTTCGATCATGGCCAGCATGGGGCCGGAAATTTCGGTCAGCGCGCCCTGGATCAGTTCCTGATGCACTTCATGGGACATGGATAAATCAAAAGGAGATTTGCGGAATTTAATCAGCAGGATATAGCAGAAACCGATAAAAATGCCCGGCATATAAATGAAATTCATGGCAGAGGACTGGACGATCTCTTTTGCGTCAAAGGTACCGCAGTGCAGATAAAAGCCCAGGGCCATCAGCAGCATCATGGGCTCGTAGGCCATGGTCTGGGCCAGTTCCCTCTCCGCACCGATCTGGCTGTAAGGCGAGTTGGACGCGTAAGCGGCAAGCACAAAGCACACGCTGGCAATGGTCAGAGTGAAGATGACCAGCAGCAGGTCGCCGTGGGCGAAGAAGAAGAAACCGCTCAGTATGGCAAACAGCAAAAAGCCCCGGATGTAAGCCCGCTGGGCTTTGTTGACCGCCACGGGCTGTTTGTCCCACAGCTTGAAGAAATCATAAAAGGGCTGCATAATGGGAGGACCCACCCTGCGCTGCATGCGGGCGGAAATGATCCGGTCGATACCGGCCAGCAGTCCGCCGATCACAGGAGCCAGGACCAGATATACGATCCCCGACACGATGTTGACGATCAGATCAGACATGGAACACACCTCCTCCCATCATAGCGAACGCAAGTATCATACACAAGAGGCTCAGGCCGAAGCCGTAACGCTGCATCTTCGTTTCCCCGAACCAGTCTTCCAGGTACCAGTTGCGGAGAGAGACCTGCACGGTCTGCCCGGCAACGCCCCGGTAAGACAGGTTGTCCCCGGTATTCTCACCGGCCAGGTTGGTAACCACCGCTTTCTGCTTCTGTCCGGCGCTAAAGGCCCCTGGCAGCAGCAGGATCAGTATCGCCATCACCGACATAATCAGCAGGTTGCTGCGGGAAATGACCTCTGCAACGGTGTTGTAAATTGCGGAAACATACGGTGTCACCGCGTACTGGGACAGCTGCGGGAAGCAGATACAGGAAAGCACGGTCAGCGCGCTGAGGATTTTCAGTGCCAGCCACTGTACGCCGTGAATCCCGGATTCCCGGTTCTCTTCCGCCGGAACAACGGCGGTAATCTTGCCCAGCCATTTCGTCCAGTAGAACAGCGTGGTAGCAGAACCGAAAGCAAGCAACAGCAACAGTACCGGGTTGCCGGCATCCGCCACACTCTTCATAGCCGCCCACTTGGAAATCAGCATGCCGAAAGGCGCCAGGAACATGCCGCAGATACCCACGATCATGCACTTCGACAGATTCGGCAGCGCGCAGAACATGCCGTCAAAGCTTTCGATATTACGGCTCCCAAGCTGCTGTTCGGCCGTACCTACGGAGAGGAACATGAGGCTCTTGGCGATAGCATGGAAAACGACCAGCATCACCGCGGTCCAGGCCGCCGCGTAAGAACCGACGCCGGCGCACAGGACGATGAGACCCAGATTGGAAATGGTGGAATAAGCCAGCACCCGTTTTCCATCGGACTGGGAAATGGCGGCGCAGGATGCAAAGAAGAACGTAATGCCGCCTACAAACATGGCCATCAGGCCCGGATGGTTGGCGCCCAGCAGCGGGCACAATTTAATAATCAGGAACACACCAGCTTTTACCATGGTGGAAGAATGCAGCAGCGCAGAGGTCGGCGTCGGCGCCACCATAGCGCCCAGCAGCCAGCCGGAAAACGGCATCATAGCCGCTTTGGTAAAGCCGCAGAATACTAACAGAGCTACGATCATTTCTACGGATTTGGCATCCTGACCCAGTTTCAGCAGCGCGGAAAGCTCTACTGTCTGATACTGCAGTCCCAGCCAGACGATGGCCGCCGCAAAGGCCACGCCGCCCAGCAGGTTCATCCATAAGGCCTTAAAGGAATTGTTGATCGCTTCTTCTGTCTGGGTGTAACCAATCAGCAGGAACGAACAGAAGCTGGTGATTTCCCAGAAGGTGTACATGAACAGCAGGTTGTTGGAAAGCACCAGGCCGAACATGGCAGACAGGAACAGGAAGATCACAAAGAAGAAGAACGGACGGCGGTCCTCCACTTCCGGATGTTCCTTCTGGAACTCTTCCATGTACCCGTTGGAGAAGATGGCGATCAGGCTGCCGATGATGCCCGCAATCAGGACCATGATCACGGCAAAGTTGTCGATGGCCAGATCGGCTGCTACCTTGATTCCATGCCCTGCGCCATGTTCAAACCAGAGGATCATGGCCAGCTGGATCAGTTCGATCAGCCCGATCCAGAACTTATTAAACTTCACCATCGTATAATAGAAGATGGCGAGAGCCACAATAATGTCCACCGCCATGATGGCCGTGGAAGGCAACTCCCCGGGCAGGCTGACAAAAGCCGGCTGCCCCAGATACGTTGCCGCAGCCGCCACAGACAACGCCATGGTCGCAACCGCCGCAATTATTGTAATAAAATTACGCGCCCCGCCGCTGCGTATGCAGAACACAAGCACCGCAGCCAAAAGCGGAACCCCCACTAACAAACCAGGCAAAAACATAAGCAGCCCCTCTTTCCTTAATCATTGTACACCATAAAACAACTGTGGACCAATATGGCATACACTATATCATACTATTTATGCTAACACAAGTGGCAATTCCGAATTTATTAAAGTATACAAAATACAGCCACACACTGTAATATTCGCAACAGAACCAGAAACCGGGGATCGAAACCAATCCCGGCGGACGCGCTGTCACGCTTGCGTCATAACGCGAATACGGTACCCCGTAAACTATTTCGCAGTTCCGGTGCTGCCAAAACCGCCGCTGCGGTCTTCTTTTTCCGCTTGCGCGTCATCGTCCGTGGTCAGGTACTTGTAAAAAATGCCCTGGGCCACCCGCTCGCCCTTTTTCAGAACCAGCGGCTGCATGCCGGTGTTCACGATCGCCAGCATGATATGCCCTTCGTTGTCCGGATTATTATAGTAATCAGCGTCGATGATCCCCACATTGTTCACGAGGCGGAGACTCTTCTTGATGGCCAGGCCGGAACGGATATGCACCCCCAGGAATTCGTCTTCCTGCATATAAGCTTTTACGCCGGTAGGCGCCATCACCATACGGTTAGGCCGCAGCGCCACATCCTCCGCCACGCAGATATCATATCCTGCAGAGGATTTGGTCTTGCGGGCCGGCATGGGGAAATCAACATCTTTATATTTACTGATTTTTTCAAAGCCGCGCAGTTTCATTTTGTTCACGCTCCTCTCCTGTTCTTTATAAAATCACAATTATATTTTTAAAAACCGCCATATATTATGGAACGGATTCTCTTTACTGTTGTTAGTTTATTATACCATAAATACAGCCATAAATACACGGTTTAAACGCTAAATACTGATGAAATGAGTTTTGGCGGCGGCCAAAGGCTTTTTTAATATCGCTTCCACCCCTTCAAGGGGTGGTTCGCTTAGCCCTATAAGGGCCCAACACTGGCCAGCGCCTCAATGACGCTGGCTTTCACTTCGTTCAAGCCGTCGTGGTATAATTACTTGCTACCCTTAAAAGGGTCTTCGTACTCTTTTTTGAACAGCGAATCTTCCATTTGATCCATCTTATCTTGTTCCCGAATATATTTTTGTATCGTTTGTGCATTCAGCCCTACCGTACTCACGTAATAACCGGTCGCCCAGAAATTCCGATTGCCAAATTTGTATTTCAGATTCGCATGTCGTTCAAATATCATCAGCGAGCTTTTCCCTTTCAGGTAGCCCATAACATAAGACACACTCATTTTGGGTGGAATGGAGAGTAATAGATGGACATGGTCAGGCATGCAATTTCCTTCAAGAATTTCGACACCTTTCCATTTACATAAATCTTTTAGGATAGTTCTGATATCCACGCGCAACTGATTATAAATGATTTTTCTTCTGTATTTCGGTGTAAACACAATGTGGTATTTGCACACCCATTTGGTATGTGCTAAACTATTGGCCATAGGGCACCATCCTTTCTTGTTTTAATGACAGCTTGAACACTTTCATTATACAAGAAGGATGGTGCCCTTTTGCTTAAGCATTAATCTCACCTGCGCAGCAGGTGGTTGTTGAGCCGAATCCCTTCAGGATTCGACTCCCCAGCTAAAGCCATAATAAAAGGCAGCCGGTTAACACCGGCCGCCTTTTTTCATTTTCTGATTCAGATTGTACGTCCCGGATACTGTTTTACCGCTTCTGCCAGCAACGCCAGAGCTTTTTCCAGATCTTCACTCTTTAACACGTAGGCCAGCCGGGCTTCGTCCACGCCTTTGCCAGGCGTGGCGTAAAAGCCGTTGCCGGGAGCAATCATAACCGTTTCACCGTTTACGTCAAAGTCCTGCAACAGCCAGATGGCAAATTTTTCCGCATCGTCAACCGGGAATTTGACCATTACATAGAATGCTCCTTTAGGCTGGGAAGAAACCAGCCCCGGAATTTTCGCAAGTCCGGCCGCAATGGTATCACGGCGTTTCTTATACTCTTTGTTCACCTCTTCCAGATACGAAGCCGGTGTTTCATACAGGGCTGCCGCGCCTACCTGTTCCACCATAGGAACGCACAGGCGGGTCTGGCATAATTTCATAAACTGTGCACACAGGTCATTATTTTTGGTAATGACACAACCGATACGGGCGCCGCAGGCACTGTAACGTTTGGAAACGGAATCAACCATGATCAGGTTCTGCTCCAGCTCTTCATAAGTGCCAAAGCTGGTGTAGGTGCCGTCGTAAACGAATTCCCGGTACACTTCGTCCGCAATCAGCGCAATATTATATTTTTTTACAATTGCAGCAATCATATCCATTTCCTGTTTGGTATAAACCACACCGGTAGGATTGCCCGGATTGGTTAACAGGATCGCCCGCGTCTTGCCGTTAATGTACTTTTCAATCGTTGCCTGGTCCGGCAGGCGGTAACCGTCCTCAGCGCTGGTAGGCACTGCCGTTACTTTAGCGCTGGCCAGTTTGGCAAAGGATGTATAGTTAGCATAATAGGGTTCAAACACCAGAATTTCATCGCCGGGATCGCACAGACTGAAAATCGCCATTTCCAGTGCTTCGCTGCCTCCGTTGGTGATGAAGATATTTTTTGTTTCATAGTGGATGCCCCAGGCGTCATAATACTTTTGGATCGCTTTGATCAGATTCATATCACCCTGGGAATTTCCGTAAGCTACTACCTTCGGATCAAAACTGCGGATGGCTTCCATGAATTTAGGCGAAGTCGCAATATCCGGCTGCCCGATGTTCAGATGATAAACTTTTTTACCTTTCTTTTTGGCAGCATCTGCATAAGGCACCAGTTTGCGGATCGGAGAGGCAGTCATGCCCAGCGCGCGTTCTGAAATCTTCATTTTCTTTCCCCCTTTTAAAACAGCAGGTTTAGCCCTGTTTCTAAAAAAAAGTAAACCCTTATATTTTTAAATTATAAAGCAATCGGCAATAAGCCGCAAAAAAAATAGTGTAATAGATATTACACTATTTGTAAAAACGGCCCGGAATCTTCAAAAGTATATTGTACACAAAATACCGGCTTGCCGCGCCTGTATAAAATTTTCTTATAAATCAGCACCGGCCACATGGAACAAACAAAAGCCGTTCAGGCTTTTCTTTCGCCCGGCAGCGGAATCTGTACCAGGACAGTGGCTGCAAACATCACCGCGCATCCCAGCAGCTCCCGGGAACTCATCTGTTCACCCAGCAAAACCGACCCGGCAATGACAGCAAATACCGACTCCAGACTCATAAGCAGCGATGCAATGGTGGGATCCGTAAATTTCTGGGCGACAATCTGCAGGGTATAACCGATGCCGCCCGAGACCACGCCGCAGTACAAAATGGGAACCGCGGCTGCCACGATGCCCGCCCGGTCCGGATTCTCGGTAAACGCCGCGATTACAGCAGAAACAACGGCCGCTGTAGCAAACTGGATGGCAGCCAGCTCAACGGCGCTGGCCAGTTTTACAAAATAGTCACAGCATAAAATGTGTCCGCTGAACATCAGCGCACAGATACAGACCAGAATATCGCCCCGGGTCAGGGTGAAATCTTCTTTCACGCACAACAGATACATGCCGCCCACACCCAGAAAAACGGCCAGCCACACCAGCCATGAATTTTTCTTTTTAAACAAAAGAAAATTCAGAATCGGCACCAGCAGCATGTACATGGCCGTGATAAAACCGGCCTTGCCTGCTGTCGTATATACCACGCCCATCTGCTGGAATACGCTTCCCGCCGTTAAAAACAGACCGCAGCAGATGCCGCCCTTCCATGTATGGCTCCACGGCAAATCGCTTTCCTCTGCCTGCCGTGTTACATTCACTTCCGTTCCGGGTGCTGAAGCTCCGGCATCTGACTGCCGAGGGACACCTTTGCTGTGCCTCTGCCGCAGGCCAAATGCCAGCGCACCCACCATGACCGCAGCCAGGGCCATGCGCGCCGCATTAAACGTAATCGGTTCTATGCTGTCCATGCCCACCCGCTGGAACACAAAAGCCGTGCCCCAGATCATTGCGGTCAGCAACAGCAGCAGGTTGCCTAACATCTTTTTATTGTTCATCCCCTGTATATCCGCTAAAGTACTTTATAAAAACTGATAAGAAAACCGGAGAAATGATGATTCCCCGTCTGCTTCACCGTGGCAATGGCAATTTACTTAATTGTGATTACAACGATTTCCGGGGTGCTGCCGATACGCACCGGCGAACCCCACAGGCCGTAACCGCAGGAAGTAACGCCAAGCATTTTGCCGAATTTTTTACTTCCGTAATCCAGCAGATACATCCGTTTTGTTACTAAATTCAGCGGAGCCTGCTGGCCGCCGTGGGTATGCCCTGCCATGTATAAATCATAACCGGCCTTTTCCGCTTCCAAAAAACGCCGGGGCTGATGCTCCAACAGGATATTAACCTTACCGGGATCTGTACCCGCCAGTTTTTCCAGATACGGATTGCGCGGCTCACTGCGAAAGTCCTCCAGGCCGGCCAGATGCACGCCACAGGGCAAATCCACCGCTTCGTCCACCAGCATGTGGAAGCCGACGGACCTGAACAGTTCCAGTTCTTCCTGTACCCGGCCGCTGAAATGGTCGTGGTTTCCCAAAATCGCATAGACACCGTGTTTGCTTTTAATATTCCGCAGCGGTTCATAGCTCTTTTCCCGCAACAGGTAACCCAGGTCGTTGTCCACCTGGTCCCCGCCAAACAATACCACATCTGCATTCTGGCGGTTAATAAGCGCTGTCAGTTCTGCCGCGTACTGCCGGCCAAACAGGGAACCCAGATGGATATCCGTAACCAGCACGATCTTCACCGGTTGAGGCAGATGTTTTCCGGTATCATGCTCCATTGTCCGCACAACCGGGTGCAGCGCGTTCCAGGCACCGTAAATCAGAATTGCCATGACAATCACAAAAGCGCCTTTGGCATACAGGGTATATGCGTGCTGCCAGGCAGCGCCGCTCCCTGCAAGCAGACCGGCGAGCCTCAGCAGTATGTATAAAATTCCTGCGTAAACCGAATAATGGAAAAACGCCAGCCAGTATCCGCCCAAAAAGGCAAAAGGCCTTAAAAACCGGGGGTCAACAGCAAGAGAAGGCCCCCATACGTTGACCGCGCAAAAGAGCAACGGCAAACACAGAAAGAAGCACAAAACAAAAGCGTGGTTTAAAAATGTAAAACCACGCCGGTACATCAGCCAATATAGTCCGGTCAGCAATACCCCGACCGCTGACCAAAAATAGAAAAATCTTCTCATGGTCTACTGATTGTTACCTCTGAAAAACTCAAAGATTTACATGCAACTACCGTTAATTATCCTGGTTACGGATCTCTTCCAGTAAGAATTCGTTTTTAACTTTGATATAAGTGCCTTTCATTCCCAGTGATTTGGTTTCAATCAGGTTGGCGCTTTCAAATTTACGCAACGCATTCACGATGACAGAACGGGTAATGCCTACCCTGTCAGCAATTTTTGACGCAACCAGAATACCTTCTGTCCCGTTCAGTTCCGCAAGAATGTTAACGATAGCTTCCCATTCGGAGAAAGAAAGAGTGGAGAACGCAATCTGAACACTGGCTTTCTTTTGCGCGTTTTCCTTTACCTGGACCTCGCGTTCCCGCAGGATTTCAACGCCGATCACCGCTGCCGCATATTCCGCCAGCAACAGGTCATCGTCATTAAAATCCCTGTCATACCGGGCCAGAATCAGGGTCGCGATGCGCTCTCCATTACCGTTGACCGGTACGATTGTGGTACGTTTCTCCCCATACATACACTTCTTTGTGTCAAGAAAAGAACACTTCTGCTCTTTATGGCTGATGTTGGGATTGGTTTCCGTCGTCTCCTGCACAAACTCCATGTACTTTTCCGGGAAACGCTGGTCCGCCAGCACCATGTCGCGCATCACATCGCACTCAAACTCGTCCAGCAAGCCGTAGCCCATTATTTTTCCATCCACGTCAATGACATAAACATTGCTGGAAATCAGGTTACGCAACAATAACGCAACCTCTTTATATTTGACACGTTCCCCGTTCTGCATCAGTCTGTTCAGAATACGGGCTTTTTCCAATAATTTCATTCATCCACCTCCAAACTAAAATCGTTTACATTTAGGTTCACGCTCTCGGGAAATTTTTCTGATACACTTTATTAATTCTCTCATTGGTAATATGGGTATATATCTGGGTCGTAGACAGACTTGCATGCCCTAACAGTTCCTGTACCGCGCGCAAATCCGCTCCGTGTTCCAGCAAGTGGGTGGCAAACGTATGCCGGATCGTATGGGGACTGACGTTTTTCTGCAGTGCCAGCTTCTGCACATACTTGTCCAGAATCCGGCGGACACTCCGGTCCGTCAGCGCTCCTCCCCGGTTGTTCACAAAGACATACTGATGCTCGTCCACATGATATTTCGCCATCAGGACCGACCTGCTTTGCGCATAATAACGGAGAAACGCGTCTTTACAGGTATGCCCGATGGGTACGATACGATCCTTGTTGCCTTTGCCATGCAGCAGGACAAAAAGCCCGCTCAGGTCCACATCTGCCAGCCGCAGGCCGGCCAGTTCTGACACACGGCAGCCCGTAGCATACAGCATCTCCAGAACCGCCTGGTCCCGCAGCCCCAGAGGCGTAGCATCAGGCAGGTCCAACAGGGAATCGATTTCCGTTTCCTCCAGAAATACCGGCAGCCTTTTATCCAGTTTCGGCGTCCGGACCTTGGTAAAAGGGTTTTGCCCCACATACTCTTCCCTCAATAAAAACTTGTAGAAAGAACGCAGGGACGAAATCCGTCTGGCAATGGTCCTTCTGGCATAGTTCTCGTGATTCATCCAGGCAAGATAGGAACGGATATGAACGACCTGAACCTCACTCCAGTTAAAGCCCGTCCCGGCTTTGGCAGTCATAAACTGCTCAAAATCGGTAATATCCCTCCGGTAATTCTCACCGGTCAGCCTGGAACCGTTCTTTTCAACCAATAAATAAGTATAAAATTTTTCAGCCCATTCTTTGCGCAACTCTGCTTGCGACAAAAAATTCACTCCCCTGGAAACCATAAACCGAATATAACGAGATAAGATTTATTTTATAACTGTAAAATCAACTTGCTCTATACTACCACATACTACCACGAGTTTAGAAAATAAGCAAATTTATTTTTTTGAACTTAATATGAATTTTTCGAATATTCAAAAACAGTGTTCTTTTAGAAAAATGAATGGTTCTTCTTATTCTCTGTTCCCCAGCCCGGAACACCGTTCCGTCACCTGTCCAAACGCCTGCAGAGCTCTCTGGGACAACAGTTCATTCCGGAATCTTCTTTTGCGCACTCTTTTTTCCAGGGGCGGCATGATGCCGTAATTCACATTCATCGGCTGGAAGTCCGTAATAGCAGGATTGCTGATATAATGGGCCAGAGCCCCCATGGCCGTAACTTCCGGAAAATCAACAGGGGGCAGCCCCTGCAGCGCGCAGGCTGCCTGGATGCCAACCATCAGGCCGGACGCTGCAGATTCCACATACCCCTCTACCCCCGTCATCTGTCCGGCAAAAAAGAACCTGGGATTTGTCCGCAGGCGGAAATCCGCATTCAGCAATTGGGGCGAATTCAGGTATGTGTTTTTATGCATCACGCCGTAACGCACAAACTCCGCATTTTCCAGACCGGGGATCATACGGAACACCCGTTTCTGTTCCGGCCATTTCAGGTGGGTCTGGAATCCTACCAGATTGTACAGCGTGCCCGCCGCGTTGTCCTGCCGAAGCTGTACGACCGCGTACGCTTCCTGCCCCGTTCGGGGATCCCTTAGACCGATGGGCTTCAGAGGCCCGAAGCGCATGGTGTCCTCACCCCGGTATGCCATCTCTTCAATGGGCATGCAGCCTTCAAACACATTATGTTCAAAATCTTTGACTTCAGCAGTTTCCGCTTCTTTTAAGGCTTCATAAAACGCCAGGTACTCTTCTTTTGTATAAAAAGGACAGTTAAGATACGCCGCCTCCCCTTTATCATAACGGGAAGCGCGGTAAATAATATCGTAATCCAGCGAATCCCCTTCCACAATAGGGGCCGCCGCGTCAAAGAAATGCAGATACTCTGCCTTGATGATGCGCTGGATCGCTTCACTCAGGGCCGGGGAAGTCAAAGGACCGCTGGCAAAAATCACCAGGCCGTCCAGATTTTCCGGTTCCGTCACTTCTTCTTCCACCACCGTTACCAGCGGATGCTCCCTGATAAAGGTCGTGATCGCTTTCGCAAACATGTCCCTGTCTACCGCCAGGGCGCCTCCTGCCGGGACCCGGTTGGCGTCGGCAGCTTTCATAATTATGGAGTCCAGCCTGCGCATCTCTTCTTTCAGGAGACCTACTGCGTTTTCTACGTTGGCAGCCCGGAAAGAGTTGCTGCAAACCAGTTCCGCAAAGAATTCTGTTTTGTGTGCCGGGCTGGATTTGCCCGGGCGCATTTCATGCAGGATGACCGGTATGCCCCGGCGGACAAGCTGCCAGGTTGCTTCGCTTCCCGCGAGACCGGCCCCGATAACATGGACCGGCCGGCTCGAATTTATAAACTGTTCCATCATGTTCTCCCCGTCACAACTGAATTATGATATAAACCGCCGAAAACCTGTGTCCTGCGCGTTTATTCTGCGGTTTTTCAGAAAATGGACAGGAGGATGGGCCGACTCTCATCCTCCTGCAGATTAAACCGCTTCTTCAGTTATTTAAATACACAATACGGTCTGCTGCTGCAGACTCTTTTAAACAATGCTTCGCGTACTTTACTAGTACATTAAAGTCGCGCCGTTTATTCTTCCGCTTTTTTTACAGTATTCCCGGCACCTTTTTTCCTGGAACCGGTTTTCTTTGTACGTTTCTTTTTTGCCGTTTTTCTTTTCGCTGTTTTCTTTTCTGTATCCGCGGTTTCGCCCTCCATAAGCGAGGCCGTTGTCACCTTTTTCCTGCGACCCACACGCTTAGGCGCGGCATTGGTGCATTCCGGATCAGAACAAAAATATTTTATCCTGCCATTGCCCTCTGTCCGCTCCAGCAACTG
>JAEEGJ010019330.1_pt1 | contig 15029 bp, 8 predicted proteins | sample 8958761 | NCBI WGS metagenome assembly JAEEGJ01 (sample SAMN16246546, study PRJNA631951) | gut metagenome | biome: gut microbiome; feature: rumen; material: RS-attached | host: Bos | place: Iran: Karaj | collected 2018-10 | reverse complement strand
GTACTCGGTCCGGATGAGTATATGTGTCTTTCCGGTAATTTCTATGAAGTATATACTCCTGCAGCACTTAAAGAATTTACCAAGGAAGAAGAGCTCCCCGACGGTAATGTTAAGACATATGTAGCATGTATCGGCAAGGACATGGTCATTGATTTTGAGATCAAAACACTCGGTCAGGTCATGGTCAGCAGGAACGTAACCGTAACAATCGAAAAGGACGCGCTTCTTCAGGCTGAGGTATTTGTAATGGATGGCGCTCAGATCATTGTAAAGGACGGCGGAAGGCTCTGGACAACCCAGGCAGGCGAAAATGCAATGAGAAATAACGGCAGTATAATTATCGAAAAGGGCGGAGAACTTAGGAGTATGTTCGGCGGAACGATAACCAATAATGAAGGCGGAAAGCTCACAATTGACGGTGAATTCCAGTGCGGCTGCAATCTATTTGAAGGTGTAACCAGTATTTGGTTTAAGAACTTCGGAGAAGTTAACGGAAACGGCAAGATTTTTGTTTATGCAACCAATGAAGGCATCGATTTGGATAAGTGCAGCGCTGAAGTAAAGAAGATGCTTGGTGACAAGACCGAAATAACAGTTGGAATCTCGGAATGATGTGGTATTTAAAGTCGATAATTAAAAAATAATTAAGACTTGAATGAAAAGGGTTTAATACTTTCGCATCATAAGTTGATTAAATTAAAGAATTATACATTAAGACCGGACAGTTTATTGTTCTGTCCGGTCTTATATGTGCGATAAACGAATGCCCTCAGTGCAAGCTCGCTTGCAAACTGAGGGCTGAGTGAACGGTCACTGAGAGAGCTAGCTCTCGAAGTGGCCAGTAGCATCGAGTAGGAGGCAGCCTACTCGATTAATATGGAGAATTGATTTGATCAGGATTAATAATTTAAAAATCATACCCGGGGAGAAATTCCGTTTTAATGGGATAAAGGAAAAAGGGTTATCAGATGCGGTTAATGCGGAACTGAAAAGATTGATAATAAAGAAACTTAAGATTACAGAAGACAGACTCATTAAATTTGAAATATATAAACAATCAATTGATGCAAGAAAAAAGGATGAAGTAAAGGTTGTTTTTTCGATAGATGTGATTATAAAGGATGAAAACGGTTTTATCCGCAAAAACAGGGAAAAAGATATAGTCTGTATTGAAAATGCAGAAAGCAGAAATGTCAAAAGGGACAACCCGGATAAAAAGTTATCCGATGTTCGCAGCGGCAATGCAGATCGGAGATATTACGGAAACAGAGTGATTGTTGTAGGAGCGGGTCCGGCAGGGCTTATGTGTGCCTTACGGCTTGCCGAGGCCGGTGCAAGACCGATATTGATTGAACGCGGAGAAGATGTAGACAGCAGGATAAAGACAGTAGGCGGATTTTGGCAGGGTAAGCCCCTTAATCCATCGTCAAACGTTCAGTTCGGTGAAGGCGGCGCGGGAACCTTCAGTGACGGAAAGCTCAATACGATGGTTAAGGACAAAGAAGGTTATATGAAGGAGGTATATCGCATCTTTGTCGAAAACGGTGCGGATGAAAGCATACTGTATATTAATAAACCGCATATCGGGACGGATAAGCTGACGGAGATAGTTAAGTCGATAAGAAAAAGGATAATCGCACTCGGCGGTGAGGTAAGGTTTTCGTCTCAGGTAACGGATATAAAGTTATCAAGGCTAAGTGAAAATACAGGTAATAAAGAAGAAAATACGGAGTCGGAACAGCGTCATTTCAAGGTTAAAGGTGTGATCCTTTCGGACGGAACGGAAATAGAGTGCAACAGTCTTGTACTTGCACTCGGACACAGTGCAAGGGACACCTTTGAAATGCTTGAGAAAAAAGGCGTTTGCATGGAGCAGAAGCCCTTTGCAATAGGTGTCAGGGTTCAGCATCCAAGGGAATTCATTGACAAACAGCAGTATGGGGAATTTGCAAAATACCTGCCTGCGGCAGATTATAAGCTTACCTTAACAAGGGAAGGGAAAAGGAGTGTTTATTCCTTCTGTATGTGTCCGGGAGGCTATGTCGTAAACGCTTCTTCGGAAGAGGGAAAGCTTGCCGTTAACGGGATGAGCTACAGTGACCGAAACAGCCCGAGTTCCAATTCAGCTATAGTTGTACAGGTTTCGCCCTCGGATTATCCGGGCAAGGATGCTTTAGCTGGTATGAGGCTTCAGAGAAAGCTTGAAGAGGATGCCTACAGAACGGCGGACGGAAAGATACCGGTACAGAGCCTGGAGGAGTTTGTCAGGGAAGCGTTTGCAAAATATGAAAACGATACAAAAGAAACGGATATAGATAAATTTGTCGATACCATATGCACATCGGACCGGTATTTTGATGAAAATGAGCCTGACTGCAAGGGATTATGGCAATACGGGAATCTTACGGATTTCTTACCGGAGTATATTACGGCATCACTGCTTGAAGCGTTTCCGGAGTTCGGAAAAAACATAAAAGGATATAATTCAAAAAATACCCTGATGCTGGGGCTTGAAAGCAGGACTTCGTCACCTGTAAGGATACTTCGGGGCCGGGATCTTCAGAGTGTAAATGTTTCGGGTCTTTACCCCTGCGGTGAGGGTGCCGGTTACGCCGGCGGCATAACAAGCGCAGCCATGGACGGACTGAAAATCGCAGACAAAATAATAAACGAATGTCATTCTGAACGAAGTGAAGAATCTTTTAATAATTAAGATCCTTCGCTGACGCTCAGGATGACAAAGTAGAGGTTATAGAATGTTAGAAGAAATTTATACGGGTGAGAATGCAGCACCTGACAGAGAACCGGAGAGGCAGTTTTATTTTATAAAGAAGATGCAGGAAATCGCATTTGCAAGGGAACAGGCGACCGGAAGGAAGATGACATATCATATTTCAACTTTCGGATGCCAGATGAATTTCAAGGATTCGGAAAAACTGGCCGGCGTACTTGAAGAGATAGGCTTTGTAGAGGTAGAGGACGAAAAGGCAGATTTCTGTCTGTACAATACCTGTACGGTAAGGGAAAATGCAAATTCCAGAGTATACGGAAGACTCGGATATCTGGGTAAGCTGAAGAGCAGGCAGCCCGATATGATCATAGCCATGTGCGGCTGCATGATGCAGGAAGAGCATGTGGTTGAGACTATCAAAAAAAGCTACAGATTTGTGGATATAATTTTCGGGACCCATAATATCTATAAGCTGGCAGAGCTGCTATATGAGTATTTCACACTAAACTTTAAGGATGATGTTTGTGAAGGTGGTAAGGCTGATAACGTTAAAGTATCGGAAGATGCAGAGAAAACAAACGGAAATATTAAAAAAACGAAACCGACAAGAAAAAAGCATCAAATGGTAATAGATATCCTTAAGGGTACCGACAAGATCGTGGAAGAACTTCCGAGCAAACTGAAAGCATCCTTCAAGGCCGGTGTCAACATCATGTTCGGATGCAATAATTTCTGCACGTACTGTATAGTTCCGTATGTACGCGGCAGGGAAAGAAGCAGAAAGCCGGAAGATATAGTAAATGAGATAAAGGATTTTGTTTCAAAGGGCGTTCTGGAGGTCATGCTTCTCGGACAGAATGTTAATTCCTACGGGAAGAACCTTGATAATCCGGTAACCTTTGCCGAGCTTTTAAAGCAGGTTGAAGAAATAGAAGGACTGAAACGTATCCGTTTCATGACCTCGCATCCGAAGGATCTCTCGGATGAACTGATAGAGGTGATGAAGAATTCTAAGAAGATATGCCGTCACATACATCTTCCTGTTCAGTCGGGCAGCTCAAGGCTTTTGAAAAAGATGAACAGGGTCTACACAAAAGAGGATTACATGAAGCTTATCGACAAGATAAGAGCAGCGATTCCGGATATTGCGATAACGACGGATATCATTGTCGGTTTCCCCGGAGAGACAGAGGAGGATTTCGAGGAAACACTTGATATCGTCCGCTATGCCAAATTCTCATCGGCATTTACATTTATATATTCCAAAAGAACGGGAACTCCCGCAGCGTCATTCCCGGATCAGATCGATGAGGCAACGGTAAAGAACCGTTTTGACAGGCTTTTAAAGGAAGTCAACAAATATTCCGAAGAATATGCGAAAAAGCTTGAAGGAAGCGTGCTTCCGGTACTTGTCGAAGAAAAGGACAGGGAAGTGAGCGGAGAAGAAGGATATCTTACCGGAAGACTGGACAACAATCTTCTGGTACATTTTAAGGGTGATGATTCACTTATTGGAAAGATACTTGATGTAAAGCTTTCCGAGTGCAAAGGGTTTTATTATATAGGTGAATTATAAAAGAAGAGGAGGCTACAAAAATGTCAAAAAAGGTTTCAACAATCACAAGACTGGCAGTGTGTTTGGCATTGCTGGTCATGTCTGTGGCTGCGTTGGGTTATAAAGACGCAGATGCGGCTGCAAAGGTAACAAAGAAAGTTTACAATCTGTCTCAGTACAAAAAAGCTGTAAAGAACAGCAAGGTCGGGACGATCGTTTATATGACAAATACATCCAGTGATGTCGTGATCCCCGCAAGTTCAAAGGCAAAGAAAAAGAATCTTGAGATTTACTGTGATAATTCGCGTGTAACCAATAATGCAAAATTTAAATCCGTTTCGGTTCGCTCGGCAAGAAGCTATACCGAAAATGCCACAGGCAACACTATCGATATTTACGGTTATGAAATAGAACTTGAAGTAAAAGAAGGAAAGACCGTAAAGAAGCTTACGTTTAGGAATTTTAATTCCAATGAAATGAATTATACCTTACGTAAGGGAGCTAAGATCAGCAATATAGTTGTCGATAATTACGGAACTGTTTCAAAGCTTTCTAAAGACAAAACTATCACCATGGAAATGATCGGCGATGAGGATTCCGATGTTTACGGTACCGTTAAATTTACGTTTGATGATGACGGCAGATACAAAAAGATGTATTTTAATAACAAAGCATACAAGGACGAGAGAACCGTAACATATACCTATGATGAAAACGGTAATAAGATAAAGGAATACATTTCTTCAGATTACAGTTATTATGTTGATTACAAATATGATAAGGATAATAATCTGATCGAATATTCCGAGTGTGAGACTGACGGTACATATAATTACGGATACTCATATGAATATGATTCAAACGGTAATTGTATAAAGGAATACGAAAAACCTGCCGACGGTTCAAAGAAACTGCAGACCACATACAAATATGATAAATACGGAAAACAGACAGAGCTTAAAATGGCTGACAACTCGTTTTCTGAGACGTACAAATATGATTCAAAGGGCTGCCTGACAAGACAGATTGCAAAGAGAAACGGCAAATTAAGTTCGGATATAGAATACTTTTATGACAAAAACTGCATGTTGTCTGAATATAAGATAAGCTATGAAGAAGGTTTGAAGTATAATTACATTTATGTTCGTGATAAGGATGAAAATATCGTTTATACCGTAAGCAGATCGGACAATATACTTGATTACGCATATTTCGAAGGAGAAACCGATAATATCAGGAAGAAATATGAAGACGGTTTTGTTTCACCCGTAGATCCTACGTACGGATACGTAGGCGGCACAACAGACGCCGCTCTTAAGAAGAATGGCTATACAGTTGTTTCATCCGCAGAACAGCTTATCAATGCGATAAAGCCCGGTGCAAAGATAATAATCAAGGCAGGAGTTTATAACTTAAGCGAATACCTTCAGAAGCTTTGGAATAAGTACGGTGAAAAGTGGAATGATGAACATAAATATGTAAAGCTTCTTGAAGAATTTGACGGTATCGGTCTCGAGATCAAGGATTGCGATAACCTCCTGATAAGCGGCGGAGCTCCGAATGCCTTTTCGTCGGAAATAACGGTCGATCCCAGATATTGTGCGGTATTTACATTTACCGAATGTGACGATCTTACACTTTGCAACATGACACTCGGACACACCGACAGAGGCGACTGCTCCGGAAATGTTATCGATCTGTATAACTGCAATAACGTTAACCTTTATACAATGGATATTTACGGATGCGGCGTATACGGAATCGGTGCATATGAAAACACAAGCAATGTTACAGTTTACAATTCCGAACTGCGTGACTGCGAATACGGTCCGTTCGAGATTGAAAACGTAAAGGGAAACTTTAAGTTTGTACGCTGCGCATTTATAGGTTCGGCAGGCGGCGGATACTTCTATACAGAAGCAAGCGACGGTAAACTGACCTTTGAATCCTGTGCATTCGGTGCAGCTGAGTCAAACAAATGGTACTTCAAGATCGGTTCAGACCAAATCATCTTCAATGATTGTTTGTTCAGTGAAGTAACCGACTATCCCGAGTACGGATTTTAAATGATTTTTAAGAGACGGTGACATAAGATACAAGAGGAGGCAGAAATGAGAGTTTGTTTTAAGAAAGCATTAGCCGGCTTTCTTGCAATAGCGCTTTTAACAACACTATTTGTTTTTGTTAAGGGTGAAAACGAAACAGATGCGGCAAGTAAAAAAGAAAAAGTTGTTTATTCTTTAAAACAGCTTAAAAAGGTCATGAAGACAAAAACTGCAGCAAAGATAACATTCAGAACCGAAACTTACGATCCCATTACCATTCCTGCGGTTAAAAACGCAAAGAACAAAGATGTAGTAATCTATGCAAAAAACGCAGAAGTTACAAACAAGGCAAAATTTAACGCCATATATGTAATGGATACGAGAGGGTATATCGAAAATGCCGATAACAATACGATTTATGCTTACGAGTATAATTTTGAAACAATAACGGTAATGCCCGGAAAAACAGTTAAGAAGCTTGTTGTCATGGATTACGAATACGGAAGACCTGATCTGGTTATCAGAAAAGGAGCAAAAATCAGTAGTATTGAGTTTGAGTCATACGGTACAAAGAGTAAAAAAGACAGCAAAACAGGAGCTTTAACGATTGTAACCAAAAACTTCAATATTCCGGGAAATCCGAAAACCACATCTTCTTTTGTTTTTGATAAGAACGGCAGGCTCATATCGATGGATGTTAAAGAACCTGAAGGCGGAACAGTATCATATACATTCAAGTATGATACTAACGGTAATCTTTTAGTAGAAGAATACAGTGCATCAGGTGATAAATATACCACAAACTACAAATATGATAAGAAAGATAACCGCATAGAGGTAAGTGAGAAAAACGGTAACGGCGAAGTATTATATACCAATAAATATGAGTTTGATTCGAAAAACAGAATGGTTAAGTCCTATAATATTGACGGCCTTGGTAATCAATATTTCTATATTGCCAATGTGTATGACAGCAAAGGCAGGCTGATTGAAACTTCGAGCGATTATACCGAATCAAAAGACTCGTATACTTATGATTCGGCGGGAAGGAAGATTACGGGAAAAGAGTCAAGTTTGTATAGAGATTTTGTAATATGTGATGAAACATATATTTATGACTCAAACGGATTATTATCAAAGGTTGTGAATAATAAAGAACCGGATGAAATATGTGCAGATAATTATTTATATGATAAAAACGGAAACCTGATATTTACAGCGGCAACCAATGAAGAAGGTCTGCTTGATTATGTATACAGGAAAAATATCTATACTGTATCTGCATATACATTTGAAGACGGTTTTGCCTCACCAGTGATAAGCGAAGATTTTGAGAATGATACTAAAGCATATAAAAAGAAGGGGTATACTGTTGTGACCTCCGTAAAAGAGCTTATCGACAGTATTAAACCGGGAGCAAAGATCATACTCCAACCCGGTACTTATTACCTGAGCGATGAACTTGATGCTATCTGGAAGAAAGAAGGCAAGAAGTTTAATTCAAATCATAAATATGTTGAGATAAAGGAAGTTTATAACGGACTTCAGCTGGTGATAAAGAAAGTTGACGGCCTGACCATAAGCGGTGGATCGGATACCTGTACTGCAACATCGATAATCAGTAACGCAAGCTATGCTGATGTTCTCGGTTTTAAAAACTGTAAGAATATCACTTTGCATGCGTTTAAAGCAGGACATATGCAGACCGGTTCTTGCGAGGGCAATGTAATCAACTTAAGTAATTGCAAGAATACTAAACTGTACAATATGGACCTTTACGGATGCGGCGTTTACGGAATAAGTATTATAGACGGATCAAAAGACCTTGCCGTATATAATTGCAGGATACATGACTGCAGTGCCGGTCCGTTGTATATCGGTATATGTACAGGAAAAGTCAGTTTAACATGCTGTGTACTTGACAGCAGTTTTGGCGGCGGAGCTTTTGTTAATCCTAATGATGATTTCTCATTTGTGATGGATCGCTGTGCTTTAGGTGAGGAAGAATCGAATAACTTATATTTCATTAAGGATTATAGAGATGTAACATTTAAGGATGTTGTATTCAGTCAGATAACACGTTATCCGGAGTACGGATTTTGATTGCTTCAGTGAGATAATACGTTATCAGGAGTACGGATTTTGACTGAGCGATACATTGTCAGTATGTTAGTGTCATTCTGAGCAAAGCGAAGAATCTTTTGTACATTATAGAAAAGATCCTTCGCTAACGCTCAGGATGACAAATTTAGATTTCAGGATGACAAACATAAATCTTAGGATGACAAATTTAGATCTTAGGATTACAAATAAATAAGATTGGGGCGAAAGGAGAAGGCATTATGAGAATGTATGATCTGATCTATAAGAAAAAGAACGGCGGAAAGCTGACAAAGGAAGAGATAGACTTTATCGTTCAGGGATATACAAAGGGGGAAATCCCTGATTACCAGATGTCGGCGTTTCTTATGGCAGTATGTCTTAAGGGTATGGATATGGAGGAGACCACGGATCTTACGCTTTCTATGAGGGATTCGGGTGAAACTCTTGATATGTCCAAGATTGACGGTGTTACAGTAGATAAGCACAGTACCGGCGGCGTTGGGGACAAAACTTCCCTGTGCCTGTCGGCAATGGTTGCGGCATGCGGGGTACCGGTTGCTAAGATGTCCGGACGGGGACTCGGTCATACGGGAGGTACTATAGATAAGCTTGAAAGCATTGACGGTTTTTCAACCTCAATAACTCCGGAAGAGTTTTTTGACCATGTGAATAAGAATAAGTTTGCACTCATGGGTCAGACTGCCGATCTTGCGCCGGCGGATAAGAAGATATATGCTCTGCGCGATGTTACGGCTACCGTTGACTGTATCCCGCTCATAGCTTCAAGTATTATGAGCAAGAAGCTTGCCAGCGGTGCGGAAGCTATAGTGCTTGATGTAAAGACAGGTTCGGGAGCATTCATGAAGACTCTTGAGGATGCGGTCACACTTGCCGAAGCCATGGTAAAGATTGGTAATAATGCGGGCAGGGAGACTTCTGCGGTTATCACAAACATGGATCAGCCATTGGGCAGAGCAGTCGGGAATGCCCTGGAGGTGATAGAAGCCATCGATCTGTTAAAGGGTGAAGGACCGGAAGATCTGATGGATGACTGCTTAGCACTGGGAAGCCTTATGCTTATTGCCGGAAAGGTCGCAAAAACGAAAGAAGAAGCCGAAGTTATGCTTAAGGCAACCATCACGGAAAAGACAGCTTTAAAGAAATTTGCGGATTTTGTGGAAGCTCAGGGAGGAGATCAGGAGTTCGTATACAATACGGATAAGTTTAAGAAAGCAACCTTGATCGATCCCGTACCTTCACCTGTTTCGGGTTATGTAAAGAGCATCAGAGCCGATGAGATCGGTATGTGTTCGCTTATACTCGGCGGAGGACGTGAGACGAAAGAAAGCACTATAGATTTAAGCGTAGGCCTTATTTTACAGAAAAAGGTCGGAGACCGGGTTGAAAAGGGTGAAACCTTGGCTTACATCCATTCAAATTCAAAGGAGAAGACGGAAGCCGCCATGGAAAGATTCCTTAAAGCCTACAGCTTTTCCGATGAAAAGCCCGAACCCGGTAAGACGATCCTTGCATTTGTTGCTCCCGACGGTAAGGTGACATATAACTAACTTAAACTTCCCATATACCATCCTTGTGTTTTAGTCACAGGGATGGTTATTTTTTTCAAAAAAATTCTTGATTTTATTTTCGGGGTATAGTATGATATTGCTTGTTGTTTTTTTGAACAGTATATAAAGAAGTTTTACGGAGGATTATTATGGCAATCGTCAAACCCTTTAAGTGTATCAGACCGGCACAGGAACTTGCCGATAAAGTCGCAGCACTCCCTTATGATGTATACAGCAGGGAGGAGGCAACCGAAGCAGTCAAGGATAATGAGTATTCATTCTTACGTATAGACAGGGCTGAAACTTCGCTTCCCGATACCGTAGATACTTATGACCCTCAGGTTTATAAGCATGCGAAGAAGCTTTTTGAAGCAAGGCTTGCTGACGGAACATTCATTTCCGATGATGAACCCTGCTACTATATCTATGAGCTTATCATGAACGGAAGGCACCAGACCGGTATTGCGGCATGCTGTTCGATAGATGACTATGTAAACAATGTGATAAAGAAGCATGAAAATACTGTTGAAGCAAAAGAGTTTGACCGTATCAACCACGTTGATACCTTAAGAGCACATACGGGCCCCATCTTTTTGGCATACAGAAGCAATGAGATCATCAGCTCGATAGTAAACAAGGTAAAGGAAGGCGAGACACTTTATTCCTTTACTTCGGATGACGGTATTTCACATAACGTATGGAAGATCAATGACGCTAAGGATGTTGAGACCATTCAGAGAGAATTTGACAATATAAACAGCATCTATATCGCAGACGGACATCACAGATGTGCATCGGCTGTTAAAGCAGGTTTAAAGAGAAGAGACCTTAATCCCGAATATACCGGCGAGGAGGAGTTCAACTTCTTCCTTTCCGTACTGTTCCCTGAGGATCAGCTTATGATCATGCCTTACAACAGAGTTGTAAAGGATCTTAACGACCTTACCGAGGAAGAATATCTTGACAGTATCACAGGCTTCTTCCTGGTAAAGAAGGTAGATGGACCTTTCACCCCTACTCAGAAATACACATTTGCAATGCTCATGGACGGTCAGTGGTACGAGCTTGAAGCCAAGGACTGGATCAAGAGAATAAAGGATCCCGTAAAGAGCCTGGATGTTTCGATACTTCAGACTTACCTCTTAGACCCGATACTCGGTATCAAGGATCCAAGAAAGGACAAGCGTATCGCATTTGTCGGCGGTATCAGAGGTATCAAGGAGCTGGAGCGCCGCTGCAAGAAGGATATGAAGCTGGCATTTGCCGTATATCCCACATCCATTCAGGAGCTGTTTGCCGTAGCTGACGAAGGACGACTCATGCCTCCCAAGTCTACATGGTTTGAGCCGAAGCTCAGAAGCGGTCTGTTTATCCATAAGTTCTGATAATACGGAATATAAAAAAAATATATTCAATTTAAGCAATTGTGTAAATACATAAAATAAGCACAAAAGAACGAAAGAAATGATCGGGCAGGAGCGTTTTCCTGTCCGATTTTTACTTGCTTCCGCATAAATTCCGACTATATGTCACAGAATAAAAAATAGTTGTTTTTTTATGTGTTTCGTGGTATAATGTAAAAAAGTTTTTCGAGGGCACGGACGCATGGAAAATGACAAGGAAACCAACGAAAATAAGAATAATTTTATAAGCGAAGTTTCGACAAGGAGTATAAAGGCAAGGATTGTATTTGTTGTCTTATTATTGTTGTATCTTGCTGCCGTGATCATGGTCAATGTTTCGTCCAACAAGCAGGGAGCGGACGGCGGTATCTTTATAAACATTTTCGGAACAAATATCCCGTTCTCGACTTTTACCGGAGTTTTCTCGTCAATTGCAAATATGTGCATTATCTTCCTTGTTGTACTTTTTGACAGACCCGGTTTCATTATTTCAATCGTAATACTGATAATACAGTTTCCTCCCATTATCTTTAATGTATTTTCATTCCATAAGTACGGCTCGCTGCCGGGCTTATTTACCACGTTGTTTACAATACTTGCGGCTATCCTGCTTTACAAGAATAATGTAAAGATAAGAGAATATCAGAAAACATTAAAGGAAAAGGCAACCACCGACAGCCTGACAGGACTTCCCAGCAGGGCATCCCTGATCAACCTGATGCGCAGTCTTGTCAATAAAGAAGAAAAGTTTGTGCTCGTACTAGTGGATGTTAATAATTTCAAGAACATAAACGATACCATGGGACATAATTTCGGCAACAGGCTTCTTGTTGAGATAGCTTCCAGGTGGAAGGAGCTTGCCGAGTCGGGTACAACGGGTACCAAAGATTTTATATCCAGACAGGGCGGTGACGAGTTTGCGATAGCAATAAGGGATTACGCAACCGATGCCGTCGTAAGGAAGACGATCAGATTTTATCAGGATGAACTTGAGAAGGCCATAACCATAGATGACAGGGCATTTTATCTGACCGCCAGCTTCGGATATGTTGAATACCCCGATGACACGAGGGACAGCCACAATATGTTTTCCTATGCCGATGCGGCTATGTATGCCGTAAAACGTATGGGAACGGATGTACATATCAGGCATTTCACGCATGATCTTATTGCAGAGGCCGAGCATACAAACGAGATTGAACGAAAGATAAGGGTTGCTCTTGAAAACGATACCATATTCTTCAATATGCAGCCGCAGTACGATATTTCACATAACCTTCGCGGCTTTGAGGCACTTGCGAGGATGAAGGATGCGGACGGTAACATGATTAGCCCGGCCGATTTCATCCCGGTTGCCGAGAGCGCCGGACTCATCGACAAGGTGGACAGCGTTGTTTTCAGAAAAGCTGCGGGCTTCTTCGGTGAGATATTAAAGAAGGTAGAGACCGACGTTATACTGAGCCTTAACGTTTCCGTCGTACATCTGATGAAAAGAGATTTCCTTAAGGAAATCAAGAGCCTGCTCAACGATAATATGATACCTCCGAGCCAGCTTGAGATAGAGATCACCGAATCGATCATGATTGAATCGGATGAAAACACGATCAGATGCCTGAACGACTTAAAGAGGCTCGGCGTAAAGATAGCGATAGACGACTTCGGAACAGGTTATTCGTCACTCAGTTATCTGAACACAATACCTGCGGATCTGCTCAAGATCGACAAGTCCTTCATCGACAAGATGAACACAAGTGATTCTTCGAAGAAATATGTGGCTACGATCATCAGCATCGGACATCTCATGAACTTTGATGTCATATCCGAGGGCGTTGAAGAGGATGCACAGCTTGAGACACTGAAATCCATCGGCTGCGATTATATACAGGGCTTTATATGGGGACGCCCGCTTCCGCCCGATGAGGTCAAAGCGCTTATTCTTTAACTTATGATTGACAAATAAAATATTTTATGTGATAATACATTCTGACTGTAAGGAGGGGTAAAAGGGATGAAGAAAAGCAAGAAAGAGTACAAAAAAGAACTGAAGGAAAAGATGAAGGGTAAGATGAAAACCAAGCTTAAGACAAAGCTTAAGAGAAAGATGAAGAAGTTTAAGATAATGTTCATCATCTTTGCTACTCTGGCAGCTGTTGTCGCAGCGATCAAGTTCGTGCTTGCGCTTATAGAGAAAAAGCATAAGAAGGATCCCAACAGAGAAGGCTTAAAGGATGTTACCGCATTCTTCTCATCAAAGAGCTGGGATCTCGCTGAGCCCGTCAAAGGCGGTTTCCTTGTAGGAGGCTATTTCAGCAACTTAAGCCTTGATCTTTCAAACTGCGATTTCGCAGATAACAGCTTTATCGCCATCAAGGGCGCTGTATCAAGGATAAACATTGTCCTTCCCGAAAATGTAAACGTTAAGTTTGACGGCATCGGCTCCGCTTACTATATGAAGAAAGAATATGATGAAAACGCATTCGACGAGTCATTCCCGACCGTATATGTAGCCATGAAGGTTGCATTCAGCTGCGTATTTATCAGCAAGGAAGCTCCTGTTGTCAAGACAGTTGAGGATGAAACTACTGAAGGGTGATTTTCCACATGACAAAAGATTATTACTTAAACATCGTAAACAATATCGGTGTAAAGGAAAATCTTCAAGCGATCAAAGACGACCTTAAGGACGTAAACAAGGGCAGCCGTTCAAAGGATGCCCTTCTTTTCTTGATCAAAGACGATTTTTCCGTACTTACGGCACTGCTTAAAGACAACGATCCGAAGATCAGAAAGAACGCTGCGATAATTCTCGGGCTTCTCGGTTCCGATAAAAACGTAGACGCTCTTTACGATGCGTATACTTCGGACGAGACCTTATATAATAAGGCGGCATATGTTGAGGCTATAAGAAGGCTTGATTTTTCAAAGTATAAGGATGAGCTTAAGGTGAGATTTGAAACCTTGAGAAAAGAAAAGCCTTCCGAAGAGAACAGAAAGCATGTGATCGAGGAGATAAACCAGCTTAAAAAAATATTCGGCAACGGTAAAAAGGAGTTTACCGGATACAATCTTCCAAACACCGTACTCCTTACCACAAACAGGAATTTCAAGGAGATTACGCAGGAGGCTCTCGGCGATATACCGAACAGACAGTTTAATGCAGGCGTACAGGTGAAGACCGATAATCTTAAAAAACTCATGCATATCAGAACCTATGAGGAGATGCTTTTTGCACCCGATAAGGTTAAGCCGGTGTCCGCAGATCCTGTAAAAGCCGCAAAGGAGCTTTTTGACGCAAATATCAAGGAGTATATCTTTAACCGCATAGGCATCTTTAATGAGAACGGCAGGGTAACCGAAGGCATGAGGGTAAACTTCCGTACGGAGATCAGGGCAAAGGATAAGACAGAACTGCCCGATTTTGCAAAGAGATTTTCGGCAGAGCTTGAGAAGCTTACCGATTGGGAACTTACCAATTCGACGGATAATTATGATGTTGAGATAAGACTGGTCAAGAACTCCGAAAACAGGCTTATCGTACTTCTTAAGTTCTGTATTTTAAAGGATGACAGATTTGCATACTGGAAAAAAACTCTCCCCGTATGTATGAAACCGTATCTCGCTGCA
>JAEEGJ010019328.1_pt1 | contig 15029 bp, 11 predicted proteins | sample 8958761 | NCBI WGS metagenome assembly JAEEGJ01 (sample SAMN16246546, study PRJNA631951) | gut metagenome | biome: gut microbiome; feature: rumen; material: RS-attached | host: Bos | place: Iran: Karaj | collected 2018-10 | reverse complement strand
ATATCCTGCAACGTCACCTTGCCCAAATCCTCATAGATTTTCTGGTTCAGATCGTAGTCCAGACCCAGCTCCTTCATAGCGTTCCACTTATTGATGATGCTCATCTTGGTGGTGCGCAGGCTGGCCAACTGCTTGGTCAATCCTTCCTTGGCTATCTTAAATGCAGTCTCGCTGGCAGGCATCTCGTTCAGAATCTTGTGGAAGTGATTGATGCAATCCATCATCTTGTCGTTCTGAGTGATGATATGAGTCATATAGCTCTCCTTGCCACTCTTCTTGTCAGGACGTCCATAGTAGGCGGCGGCATTATAAGCCAGACCACGTGCCTCGCGCATCTCCTGGAATACAATTCCGTTCATACCGCCACCGAAGTACTCGTTGAACACGCCTACTACAGCAGCCTCATCGATATTCCAGTTGCGATGCTCGTCGTGATACATTCGCATGTAGATATTCTTAGCATCAAATGGTGCAATCCATACCTCGTTAGTAGGTGTCTGCTGGCGCTCGTACTCCTTGTTCTGTGGCACAGGCAGCAGCTTCTTTGGCATCTTATGCGTCCTGGTCACAATGTCAGAAACCTCCTTCACGGTCATAGGTCCATAATACTCCACGCTGTGCTCATAGCTGCTCAGATTCTTCAGCAGGTCAACAAACACCTGTGGGTTGGTGTTCTTCAGCTGCTCCTCAGTCATGATGTCTCTACTGAAGTTGCGCTTGCCAAACACACCATAGTTATACAGCCAGTTGAAGTAGCCACGCTGATTTTTCTTGGCATCATCACGACGCTTCAGAATCTGACCCACCATTTCGTTGTAGGCCTCCTTGTCCACCTTGGCATTCTGCAGCAGTTCCTCGCCCAGTGCCAAGGCAGCCTGCATGTTCTCGCTCAGACCCATCAGGCGAACGTTGATTTCATCGCTACCCTCGCCCACATAGAAGTCGCAGCCCAGCTCATAGAACTTCTGCTTCAACTCTGCAGCAGTATACTTGTCAGTGCCCAGATAGTCGATATAGTCTGTTGCCACGTCGTAGCGGTTGTCAGCCTTGCGACCAAACTCATAATGCAGGTTCAGTTGGAACAGACCGTTCTCTGTGTTCTTTACATATTTCAGTGGCAGTCCCTTCTTGGTCTTAGCCATTGTCATATCCTTCTTAAAGTCTACAAACTTAGGCTGGATAGGCTCCACCTTCGCATTCTGGATATCCTTCACAAACTGACTCATCATGTCGCGGTTGGTGGGGATGGGCGTAATAGCAGGCTTGTCTATCTTCTTCTGCAAAGAGTCCACACCCTGCTTCTTGAATACTGTTACATAACCATTGGTAAAGAACTTGTTGGCAAATGTCACAATATCCTGCTTGGTAATCTTCGACACACGGTCGATGCTCTCAACCTCCTGTTTCCAGTCCACCTCATTGATAAAGGCGTCTACAAACATATCGGCTCGTCCCTCGTTGCTCTCCAGCGTCTGATAGCGATTGCGTTTGTAGTTGTTGATGATGCTAGGCAGCAAGTTGTCTGGGAAGTCGCCCTTTTTCAGTTTATCTATCTCAGCCAACATTAGGCTACGAACCTCTTCCAGGCTCTGGCCCTGCTTGGGTGCACCAATCAACAAGAAACCACCATGATCACGCATCAGCTCAGCACCGGCTCCTGCTCTTTGTACCTTCATGGTCTGGTTCAGGTCAAGGTCGAACAATCCTGCACGTCCATTGCTCAGCACGCTCGACAACAAATTCAGAGTGTCAGCCTGCAGACTGTTGGCCTGCTTAGCACGCCAAGCCATCCATACTTGCTCAGCCTCCTGTCCGATAACTGTGGTATCCTTAGGAGCAGTTAATGCGGGCAGTGGTGCAAAAGTAGGTTGTTTCACATCAGCACCAGGCTTCCAACTGCTGAAATACTTGTCGATGATAGCGATGGTCTTGTCAGGATCCAGGTCGCCAGCCATACAGATAGCCACGTTGTTGGGGCGATACCACTTGTTGAAGTAGTTCTTGATATTGGTAATCGAAGGATTCTTCAGGTGCTCCTGTGTACCGATAGTGGTCTGTGTGCCATAAGGATGGTTAGGCCACAGCATCTTACACAGCGCAGCAAACAACTTGCGACTGTCGCTGGTCAGTCCGATGTTATACTCCTCATATACAGCCTCAAGCTCTGTGTGGAAACCACGTATCACCATATTCTGGAAACGGTCGGCCTGAATCTTTGCCCAGTTATCTATCTCGTTCGATGGTATATCCTCTGTATAGCAAGTCACATCGTTCGATGTATAAGCATTAGTACCCTCAGCACCAATGGCAGCCATCAGCTTGTCGTACTCGTTGGGGATAAAATACTGTGCAGCCACCTGAGATACAGAGTCAATCTCATGATAGGCTTGCTTACGAGCGGCAGGATCGGTCAGCTTGCGATAAGCCTCATAGCGCTGCTCTATCTCGTCGAGCAAAGGCTTCTCTGCCACAGGGTTTGTAACACCAAACAGCTTAGTACCCTTAAACATCAGGTGCTCCAGATAGTGAGCCAGTCCTGTAGTCTCTGCAGGGTCGTTCTTCGAACCTGTACGCACGGCTATGTAAGTCTGTATACGTGGTTTCTCTGGGTTTACGCTCAGATAAACTCTCAACCCATTGTCGAGTGTATAAATACGTGTCTGCATCATATCTCCAGACACCGTTACATACTTGTAATCCTTAGCCTGTACGCCGATGACCAACAGACAACAGCTGATAGCCAACAAACAATTCTTTTTAATCTTCATAATCTATTTCGTGATCCAATTTTGAGATAAAGTCATCGAAGACATCCTGCTCGACATCACCCATAGAGAACTCCTTCTCAGCATCCTTGCGGATCTCGGCAATCCATGCACGACGAGCCTTGACATAATCCTCACGGATACGCTGGATGGCAGCATCGTTAATTTCGTCGAGACCGTAGTAGTCGAGAATCAGCTGGTAGGTCCATGTCCACTGGTATTCGCGATAGTGCTCGTTGATGTCGTTGAAACGTGCCAACACCTCGCGAATGCTCTCAATAGTACCGTTCTTGATGTCTTCAAGCAGACGCTCCTCCTCGCTGGCAGGCAACAGCAGACCCGAGAGATCGTTCCACTGACCCAGGCCAATTTCAGTAGCGGGCTTGCCCAGCCATTGTTCCTTGACGGCACGCTTCAGCACAGCACCCATATAGATGCGGAGGGCAATGTCGTAGTATTTAATACCCTTCTTCAGCGACGAGGCATTGATGATATACTCCTGGAAGTTGTACGATGACACGTTGTTGCCACCGGCCTGGCGCAGATTCTCCAGGATCTTCTTACCCTCAACAATCTCACCGACAGTAAACGGTGACAGCCAGTCGAAGTTGATAATGCTCTTACGGCTCGAAGCAGCACGCTTGTCACGCTTCGGCCACTTCTTAATGTCACGATAGAGTCCCACCGTTGTAATGTTACGACCAGGCACGATATACATCGTCTCACCATAAGCCATCAGATAGGCAAATGGCAGACAGCGCATGTCAGGATGGTTCATCAACTTACCGAAACAGACAGAGAAAGCGCCAATCTTTGCAGGCATCAGCACATAGGCGCCAGAAGCAGTCTTGGAGCCACGCTCCAGCACACCATAGTGCATGGGACCCATCTTGTAGGCATGGTTCGAGAAGTTAGTGTTCGAACCAGCATTGTAGAATGAGAACTCACCACCAATCAGCAACGAACTCTTATGGTGCGAGGCAGAGAACGGTCCGCAGAAGGCAGCACAGGCCTCACCATTGGCCATATAGCTGTTGGCGAAGAATACGCTGGCCTCAGCAGTGAAACCATTGGTAATCTGACAAGCCTCACCGACAAAGCAATCCTGCATCTTCACGGAGTTGGTGATGGAACAACCGTTCGAGATAATGCTGTTCTCGCAGATAACACCTGTTCCAATAAATACTGAGTCGTCCTTTGACGAGAGGATGGTACAGTCGCTCAAACGGGCAGCACCATTGATCTCACAGTCTTCCTTGATAACGGTATTGGTAATCTCCTTGGAGTTGATGATTTTCACGCCATTGCCGATGGTTCCACGCTCAGGTTGTGTGAAGCGAATCTCCTCATTAATCAGACGTGACAGACTGTCTTTCAGCTGTTTGTCCTTGAAATACTTCACCATAAAGGCGGCCAGCTGTGAGTTCAGGTCGTGGAAAAGCACCACATTACCGTCACCCATCTCGTTGAGTACACTAATAAGGTGGCCCTCACCGAAAGAAGCACCTTCAGTGGTCTCCATCGTAGAGATGTTTGAGATATAGCAGTCGTTGCCAATAGTATAGTTGTTGATGTAGTTGCCAATCTTCTCGATGAGACAGTTGTCGCCAACGGTGACGTTGCGCAGAGTTGCATCGTTGATTCCGGAGTGTTTTACAAAGCCCTTCGATACTTCTACCTGTTTCTCGAAGACACCCAGTCGGATGTCACCGTAGAAGATAACACGATGGAAATTATAGGGAGAAAACTCCTCCGCAACCTTAACACGCTGCCAGTCCTCAGCCCAACAGCTATTGTTTTCCAGTACGTGAATCTCATCGTCTGTCAAAAATCTGTAGTCTCTCATAATCTTATTGTGTTTGGTTCATTATTCTTCTATCTGATACAGGAAGTCATTATACGGATATTTCTGCACATGCAGCTCACGGACACGCTTGTAGAGGATTTCGCGAAGCGTGTCAATATTCTCTTTCTGCTTGGCAGAGATGAACAGGCACTCCAAATAGTGCTGGTTCTCACCAGTACGTGCCATCCAGGTCTGCTTCAGGTCATCGAGCGTCAGGTTCTCCTTGGTAATCGGTGTCAGGTCATCGGCCTCTTTCTCGACCCATGAGTAGGCATCAATCTTGTTGAACACCAGCATGGCGGGCTTCTCGGCACAGCCCAGTTCCTTCAACGTCTCCTCCACCACGCGGATCTGTTCCTCAAAATCGGGGTGCGAGATATCCACCACATGCACCAACAGGTCGGCCTCGCGCACCTCATCGAGCGTTGACTTGAACGACTCCACCAGGTCGGAGGGCAGCTTACGAATGAATCCTACCGTATCTGCCAACAAGAAGGGCAGATTGTCGATGGTCATCTTCCTGACGGTGGTATCCAACGTCGCAAAAAGTTTGTTCTCTGCAAAGACATCACTCTTCGAGAGCAGGTTCATCATCGTCGACTTACCGACATTGGTATAACCCACCAGTGCCACACGAATCAGTCGACCACGGTTCTTACGCTGGGTGGTCTTCTGTTTGTCAATCTCCACCAGTCGCTCTTTCAACAGCGAGATGCGCTGACGGATAATACGCTGGTCCATCTCCAACTGCGTTTCACCAGGACCACGAAGACCCACGGAGCCCTTTCCGCCACCGCTACCAGAACCACCGCCCTGGCGTTCCAGGTGGGTCCACAAGCGTTGCAGACGGGGCAGCATATAACGGTACTGTGCCAGCTCCACCTGTGTCTTGGCCTCAGCAGTCTGGGCACGCATGGCGAAGATGTCGAGAATCAGCGAGGTGCGGTCTAATATCTTGACCTTCAGCTCATTCTCGATATTTCGTATCTGCTTGGCAGACAACTCATCGTCGAAGATGACCATACCGACAGGCTGCGGAACCTCCTGACCGTCTTCAGGTTCTGGTGATCCTGCATCTAACCAATCGTAGTAAACATCTTCCTTTTGCTTGATATATTGGCGAATCTCTTCGAGCTTACCCTTGCCCACATAAGTCACCTGACTGGGGCCCTGCACCTTCTGCGTGAAACGCTTCACAGTGACTGCTCCAGCGGTGTCGGCCAGAAACTCCAGCTCGTCCAGATATTCTTTTGTCTTCGCCTCATCCTGCTGCTGTGTTATCAATCCGACAAGTACAGCAGTCTCGGCTTTAGCTTCAGATATAACAAATTCCTTCATAATCGGTGCAAAGTTAAAAAAAAAATATGAATTATTCATTAATAATTATGAATTATTTCTTACCTTTGCAACCGATAAGACAAAAAACTTTATATTTTTCACACTTATGAGACTAATTATTGAACCCGACTATCAGAAGATGTCGCAATGGGCTGCAGAACATGTCATTGAGCGTATCAATGCCTTCCAGCCCACCAAAGAGAAACCGTTTGTATTGGGTCTTCCCACAGGTTCTTCACCCGAAGGCATGTATGCTTGTCTGGTGAAAGCCAACAAGGAAGGACGCGTATCGTTCAAGAACGTGCTGACGTTCAACATGGACGAGTATGTAGGTCTGCCTGAGGAGCACCCCGAGAGCTACCACTCTTTCATGGCCCGCAACCTGTTCAACCACATCGATTGCCCCAAGGAGAACATCCACATCCTCAACGGCAATGCCAAGGATCTGGCTGCTGAGTGCGCACACTATGAGGAGATGATCAAGGAAGCAGGCGGTATCGACCTGTTCATTGGTGGTATCGGTCCTGACGGACACATCGCCTTCAACGAGCCTTACAGCTCACTGACCAGCCGCACCCGTGTGAAGACACTAACCACAGATACGATTATTGCCAACAGCCGTTTCTTCGACAACGACGTCAACAAGGTTCCCAAGCTGGCCCTCACCGTTGGTGTAGGTACTGTGATGGATGCCAAGGAAGTGATGATTCTCGTCAACGGCCATCACAAGGCTCGCGCTTTGAAGGCTGCCGTTGAGGGTGCTGTTACCCATGAGTGGACTATCTCAGCTCTGCAGATGCATCAGCATGGCATTATCGTTGCTGACGAGCCTGCTACTGACGAGCTGAAGGTTGCTACCTACAAGTACTTCAAGGATATCGAGAAGAACAACCTGTAAGACAGAACTTCGAAACCTCGATTTTTCGAAACATCGAAACATCGAAACATCGAAATATCGAAACAAAAAAGTAAGGAATCGCTTCCTTACTTTTTTTTATTTCTTCAGTTTAAAAGAGTTTTCGATGCTTGTGAGTTCGGCAGAAAATTCCTTGTCTACCTTCAGGCGCTGTTCCACCGTCGAACAGCTATGAATCACCGTCGAGTGGTCACGACCGCCGATGAGCTGACCAATGCGCGATGCCGGCATCTTGGTGTACTTCTGAGCCAGGTACATCGATACTTGACGCACCATGACGAAGTCGCGCTTGCGGCTCTTGCTGAACACATGCTGCTGCTCAACATTGTAATGGTGGCAGACCTTCTCCAGGATATCGTCAACGGTCAGCGGCTTGTTGTCAATCTTCACAGCACGCTTCACCACACGCTCTGCCAGTCGCATGTCTACATTCGTGTTATAGACAATCGAATAAGTCAACAGCGAGTTAATGACGCCCTCCAAGTCACGAACAGAACCATTGGCCGTTTCAGCAATAAACTGGATGACGTCGGCAGGAATCTTCAGACCATCACGACGACACTTTGCGTTGAGGATGTCAATGCACAACTGCACATTGGGCTTCTCCAATTCAGCTATCAGACCAGACGAGAAACGCGTCAGCATGCGCTCTGGCAACCATCCCAGGTCTACTGGTGGACGATCACTGGCCAGGATAATCTGCTTGCCCAGACGCGACAGGTGATCGAAGATGTGGAAGAACGTAGCCACCGTCTTCTCGGCTGTTGCCCACTCCTGCACATCGTCAACTATCAGCACATCAATGCTCTGGTAGAAGTTGATGAAATCGTTGACGGTATTCTTCCGGCTGGCATCGGTAAACTGCACCTGGAAGAGGCGGGCCGACACATACAGCACGCGCTTATGGTGATACATCTCCTTGCAACGCACACCAATGGCATTGATCAGATGGGTCTTACCACAGCCTGACGGACCATAGACAAAGAAAGGATTGAACGTCGTCTTTCCCGGATGCTCAGCAATAGACAGGCCCACCGTACGTGGCAGTTTATTGCTGTCACCTTCTATATAATTATGGAAGGTCTTATGGATATCCAACTGGGGATTCAGCTGACTGACGGCATCCAGCACCGTGGGCGACTTATTGCCACGGTTGGTGGGAGGTGCCGGCTCTATCGTTGACGGCTCATCACTGGCAATCTGCTGGCTAAGGCCATGCTGCTTGTCGGTAACCACACGATAGGTCAACTGCACATTCTGTCCGAAACAGCGCGTCAGCACTTTGCTCAGCAAGTTCACATAGTATTGCTCCAAGTACTCGTACACGTACATACTCGGTACTTGTACGAGCAAAGTCCGACTCTCCGCATCGTATTTCTCGAATACGATGGGCGCGAACCATGTTTTATATTGCTGCTCCGTGACGTTGTCCTTAATCAGACTAAGGCAGTTGTCCCAAAGCGCCTTTGGATTATTTACCATGCGGCGTTACTGTTTTTTTAAGTTTAACGAAAAGACGATTGTAGTCTTTGGTTACTGTTTTTTTCGAGTGCAAAGGTCGCAATTTTTTTTCAATCCTCCAAATGCATGCTTTTTTTACCACGCGAGAACAATATCTGTAAATTGCTCATATTTCGACCGTTAAGTGTTTTTTAAGACTTTTTTATCTACCAATGGACTTGCATAAATGCATCCCTCTGTTTTTCAGCGTTTTAATGCACGCATGCACATTAACCAAATAATGTGCACGCATTGTCTATAGGGAACACTAAACGATTGAAACATCAAGCACTTCCGACGATGGAATTGAAAATCTCACAACACCTTTACTATTTAGACGAATTAAAAATTGCAAACTTTTTACTTGTCCTTTTTCCCAAAAATCGAGAAGTGCACATAGCGCTTCGGATGAGCCTTCAAATCTGTCAGCAGCGAGTCGGCACTGGCAGTGGTGGCTGTCAGGTTGTTATAGAGTGTCGCGTCGCGCATCAGCAGTCCCAGTGTACCCTCGTTGCTGTTCAGTTTCTGCGTCATCTGCTCCACGTTTGCCAGCGTCTGGTTCACCTTGGCATTCATCGCAGCCACATCGATTTGTGACAGGTTATGCGTCAGCTGCTGGGTATTGTCCAGCACGCCGTTAGCTTTGGTCATCATGGTGGGGACCTCGCGGTTCAGCGAAGCCGATAGTGTCTTCAGTTCCCGACTGGTCGCATTCAGGTTGTCCGTCATACCCTCCACGTTGTGCAGCGTGTTGCGCAGGGCAGGGTCAGCCAGCAGCTGGTTCAGGCTGTTCATAATGCTGTCCAGCTTGGGTGCAATATCCATGATGACGGGCATCATCTCGCCCACCTTACTCATGATGCCCTGTTCCATATCTCCGCTGATGGTGTCGCCAACGCCAATCATGTGTATCGGGTCGTCAGAGAGCACCAGGTTAATCTTGATGTTACCCAACAGGTCGCTGGCCAGTTCAGCACGCGAGCCAACAGGCACGCGCATCTCCTTGTTCAGACCAATCTCAGCAACGATTTTTCCGTGAGGATCGTAATCGTAGTCAAGAGACTTCACTACACCCACACGATAGCCGTTGGCATAGACGGGCGACGACACCGCCAGACCCGTAGCATCCGAGAAGGCCACATACATGGCATTGTCGCTTGAGAAGACACTCAGTCCTTTCAGGAACTGCAGTCCGAAAAACAGCACGACGATACCGAATATCGACACCAGTGCTATCTTGATTTCCTTTGTAAATTTCATATCTGTCGTTATTTACTTTCTTACTTCTTCCTTTTCTTAAACTCCTCTATTGCCTGACGGACATCCGTCTTCTGGCCGTCCTTGAAGGCAATGATAAAGGCTTGTGGGAACTTCTCCAGCAGCGACTTGCGCAACTGGTATATCTCATTGTAGTCGGTAGAGGCACCAACCGTAAACTTATACAGGCCACCTTCCTCGTAGCTGTCTACACCCGTCAGTCCCTTGAACTGGGGCGACGAGGGCGCCAACTTCGAACCGCTGGCCAGAATCTGCACTTTGAAGACGGGGGCCGAAGGTGCAGCAACAGCAGGCTTCTCGACAGGCTTCTCGACAGGCTTCTGTTCAGGCACAGCTACTGGCTGTTCCACAACTGCAGGCTTCTCCACAGCAACGGTTTCCACCTTTTCCTCTGCCTTCTTTTTAGCTTCTTCTTCAGCTTTCTTTTCTGCCTCAGCCTTCTTTTCTGCCTCAGCCTTCTTAGCTTCCTCTTCCAGCCTGCGTTTCCTCTCCTTCCTGCTTTCCTTCTTCGTCTCCTGCTTCACTTCCTGCTTCGCGGGTTCAGGAACAACGGCAGGTATCTGCACCTCTTCCTTCGGTTGGGGTTCTGCCTTATAAGGCACGCTGACGTTGGTATCGAACTTGCGCTTATAGTCCACGAAGGCCTGATAGATGCCATAACCCAACTGGCTGACACCACTACTAGAACTCAGGAAACGCTCCTCATCGGGCGTAGAGATGAATCCCAGCTCTATCAGACAACTGGGCATCGACGTCTCTCTCAGCACCAGGAATCCAGCCTGCTTCACACCCTTGTTCTGACGATTGGCAGCAGCACAGGTACGACGCTGCACGAACTTGGCCAGCTCCACGCTCTGCGCCATGTTGTGGTCCTGCATGAACTCAAACATGATATAGCTCTCCGACGAGTTGGGGTCGAAGCCCTGGTAGCGCTGCTTATAGTCTTTCTCATAGAGGATTACTTCGTTCTCACGCTTAGCGACGGCGAGGTTGTCGGCAGCACGGTGCATACCCAGTGTATAGGTCTCCAAGCCCCTGGAGATATGACCCTTGGGCAGCGCATTGGTATGGATAGAGATAAACAGGTCGGCCTTGTTCCTGTTGGCAATGTCGGCACGGCTGTGCAGGGGAATGAAGACGTCGGTCTTGCGGGTGTACACCACCTTCACGTCCGAACAGTTCTGCTCCACCAGTCTGCCGAAGGCCAGCGCCACGTTCAGGTTGATGGTCTTCTCCTTGGTAATCTTACCCACAGCACCAGTGTCGTGTCCGCCATGTCCGGCATCGATGACCAGCGTAAAACGTTTGTTGGCAGCACCGACGGTCACTGCCATGCATATCATTAATATAAATAGGTATAGTCGTCTCACTCTTAACTATTAACTATTAACTATTATCTTTTATCTATTAACTATTAACTCTTAACTCCACACTCGCTCCCTTACAGTCGGCACCCATCGGTGGATTACATTTCGTTACGCGGACTGTCAGCGCCGTCACCTGCGGGAATTCGTCCAGCACGCGCTGCCCTATCCTACCCGCCACGTGTTCCAGCAGCTGCGAGGGCTGGGCCATCTCCTGTCTTACCACGTCGTAGAGCTCCGCATAGTTGACGGTATCGGCCACCGCATCGCTCATCACGGCACCGCTGAGGTCGGCCTCCACCTGCAGCGACACCAGGTATTCACCACCCACGCGCCGCTCCTGCTCCATCACGCCGTGGTAGGCGTAGAAGCGCATGTCATGCAGTAGGATGCTGCTCTGCGTTATCTTCATTGCCTGTCACCTCGGCTCCGTCGCCCAGATATTTCTTCAGGGCACGCTCCACGCCGTTCTTCCACGTATTGATGCTCTCCGACTGCAGCTGCAGCGAGGACACCAGCTTGATGACGTGCTCTATGGGCATGCGGTAGCGCAACACGCCACTAATCAGCTTGGCATAGTTCCAGTACTCCGGATTGAACTTCTCCGACAGGCCCTCCACGGTAATCTTGTAGCCGCGGGTGTTCTCAAACTGGAAGTCGTAGCGCTTCGTACCGTCAGCATTGACCTGCTTGATAATCTTTCCCTTGGTCACCGACTTCGGCAGCAGAATGCCCTCCTCGTCGTCTTGCAGACCCGTGAAAATCTCGTAGGGATAGCCGTTGAGCAGACCCACCAGGGCCACCCACTTGTCCTTGTTGTTCTGGAAACGCACCACGTCGCACTCCAGCTCCTTGGGGCGCACCTCCGTCACTTCCGGGCGCTGATTCTGCACCACCTCCTTGACGGCAGCGTCGGCCACCATCGTCACCAACTCTTCTTCGTCGGGTGTCAGTGCAGCAAACATCTTGTCCAGCAACTGCTGAACCTGCCCGTCTGTCAACGGGTTCTCCGTGTGCTGGCTGGCGGCGGCCAAACGACGGGCCAGACGCTCCACCAGCGTCACTTTTATGTCTGTCATATTATAAAATAAACGTTTATCGCGTGCAAAGGTACAAAGAAGTTTCCACTTTCAGACAACTTTTAGCATTAAATTTACCAAATTGTTTCCCATTTCAGTATTTTTTTGTACTTTTGCAGCATGAAAAACTTGCTGACACGGCGTAGCATTCGCCAATATAGCGAGCGCGAAGTGAACGAAACGCTCCTCAACCGCCTCCTCACAGAGGCCAGTCGCACACAAACCATGGGCAACCTGCAGCTCTACAGCGTCGTCGTCACCCGCGATGACCAGATGAAGCAGCGCCTGTCGCTTGCCCACTTCAGCCAACCCATGGTGACGCAAGCCCCCGTGGTGCTCACCATCTGTGCCGACTTCCACCGCACCACCCGCTGGTGCGAGGAGCGCAAGGCCCAGCCCGGCTACGACAATTTCCTCTCGTTCCAGAATGCGGCCATCGACGCCCTGCTCTACACGCAGACACTCTGCAACCTCATGGACGAGGAGGGTCTAGGCTACTGCTATCTGGGCACCACCGTCTATCAGCCCCAGCAAATCATCAGCATCCTCCAGCTGCCACGTCTCGTCATGCCCGTCGCCACACTCACCGTCGGTTGGCCTGCCGAAGAGCCTCCCCTCTCCGACCGTCTGTCTGCTGAGAGTTTCGTCCATAGCGAGACCTACCACGACTACAGTCGTGCCGACATCGACGCCTACTATCAGGAGAAGGAGAATCTGCCGGAGAACCGTCACTTCTGCGAGATTAACCACAAAGAGACACTGGCGCAGATCTTCACCGACATCCGCTATACCCGTAGCGACAACGAAGCCATGTCCGCTGGCCTCTTAGAGGCTTTACGCAAACAAGGCTTCCTGGGCTAATCCCTCTTGGTAACATCATAATTACGATTTTTTCTTGAAAAAGTTGGAACTTTCAGGAAAAGACTATACCTTTGCGGTATGTCAAGAAGTCGTGAGGAAGCCGAGAAAGCCGGCATTCAAGTTAATGATACAAAACATAAGATGAAGCGGCGCTTCCCTTGTCATAACTATAGCGACAAGGGAACGTATATGCTAACCTAAGTGGTGGAAGGACGAAAGCCGCTATTTGGTACGTTGCAAGGCGACGGCCTTGCTCCCACTGGCAGCGAAAACGAACCGAAGGTACTACTGTCGCCTCTGGGTAAGGCTATCCTGGACTGTGAGATAAGGAAGATATCAGCCTTTTATCCTATGGTAGAGGTGTGGAAGCTCTGCATCATGCCCGACCATCTGCATATCATCATCAGGGTAAAGGAAAAGATGCCAGAAGGAAAGAACCTTGGGCAGGTAGTTAGAGGTTTTAAAACAGGCTGCACAAGGGCCTGGTGGGGGATTACAGAAGGGGAAGAGCCCTTCGGAGAACAGAAGGGGACGGAAACCCTTGTTTCTGGTGCTGCCTCTGTTCCTGCTGGTTCTGCCCCCGTTCCCGCTGGTTCTCCTGCGGGTCCTGGCAATCGCCCCCTCCTTTTCGAGAAGGGCTACTGCGACAAGATCCTGCTTCGCCCAGGGCAACTGGAGAACTGGAAGCGCTATCTGGATGATAACCCGCGACGACTGGCCATCAAACGCCAGCATCGGAATTTCTTCACCATCATGCAGCATATCAACATCGGGGAGTGGTCGTGCCAAGCGGTGGGTAATCGTTTTCTACTAAACATTCCTGATAAGGCCGCAGTCATTGTACATAGTGCCTACAGCGACGATAAGTTTGCTGAGCTAAAGACTCAATGGTTTACACTTGCAGAAAACGGCGGCGTGCTGATAAGTGCTGCCATCGCTACAAGGGAAAAAGAGGTGATGCGCGAGGCGATGGACCGCGGCTACCGGCTTATATGTCTTCGCGAGAATGGTCTCCCTGAGTTATATAAACCAGCAGGCGAGGCATTCGAAGCCTGTTCTGAAGGGCGACTGCTACAATTAAGTCCATGGGATTATCACATGCAACGAAAGACCATCTCGCGTGAACAGTGCCTTATGCTCAATCGGCTTGCAGAAGAAATTGCCAATATCCCTTACTTCTCATTTTAACGCCTCAAAAGTTGTCTCAAGTCCCTCACGTGCCTTCAGCCCTTTGTACATCGGCCTTTGAGAGGGGTGATGTGAATATGTGAGGGACATTTTCGAATTCCTTGATTTTTCGCATTCGAGTCTTTAATTGTCGCAATTACTACATTTAATAATCACAATTGCTACATTTAATAATCGCAATTGCTACATTTAATACTTTCGTTCAGTCCGATTAATGCAAACTCCCAGTCCGTAGGGAGCAAACTGGCAGTCCGTAAGGACGGAATTATCTCTTTTGACATAATACTCTTTTCAATCAATGAGTGACATACTCAGGTTTCAAGATGTACCGAATAATCAGCTAATGCTGTTATTGTTTTATTCCACTAAAGTCATACCAGCCACCTCCACTGAGGCCCATCGCTAGTACTTGAATGCAAAGATAGATATTATTCCTGAAACGACAAAAAAATAGGCAAGATTTTTGGTCTTGCCTATACATTATTATAATTCGATGGTATTTAAAACACTGCTACTCTACTTGATTCTATTCGAAAGTTTTATTGGGTTCATCAACATGTCCCAAATATCGACGACATGTACTATCTCTGACGATTTAGCATAGTAGTAGACTATTTTGAAGCGTCCCAGTATCATGCAGCTTCGATATTGACGTTTTCTTTCTGTTAGCAAGGGCTCTAAGACATAAGACTCTGGATGTTTTGCGACACAATCTGCAAAAAATATACGTTCCTGCATCCATTTCTTGGAAGTTTTCTGACCATATTCCAAGAAGGCGTTGAACACGTATTTATCGAAAAGACGGTCTGCCTTGACAGTCCAAATTACCTTAGCCATGGGTATTTGCTATATAGATTAGCACGAGACTGAGTTTCTGACACCCAGTCACTCCAA
>JAEEGJ010019327.1_pt1 | contig 15029 bp, 12 predicted proteins | sample 8958761 | NCBI WGS metagenome assembly JAEEGJ01 (sample SAMN16246546, study PRJNA631951) | gut metagenome | biome: gut microbiome; feature: rumen; material: RS-attached | host: Bos | place: Iran: Karaj | collected 2018-10 | reverse complement strand
AGTTCACCGGCATCTGTCCGTGGACGCTCTCAACGCCCAACTGCGTCAGCGCCGCGTGCAGCACCGTAATGTCGCTGAAGCCCACAAGCCATTTCGGCGACCGCAAAAGTCCCGAAAAATCGACTTTACCCACCATCCGCACGCAGCCGTAACCGCCACGCACACAAAATATTGCGCGAATTTCGGCATCGTCAATCATCTGCTGAAGGTCGGCGGCGCGCTCGCTGTCGGTTCCGGCAAAAATGCCGTGCTCAAGGCGCGTAGTCAGGCCGCGGACGGGGCGATAGCCGTAACTCTCAATGGTTGAGCATATTGCGGCGTAGTTTTCCTGTCCGACAAACCGTGCTGGCGCTACAATCCCGACTTTGTCGCCTTTCAGCAGTGGCGGTGGCGTTATCATTGCTTGAATAATTGTTTATTCCTCAGGTTCAGTCGGTTGCGAAGCGTTGCCTTCGCCTTCGTTCTGCTGCGGACGGCGGTATTGACGGTGGCGGTGGTTGTTACGGCCACCTTCATTCGACTTATTTTCAGCGTTTTCGCCGTTGTTCTCGCCACTCGGTTTGCGGTTGCCGCCTTTGCCACGCACTTCGCGACGCAAATTCTTGATATCCTTATCGATAGAGTTCTTTGTCGATTCGAGCATAATCTGGAACTCTTCGGTGGCGTTAATCATCGCGCGTTTGCTGTCGCGCATCGCCTTGAGCGCCATAAACAATGCGGCAAGAGCCACAACTAATGCGCCGACCGACAAACACGTTCCGCAAGATGACTGCGATGCGCAGGTCTGCGCCATACAGGGTACCGATGTGGTGGCGATTGTGGCGACCACTAATGCTAAAGATTTGATTTTCTTTGACATAAAACAATTTTTATTAGTTATTAAACAAAACGATTAGTTTTCAAAAGAACGATATTTTTTTAAATCAACTGAATCCACGCTGCTTTTTAATTGCTTCGTAAGCCTCGTTGATTTTCTGGAACTTCTCTTTTGCGGCGCGCTGCACGTCCTCGCCTAGGTAGGCCACCTTGTCGGGATGGTTCTCGACGGCCATCTTGCGGTAGGCTTTCTTAACCTCATCATCGGTGGCTGATGGACTGATTCCCAATATTTTATATGCAGAGTCAGCATCTTGCTTCACAAACATCGATTTTATTGAGTTGAAATCGGTGTCGCTGATGCCCATATTTCTGGCAATCACTTCAATAACGTTCGATTCGTTGGCCTGGACGCTGCCATCGGCGTTTGAGATACCAAACAGATAGTCAATAAGTTGCAGTCGGCTTGAATAGTTGAGCATCTGGCCAATCTGGCGGCTCACTTCGTAAACGGGAATCTGCTGTTTGAGCACGTCGCGCAGCATTCGAATGCCGTCGGTGGCGGCTTCAACGCCAAACTGCCGCACAAAAAACTGCTTTACGTAGTTGAGTTCGGCTTGAGTAACCTTGCCATCGGCCTTCATCACAGCCGCCGTCAGCACCACAAGGCTCACCATAAAGTCGCCGCGCGAAGTCTGCGGGCGTGAGTATCGGGTACCGCCAGGCTGTTGCCCACCATATCTGGTACCGCTGGTTTGGCTCTGTTCAGGCTCTTTTGAGTCGAAAGCGGCGCCTATGAAGTAGCCCAAAATGCCGCCCAATGGTCCGCCTAAAGCCCAACCGATGCCGCCGCCAATCCATTTTCCAAATTTCATCTCAATCGTATTTTATGCTTTTGCCGTTACGGCATTGCGTTGGTTTTCAATAATTTTATGTATTTCCGCATCAATATCGACCGAGCCATCGTTCACAATCACGTGGCTGGCGTGGGTGCGAAAGTAATCATCGTTGCGCTGGTTTGCAATACGCTGTGCAACTTGTTCGCGCGTTGCGCCGTCGCGCTGCATTACTCGTGCAATGCGAACTTCAATTGGTGCAACCACGGCCACCACCGTGTTGCAGAGTTTTTCAAGTCCGCCTTCGAACAGAATGGCCGATTCAACCACCACAATATCAGTGGTTTGGTTGCTGCGCCAAGTTTCAAAATCGTTTCTGACGGCTGGGTGGATAATGCTGTCAATCCACTCAAGTTCGGCCTTGTCGGCGAAAATGCGGCTGGCCAAGAACTGGCGGTTCAGTTTTCCGTCAGTATAGGCTTCGGCACCGTATCGGTCTGTAACCAAACGCTTTATGTCGGCGTTATCATAGAGTAGTTTGGCACGCTCATCGCAGTTGTAGCACGGCACGCCCATCGCTGAAAAGCGCTCTGCCACAAAACTTTTGCCACTTCCAATTCCGCCTGTCAAGCCAATAGTTATCATCGCGGTTCGAGAACAAAATTGACAACTTGCGGCTCAACGCTCACATTATAAACATTGGCAGGCTGAACTGTCACTGCCACAGGAAGTTGCATTCCAAGCATTGTTTTTATCTGTTCCGCGTCGGCTTCAACCTTGAAATCGTTGTGGCTCAGGCGCGCATAGTCGTTGGTCGAAACCCAATAACGTATGGTCACATCGTTGGGCATCAGCCTTACGGCGACCGAGTCGGGCTCGCCAACAACGGTGATGGGCACGGTGGCCACGGCTTCGGTGAACTTCGAAACGGGCACATCGACCTTCACTTTGCGGTGGATGAAAACAATACCGTCAATAGGCTGCAAATCAATGTTTTTACTAATGTCGGATGTCACGCCGCGAGCGGTAATCCGCTTGGTATAGACGGCCTGCAGAGTGTCGAGCAGCAGGTCGGGGCCGTTCACCGTAACCATCGATGGCGTAACGCTGACAATGCCGTCGATGCGGCACTGGCTGTCGAAATGCAAGTCGAGCACGGGGCGCACAGGCACGCGCTTCTCGCCGTAATTTGAGAAAACGAAATAGATGGTGTCGGGCTGAATCATCGATAGGGCAAGGTTGGCGGGCAACTGCGACTTTATCTCTTCAAACAGCGCCGCGGTGCCCAAATGGAATTCCATTGTCGATTCCTTGGCCAAAATATGGTTCAGGCGGCTCAGGTTGATGACCACTGGCTCGGGCATCTTGCCCATCTTGTAGCGCAGAATGTCGAATCCGCGGCCCTGCACGTTCAGGTCGAGATTTTCGGGCAGGTCGTTCACCACCACCTTCTGCATAGGCAGGTTGATGAACGTGACGGGGTAGTGGATGGTGGCGTTCGTTTCGTCGCCCAACTTGTTGAAGAACCACATCAGCGACGAGAAGCCAATGAACACGAAATAGAGCAGCATCCGCTTGTCGAACCGCAATCGGTTTTTGACCGCTGATATGTCAAGGTTTGGATGTTTCATTGTCAGGCGATGAAAATCGCGAATTTCTTCAGGTCTCAAAATTAGCAAACCTGACGGAATAAAATGCGGGTTGTGAGCGCAAATTGTGCGGATTTTTCTTGCACAGATTAGAGCACTCTGATTTACACAAAGTGAAACATTATTCAATATTGTTTATGATGCCAAATTTTGAAAATGTTATAAAAGTAATCTAACTAGTCTTTCAGAGTCTTTTTCTTTTAAACGATTGGATAGAATGGCTTTTTTAATGATAGTTTTCACTGTACTATTACTAGATAGTTTGGTTATTTCTGCATCTTCAAGTCCTAAAATCCATTCCACATCTAAAATGTCTGTTTTCTTGTAATTAAATGGGTTTAAATAGAATGCATATTGTTCATATTGTTTTCCAAAATCATCGATAATTGAATATGTATTCGAGTACATTTTGTTTTTACGCATTTTGGCGAGATGCCAGCAAACCCAGGTTTGTTCTTTTGGCGAAATATTAGGAGTGTTTAAGAGTTCTTTGAAATGCTTAATGTCAATTATTTTTGTTTTGATAGAATCAATTATATACAAATACATCGATAATCGTTTTGTATATTGTTGTGCATATTCTCCAAATTGTGCTTGTAATGTTGAAGGCAAAACATCGTATAATTCCAGTCCTAACTGACATTCTGAATCTTTACATAAAACAGAAACATCCTTTATCCGCTCAAACAATAAATTGTTCTTTTTCAATTGTGTTTTTACTAATTTCGCGAGTTCTTTAGAATCATAAGTGTTTATTTCTATGCTATCCTCCAATAGATTCATCGCCATTTCGTCTGTGGGAGGGCATTTCTTAACCATTAAATGCAAATACTTTCCTATAGTGTTTCCTAACAAGGGGCCCCATAAATTATGAATAATAGAATATAGATTTTCTGTTGATTCATTAGAAAAAGTGTTTTTTGATTTACCAATCAAAAACACCATATTACCGATTATATTACTAATAATTTTTATATTGAATGGAAGTCTCTTAAATCCGCCATTTTCAAATATAAACCGATATAAATTCAATATTATAGTTTCAAACTTGTGGATGGCATCTTTTTCAAAACTAATTTCAGAAGCATCATATTGTTTGAACAATTCCGATAATTCATCTGTGCTGACAAAGAATAACATTATCGAAAGGTGTGTTTGGTCTAAAACTTCTATTCTTGTAGCATCAAATCCTATTGCAAGTTTATTGTTTGGAGTAATGTGACTATTGATAATAGCAGAAATGGTATCCCTAACTAAATTAGGGAAATATGGATTGTTAAATTCTATACAATTCAATAAACAAAATTGTATGGTTCTCTGAAATTTTGTCAACAAACTATAAATATTGCTATTTAAAGAAACCCCACCTCTGTCTGCTTGTTTCTTTTGTCGATGTATTTTTCGAAAAAGTTCTTCAACGTCTCTTGCCTTTTCGCTGAATAACTTATATGAAACAAGGTCTTGTAGAGTTTCTTTTAACGAATTGTCAATTGGTAGTTTTAGAAGAATGTTGTTGAGATTATATTGTTCTATTTCGGTTACAATATGATTGGGGTCAATATTGGGGTTGTCTGATGCTTCATATGCAATGTAGTATCTAATGTGATGCAAATTGTATAAACATATATAATATAATACATACAATTTCTTATCCCATAATTCAGGTAATAGTATTTTATATCTTTTATATGCGTCATAATACTTTCCTAGGCGACATAATAAATACGGCACTAACAAGTCTTTATAATTATAATTAAATCCTTGTTTTTCCAATACTCTTAAAGCTCGGTACAAATTATCAAAATCTAATTCGTAAAAGTAATCTATAGGAAGATTTTCATCGAAAGAGTCTTTGATTTTCTTTTGATTAGCTTCTGTAATAATACGGAATCCGTCTATTTCCCAAATTTGATTTAAATCTGCTTGTTGGAGTAAAAATAATCTTTGTTTTTTGGGGTGTGCACTTACAAAAGCTCGTTTTCCTTCATAACTTTTTAATCGGTCATTCAACTTGATAAAATAATCGGAGTTTATTTGCAAACCATTAGAATAATAATTCCAAAATTGGAAAGAACCCTTCGGAAAGAAATACTTTAATCCATCACCAACGATAATCAATTCTGTTTGGATAGAGTTTAGTCGTTTATATAAAATATCTAATAAGTCATCTGCATAGTCGTTATCTATCCTACCAATTATTTTTAATTGTTTATACAACACCATTCCTTTCAATGAATCTAACTTGTTTAATTCTTCGTTTTCAATACTTATTCCATAATCGCTAGAAATATAATCATCAGGATTAATGTCAACTATGTTTATTCCTTTGTTTTCATAGTATTTATATGTCTCATTGTCAACATCATCGTTTGTTAACAAATATACTCTTTGCATATTCCTATTCAAGATGGTCTTGATATCATTCAATATCATTTTTAGATTTAAATCTGAAAAAGAAAAACCGACAAACAGTACAACATTGGTTGTAAACAAGGCTGTTACGAATGAACGTATTAATGGAAAATTTGCAGAATAATTATAATAATCATCTTCTGTAAGTACAATGTTAGCCGTTCTAAAGTCACCGTGCATTTTTACGACTTTATTAGGATAACGATAATATGGCAAATCAGAATCTTTTGTTATTATATCATATTGTTTGTAATATGATTTGATTGATTGTTCAATAAGATTGTCGTAATTTGTTGTAATAATATGAACAGGATTTAATTGTAAAATTGCTTTATGAATAGGGTTAAATGCGACCTTTCCATCTTTAAGGCTATTCTGAACTTTATCCAAGTACGCTTTTTCACCATATGTGTCCTTGTATATTTGTGCGACCTTCATATCATCTGATTCATTCTTGATGCTGCTGGGCAAGTCATTTTTAAAGGATTCTGTTAATTCTTTCCAGGTCGGAACCCCCGAATTGGCAGAAACACCAGCACCAACAAAAATGACTAATTGGTTTTGAATGCTGGCTTTGTGTAAATGAAGCAAATGTGTGCTTTGAATATTATTCATATAGTTTTCTTTTTACTGCGCACCTTGAGTATATCTTTTTTCTATTTGGTAAAACTAATTAAAAAATATACGAATACTGATACGACAGAAGGGAGTTATGCACAAAATGGCAAGTCTATATAAAACAAAGGCTTGCATACGACAACGGATGCAAGCCTTTGTGATTTGATTTTTACGTGTGACACGCATTTGTTCATTTTCGGCGAACTGGACGTACAGACAAACCTGTTGCACGACCACTGCCACCATTGGTAACTTCAATAGAATTAGACCAGAATGCAAGGCCTTTGGCTATATGTGTATTAGGGCTTTCCTGAAGAGTGGCCGACCAATAGGCTCCATCGCACCCTTTAGTCCAGAAAGATGACAAATGGTAGCAATAAGCCGCAGGAAGAAAAATGTGTTTATCGAATGGAGTGTAAGATTCGGACGGATATTCGCCAATATATACTTTCTTTCCTTTATCGCTATTTGTTTTTGCTTTATAAACAATATAGCCTGATACATTTTTCCCATAATAATCAGATGTTCTTACCCAATAGCATTCTTTTACTAGTTCTGCCCATTCTGCAATAGTAGGTGTCGCATATTCGGCTCCCCAATTAGTGGTTGCAGCATCATCGGTTGCTTCAAGGACTGATAGATTGTCAGTAAAGCCATCTTTGCCATAATAACTAGTATTGCAATATTTGGTAAAAGAACCATCTGTACCTTCACAATATTTATAAGTGTTCCAATCATAATACGATTTTGCTGCTGTCTCACCCCAAGCAATATAATCGCCAAATTCCCAAGGTAGAGATGCCCCTACGTTACAAACTGCCCATTGGGTGCCACTAGTAAGACCAAGGTCAATAGTGGCTTTTGCTGAAATAAATATGGCTTTGATATCAATATCATTATTACCTGTAAAAATCATACGCGGATTTTCCATCGTGCTATCACTCCAACCCGCAAAAAAGTACCCATCATTTGGTATCGCCTTAAACTCTAACATTTCTCCTTCATAGTATTCTCCACATTGTCCATCGACACTGCCTCCTTCGGCTGCTTCTACTTTAACATTATATTTGGGCGCATCTTCATCCTTACGGCAAGCCGTTATGCAAACTAAAGCCGAAAGAGCAAGACTGAAACCCCATAAAAAGTTTATCTTTTTCATATTCAATATTTTATTTTGTTGATTATTTAAAAAATAGCACCCGAAAAGCCAAATGTTGACACATAAAATTAGCGTGGTGCTAATTCGCACTAAATCGACCTCTTAAGGATTTACTGGACTACCTGTTTATGCCAATCTATGTGAAATAAGCCCACGCTTACGCATAGGCATTTCGGCTTTATATTCTGGCATAAACGACTTAAAAGTGTCCAGTTTTTAAGAGGTCAGATTTGTTGCTAAAACGCTATTTATGTTATATGTCTTTTATCGGTTATTTTACCATAGGCAAAAGAGTTTAATTGTTTAAATTCATATAGTTACATTATTATAACCTTTCAATTTCTTCGACCGTCAAGCCTGTGACTTCGGCAATGTCAGCCGCAGAAAAGCCTTTGGCTTTCATATTGTGAGCGGTTATTTTGACGCCTTTTTCCATTCCTTTTTCCATTCCTTCTTCAAAACCTTCGTTAAAACTTTCCTTTTTCTGCGTTTTCATTACACTATACCAATCGCGGAAAATTTTCAGACTTGTTTCGTAGTCCTGCATTTCTGCAACAGTGAATTTTGCTATCTCGGCTTGCTCGAAAAGGCGCAAAAAGACTTTCTCTTGCAATGCCACGGGTTTCTCGTAGAGTTTGTCAAGGTTCTTAATGGCGTACAACCATTTATCAAACAGAGTTTTAAGTTCCGATTCCTGTTTGCGGAATTTTGGCATTTCAAGATAAATGAATGTCAATTTATCGTAAAAGACTTCCTTGGTTTTAAGGTCGCAGATTTTTGCGGTAGTAAGAAAATCTTCTTTGTCGTCGAACGTAAAATTCAGAATTCCAATGGCATACACCCGTTTCAACTGGTAATCCCACTCACCGCGTTTGGCTTGCTCGCGAATCGGGAATGTTGAATAGTAAATGCTGCGGTCTTTAAAGTATTCCTGATTGGCTTTCTGCATCTCTATCAAGAACTTATCGCCGTTGGTGCTCTCGCAGTAAACATCGAACACGGCGCGTCGCTCACGGGGCGCATCGGGCAAATTCTCTGTTGAGAGATATGTAATGTCCTTTATATCTTCCTTTCCAGCAAATAACGCGTTCAAAAAACTGATTAGCAACTCTTTGTTGGCTTCGGTGCCGAACAATTTCTTGAATGCGAAATCGGTATAGAAGTTAACGTAGCGCTCGTGTGAATTGACGTAGTCCATCGCTGTACTGTTTTGTATTTCGCAAATTTAGGAATTAGATAATTGATATGCAAAAGCGAAAGTGTGTTATCCGCAAAAACAAAAAAGCGCCGAATCTCTTCAGCGCCTTATCGATTTCCGATTAGTTGGAATTTAAGCCTTTGGTGCCACGTCGGCAGGGTCTTTCACCAGGCCCGATTTGTCAACCTTAATCAGCACGCCGTTCGACACGTCGAGCAGAACGGTGGTGTCCTTCACTTCGGCAATGGTGCCGTAGATTCCGCCCACGGTGAGCACTTTGTCGCCTTTTTTGAGCGCCTTGCGGAACTCGTTAATCTCTTTCTGCTTCTTGGTCTGCGGACGAATCATAAAGAAGTAGAACACAAAAATGATAAGCACCAGCATAATCAGGCTGCTTGCACCGCCGCCCTGTGCGCCTTCGGCACCACCTTGTGGCGCCATCAGAAAAATACTCAACAGATTCATTGTCGTTTTGTTTTTAATTATTTGTTGTTTAAATGTTTAATCGGTCAATCGTTTAATTGACTACAGACTACAGACTTCGGTCAACGGACACATTGTCCACATATATCATTCATTGTCTGATGTCTGTCGTCTGATGTCTGTTGTCCTTTCGTTTTTCAATTCCTAAATCCTATCTACTACTTAACTTCTGCAAATATCTGCAATTTAATTGGTTTCTCGCCGCAATTTGTCCAGACGTTGGCGCTTTTCAACTGCTTGCCTTCGCGGCCGTAACTGTCGAAGATGATTTCGACGCTGCCTGTGGCGCCTGGCGCAACTGGCTCGAGCGAGTATTTCGACGCTGTGCAGCCGCAACTGGTTGTCACGTCGGTTATCTGCAGCGGGCCGTCGCCAATGTTGCGGAAACTGAACGTGTGCGTCACTTTTTCGCCTTGCGCGATGGTACCGAAATTGTGGTTCACCTCATCGAAACTGATTTGCGGCGTGCCGTTATGCGCATCGGTTTTGGGCTGGTTTCCAGCGCAACTGACGCAAAACGCAGCCATCAGCAGACCGATTTTCGCAAGTTTCCCCATCAGATTCATTCAATAAGTCCGCGACCGGTTTTCTTGATCTTGCCTTCGGCCTTCATCTGGTTCACAATCTTGTCCAGAATGCCGTTCACAAAGGCGTTGCTGCGGTCGGTGCTGTAGAAGCGCGCAAGGTCGATGTACTCGTTCAGGCTCACCTTCACGGGGATGCTCTCGAACGATGTAATCTCGACAATGGCCTGCTCAATAATCAGAAGGTCCATCTGCGCAAGCCGCTCAAGGTCCCAGTTCTTTATGTTGTTGCGGATAAGTTGCTCATTCTCTTCGTGATGCATCACCGTCTTGCAGAACAGGTCGGTGGCAAAGCGGCGGTCGTCGTCGTTTTTGTAAAGGTTCATCAGCGAAACCGATGTCGCGCTTTCTTTCAGCCGCTCAACGGTTTTGATGTTCATACTCAACACGAACTCAATGTCATCGTTCCAGTAGATTGAGTTCTCTTCGAGCACCTGATAGAGCATATCGTCATCCACCATATACTCGTTGAAGAAGTTCATCACAAACTTTCGGTCGGCATCGTAACTGTTGTCGGGGCTGGCCATATAGGCTTTGTAACTGTCCGACTCAACCATCACGTTGTAGATGTGCTTGATGAGTTCGGGTGTGGCGTTCCAGTTCAGAGTGTTGCTGTCGGCGTAAACCGTCAGTTTTTCAGTCTGTTCCAACTGGCGGACCACCTTGTTGTCAACAAAACGAGTGTTGGGGTTCAGGTCGGCTTCGGTGGCCATCATCTTCGACTTGTAGATGTCGATTTTGTTCTGTGCGTAGCGGCTGACGTCGATTAGCAGCAAGAAGAACAAATGATACAGGTCGTATGATTTTTCGAGACTCTTCTGAAGGTCTTTTTCGTATTTGGGCAAGCCGTCGGTGTTGTTGCCGTTGAAGTATGCGTAGAGTAGTTGTAGAACCTTAACCCTGATTAATCGTCTGCTAATCATTTGAAAGAGCCTTAAATTGTTATTAAATCGGCGGCAAAGATACATAAACAAATCGCACCACCGACACTGTTGGCACAGATTATTTGTGAGCAATGACGGAATGTTGAATCGGTGAACCGGATAATCGGTGAACTGATAAACTGAATGACTTTTAGTCGATTAGCCGATTATACAGTTATACGATTCACCAGCATCATTACACAATCCCTTCCTGCAGAATGTCGTGAATGTGGATGACACCAGCGTAGCGGCCATCTTTGAGCACGATGAGTTGCGTGATGTGGTTCTGTTCCATCAGGTGGAAAGCGTTCACAGCCATTGCGTTTTCGTCAATCGTCTTCGGCTTGACCGACATAATGTCGGCGGCGGTCAGGTTGGCAATGTCGCGGCCCGACATCAGCATTCGGCGCAGGTCGCCATCGGTGATGATGCCCACCATATCGCCGTCAGCGTTGAGCACCGCCGTGGCGCCAAGCCGCTTCGATGTCATTTCCATAATCACCTGCTTGATGTTGTCGGTGGATGCGACTTGCGGTTTCTCGTTGTTTATATATAGGTCGCTCACGCGCATATAGAGTTTCTTGCCCAGTGCGCCGCCCGGGTGGTATTTGGCAAAGTCGGACGGCGAAAAACCGCGACACTCGAGCAGTGCGATGGCCATTGCGTCGCCCATCACCAGTTGGGCCGTGGTGCTCGATGTTGGCGCCAGATTGTTGGGGCAGGCTTCGTGCTCGGCATACGCATTTATAATAATGTCGGCCTGCTGAGCCAGATACGACTGTGTGTCACTCACCATTGCAATCATCCGGTTGCCGCGCATCTTCAAAATTGGCACCAGAACTTTGATTTCGGGCGTGTTGCCGCTTCGCGAAAGCAGCATCACAATGTCATTGTCCTGAATCATACCCAAATCGCCGTGGATGGCGTCGGCGGCGTGCATAAAGAGCGCCGGGGTGCCGGTTGAGTTCATTGTGGCCACAATCTTCTGCGCAATGATGGCGCTCTTGCCGATTCCGGTCACGACTAGACGGCCGCGGCTTTTGAAGATGGTGCTTACGGCTTCGGCAAAATTGCTGTCAATCATATTTTTGAGATTGGCAACGGTGGTCGCTTCCTGCTCAATCACGTCGGCCGCAATGGCTGTTATTTCGTCGTTTGTCTTCATAATCACGTTTCTTATGTTTGCCGCCGCGCTGAAATTCAGGCGGTTCGGACGGTTTGGAAAAAACATTTCAAAAAAACACACAAAAATATAAATGGACTCATAATTTTTACTAAATTTATTTTCGAGTTTGTAGGCGATTTTTCAAAATTTGCCGTTTAAAGAAATATTAAAAGGGGGAGTGGTTCTGAAATCTTCTAACGGGTTGTCAGGGATCACATTAAAAGTTTGATGATGGAACTGAAGGATTATCTAAAAAAGTACTTCGGCTTTGACACGTTCAAAGGCAATCAGGAAGCAATTATTGAGAATATTCTGGCCGGGCGCGACACCTTTGTGCTGATGCCCACAGGCGGCGGCAAGTCGCTTTGTTACCAACTGCCGGCAATGATTCAGGACGGCACCGCCATTGTAATCTCGCCGCTCATTGCCCTGATGAAGAATCAGGTGGACGCCATCCGTGGATTCAGCGAGGAGGACGGCATTGCCCATTTTCTGAACTCATCGCTTTCGAAAAACGAGATTCAGAGCGTGAAAGATGACATTCTGGCCCACAAAACCAAACTGCTCTATGTGGCACCCGAATCGCTGGCAAAGGACGATAACATCCAGTTCCTGAAGCAGATAAAAATTTCGTTCTACGCCATCGACGAGGCGCACTGCATCTCGGAGTGGGGCCACGATTTCCGCCCCGAGTACCGCAGCATCCGCTCGCGAGTTGACGAGATTGGCCGCGCGCCCATCATTGCGCTCACCGCCACCGCCACGCCAAAGGTGCAGAGCGATATTCAGAAAACGCTTGGAATGGTTGAAGCCGATGTGTTCAAATCGTCGTTCAACCGCCCCAATCTTATATATGAGGTGCGCCCGAAGCGCGATGTGACTAAAGAAATCATCAAATTTATAAAGGCCAACCCGGGCAAATCGGGTATTGTGTACTGCTTGAGCCGCAAAAAAGTTGAGGAATTGGCCGAAACACTGGTAATCAACGGAATAAAGGCCGCGCCGTATCACGCAGGACTTGAGTCGGCAGTGCGCTCGGCCAATCAGGACAAGTTCCTGATGGAGGAGATTGATGTGATTGTGGCCACCATCGCATTCGGAATGGGTATCGACAAGCCCGATGTGCGCTTTGTCATTCACCACGATATGCCAAAGAGCCTTGAGGGCTACTATCAGGAGACGGGCCGCGCAGGCCGCGACGGTGGTGAGGGACGCTGCATCGCCTTCTATTCTTATAAGGACATTCAGATGCTTGAAAAGTTTATGCAGGGCAAGCCCGTGGCAGAACAAGAAATTGGCCGCCACCTGCTTCTTGAGACGGTGTCATACGCCGAGTCAGCTGTGTGCCGCCGCAAGCAGCTGCTGCACTACTTTGGCGAGGAATACACCCAGGACAACTGCGGAGCCTGCGACAACTGTCTGCATCCGCGCGAGACGTTCGAAGGCAAGGATAGCGTGGTGAAGGTTCTGAAAACCGTCATCGCCGTCAAGGAGTTCTTCAAGCCCGACCTTGTGGCCAATGTGCTCTGCGGCGTGGCCGACAGCACCATCAAGGCATATAAATATAATGCGATACCGGAGTTCGGCAGCGGCAAAGACCACGATGAGAAATACTGGCAAACCATTATCCGCCAGGCTCTTGTGGCTGATTTGCTTGGCAAGAACATCGAGAATTACGGCTCACTCACCGTCACGCCGCAAGGCTACGAGTTTCTGAAGAATCCGCACTCGTTCAAAATCGCCAAGGAGCGCGATTATGAGCAGGAGGGAGGCGACGACTCGGGCGAGGGCGGCGGCGCAATGGTGGCTGCCGACCAGACGCTGTTCAGCATGCTCTGTGACTTGCGCAAAGACATTGCCAAAAAGCGCGGTCTGCCGCCGTACATCATTTTCCAGGACCCTGCCCTGCAGGATATGACCATCCACTATCCGATGACGCTTCAGGAGTTGGGCAACATTCCAGGTGTGGGACAGGCAAAAGCCATGAAATTTGGTCAACCGTTCTGCGATTTGATTAGCAAATATGTGAAAGAAAACGAGATAGAACGCCCTATGGACCTTGTGGTGAAAACCACAGGCAACAACTCGGGAATGAAACTCTATATTGTTCAGAGCATCGACCGCAAACTTGGTCTCGATGTGATTGCCGATGGCAAAGGCCTTGAAATGGATGAGTTGCTGACCGAGATGGAGAAAATCGTCAACTCGGGCACAAAACTCAACATCGACTACTACATCGACGAGGTGATTGACGAGGATTGTCAGGACGACATCTACGAGTATTTCCGTGAAGCCGCCACCGACTCACTCGAGGACGCGCTGAAAGAGTTGGGCGAGGACGACTACACCGAGGAGGAAATCCGCCTGATGAGGATAAAATTTATTTGCAACGAGGCGTATTAAACTTGTTGAGTACTATAGATTATAAAAACCGGATTTGTTCCGGTTTTTTTGTTGCTTTTATCAGCTTCCCAGCGGATGCGCATAAAGTTGCACATCCTTGGCCGTGATGTTCTTGTCGCAAAGGATGAGTAGGCGCTCAATCACGTTGCGCAACTCGCGGATGTTACCCGTCCAGTTGATTTTCTGCAGTTCGGCCAGAGCATCGGGCTCGATGGTCGATTTGGCCACGCCCGACTCTTCGCAAATCTGTGTGATGAAATAGTCGGCCAGAAGCGGAATGTCTTCAACGCGCTCGTTCAGCGTGGGCACCTGAATCAGAATCACGCTCAGGCGGTGGTACAGGTCTTCGCGGAAGCGGCCAGCCTTAATCTCTTCTTCAAGATTCTTGTTTGTGGCGGCTATCACCCTGACATTCACATCAATATCCTTATCGGCACCCACGCGGGTGATTTTGTTCTCTTGCAGTGCGCGCAGCACTTTGGCTTGCGCCGAAAGGCTCATATCGCCAATCTCGTCAAGGAAGATGGTGCCGCCGTCGGCCTGCTCGAATTTTCCAGCACGGTCTTTCACGGCACCCGTGAACGAGCCTTTCATATGGCCAAACAGTTCGCTCTCAATCAGTTCCGATGGAATGGCGGCGCAGTTCACTTCAACAAACGCAGCGTCGGCGCGGTTGCTCAGGCTGTGAATCATCCGAGCCACCACTTCCTTGCCCGTGCCGTTCTGACCCGTGATGAGCACGCGGGCGTCGGTCGGGGCCACCTTCTCAATCATCGCCTTAAT
>JAEEGJ010019324.1_pt1 | contig 15031 bp, 7 predicted proteins | sample 8958761 | NCBI WGS metagenome assembly JAEEGJ01 (sample SAMN16246546, study PRJNA631951) | gut metagenome | biome: gut microbiome; feature: rumen; material: RS-attached | host: Bos | place: Iran: Karaj | collected 2018-10 | reverse complement strand
CTGCGCCGAGTCGAAATTATTTGACCGCCAATAAGTTGAGCCAATATAATTCAGCGTTTTTGCTTCACTTTCGGCGTTGCCCGTCTCGCGGCACAGTTTCAATGCTTTTTGGTGATAGTCGACGGCTTCGGCAGTGGCATTCGCGTTGCGGGCCAGGTCGCCAAGGCGGTTCAGCAGCGTAATCTGCTCGCCCTTGTCGCTCGTGCGTTGCAGTTTCTGCTGCAGTTCGTCAGCACTTTGCGCCGCCGCCGATGTTGAAAGAAACGCGCACAAAACCGCCAAAACCGATTTGGCAACATTGGCCGCCATCTGCGCAGGTAAGTATCCCTTCATCTTATAAATTGTTGTAAACGTTTTAGTTATTGCGATGCCGGCAGCATTCTGCCAAACATCAATTGGTTAGCCTAAAAATAACCCGCACCCTGTAAAATTCAACCGGCAAATCATTTGGTTATTAACCGCTTGGTGTTGATTAAGCCAAGTTTCTTTTATTCCTCCCTTTCTTGTTTGTCACCTTCCCAATTGCTTGTCCCTTTTGAGCGCATCCTTGCGCTCAAAAAATATCATCTCCTGCATTCCTTTCTCATCCGTCTCTTCCCCAGTTTGTTTGTCCCTCTTGAGCGCATCCTTGCGCTCACTTTTTTTTCATTCCTAAAGAATCGTTTATTCCATCCTAAATCCTATCTTGCACCTCAATTTAAACCACATTTAAATGTAATTGAAATGAAAAATAACCAAATCAAAGCCATTGCGCCGATGTTGCTTGCATCGTTGGTGATGGCGGGTTGCAACAGCGACTCGAAAACACAGGCCATGTTCGACAACATCGAACTGGCGAAATCCTACAAACCGCAAGGCGAGCACAATCCGCTGGCCACACAGCGTTTCGGCGCCGACCCCTACGCAATGGAGTACAACGGCCGCGTCTATGTCTATATGACCAACGACGTGCTTGAGTACGACACCGCAGGCGTTGCCAAAAACAACTCTTTCCAGACCATCAACAAGATTTTCTGCATCTCGTCCGACGACCTTGTCAACTGGACCGACCACGGCGCAATGCCGATTGCCGGACTCGACGGTGCCGCCAAATGGGCGCAGTTCTCGTGGGCCCCGACTGCCTGCCACAAGACCATCGACGGCAAGGAGAAATTCTTCCTCTACTTCGCCAACAGCGGCAACGGCATTGGCGTTGTAACCTCCGACACCCCTTACGGACCGTGGACCGACCCAATCGGCAAGCCAATTGTATCGCGTGAGACTCCAACCTGCGCCAGCGTTACCTGGCTGTTCGACCCTGCCGTTCTGGTCGATGACAACGGCGACGGCTATCTGTTCGTTGGCGGCGGTGTTCCGTTCATTCCCGGCAAGGGCCCGCAGTTTGCCGACCCCGGCACGGCTCGCGTTGTGAAGCTTGACGCCAGCCTGACCGGTCTCGATGGCGACCCTGTGGCAATCAATCCGCCGTATCTGTTTGAGGATGCCGGCGCGAACAAGATTGGCGACACATATTATTACAGCTATTGCACCAACTTCAACAGCCCCGAAATCGGCAACGGCCGCATTGCCTATATGACAAGCAAGAACCCGATGGGACCATACACATTCCAAGGCACATTCTTCAACAACCCGGGCGATTTCTTCGGCATTGGCGGCAACAACCACCACGCCGTTTGCAAGCTTGGCGACGAGTACTTCCTGTTCTATCACGCTCAAATTCTGCGCGAGCGTATGGGCATCACCGCCGACGGCTACCGCTCTACAAATGTTGACAAGGTTACTATTACCGAAGACGGTAAGATTGAGCAAGTTACAGGCACCTACACCGGTGTTGAACAGACCAAAGCTTTCAATCCGTTCAACTACACCGAGGCTGAGACAATGGCTCGTATGGGCGGCATCGAAACTCGCTACCTCGACGGCACCACCAACCTCTGCGTAACGGGCATCAACACTGGCGATTGGCTCGAACTTGAAGGCGTTGATTTTGCTGAGGGCGCAAGCCAATTCACCGCAAAAGTTGCCAGCAACAGCAAAGGCGCAATCAAAATCTGCCTCGACAAGGCCGATGGCGAATGTGTTGGTTATCTGGCAGTTAAAAACACAAACGGACAATTCTGTGATGTAACAGCCAATTTGGCAAAACCCGTCAGCGGCAAGCACGATTTATACTTCGTTTTTGCCGGCGAGTTCGAATTCGACGGCTGGCAGTTCAAATAGCCAGTTAGCTGATTAACAGCATAAAGGCGGTTTCCCGAAAGGAGGGAAGCCGCCTTTTTTTGTCTGTTACCCAAGCGCCTTCACACTCCAACCATTCTCGCTTTGTATTTGTCCCTTTAGAGCGCATCCTTGCGCTCTAATCTTTTTTTCCTTCCTTTCCCGCATTTTCCACTGCATATTTATTCAAAACCCCGCCATTTTCCCCAAAAAACAGCCCGTTTTTTCCGCCGATAATCATCCAAAACCCGCCGTTCGTTAAGTCAAACCCGCCGTTCAATAGTTCAAACCCACCATATGCACTTTTGCGTTTTTTTATTTGTATAGCATTAATTATATTTGTGTTTTTAGTGCTCATTGAAACACTAATGCTTTAGTAACTAAATAAATAGGAAGAGAAATGAAAAGAAAACGCAACCGCCGATTAAAGTATCACTTCAAGTGGAAACACTGAAAATACGCAGTAAGCGGCCACTAAAAAACCGATAATCAATAACCAAAAACAAAAATTATATGAGAAAGTTTATCCAATCAATGTTAATGACAATGGCGGCGATAGTGCTTTCAACGGCAATCGCCAACGCCCAAAACGATGGATTCAGCTATCAAGCTGTAGTTAGAGACGCGCAAGGAGAACTGCTTGCCAACACCAAGGTAGGCTTGCGCATAACGCTGACTGACGAAAACGGCCGGCAGGTGATGTACCGTGAAACGCACACGGCTGTCACAAACGCCTATGGTTTGCTGTCAGTAACTGTTGGTGCGGGAACGCCAGCCGACGGCAAGACTCTTGACGATGTTGACTGGGCCGGCGGAAACGTTTGGATGCGTGTTGAGATGGACCCCAAAGGCGGTACCAAGTACACCGATATGGGCTCAACCAAGCTTCAATCGGTGCCGTATGCCTATTTTGCGGCCAATGCCGCCTCTGGCCAGCCCGGCGAAAAAGGCGACAAGGGTGATAAAGGTGACAAAGGCGATAAGGGCGACCAAGGTGAGCAGGGCATCCAAGGTCCTGAAGGCGCACAAGGCGCTAAGGGCGACAAGGGTGACAAAGGCGATGCCGGCGAACAAGGCGTGCAAGGCGAGCAGGGTGTTGAAGGTCCGCAGGGTGCCAAAGGTGCCAAGGGCGATAAGGGCGACACTGGCGCAACCGGTCCGCAAGGCCCGAAAGGCGACAAGGGTGACAAAGGTGATCCCGGCACCGGCCTTACCAACGGCGGTGGCTGGCAGTCCGGCAAGACATACAACATTGGCGACTACGTTTTCGCGCCAAGCAAGACCGACAGCACCAAAAACACAATGTGGATAGCACAGAACAACGGCATCAGCGGCTCGACAAGCCCGAAGGACGATGCCGCCAACTGGATTGAGTTCAAGGCTCCGGCCGGAGAAGCCGGCGTTGGCGTTGCTGACGTCACCAACACTAACGGCACCGTAACCTTCACAATGACTGACGGTAAGACTTACGCCTTCAACCTCAAGGGCGATAAGGGCGACACCGGCGCTCAGGGTGCGCAAGGCATTCAGGGACAGACCGGTCCGCAGGGTCCGAAGGGTGAGAAAGGCGACAAAGGCGCCAAGGGTGACACCGGTGCGCAGGGTATTCAGGGACAGATTGGTCCGCAAGGTCCAAAAGGTGAGAAGGGTGACACCGGCGCCGCTGGAGAGGTTGGCCCTCAAGGTCCGCAAGGCGAGAAGGGCGACAAAGGTGAGCCGGGAACAGGCCTCACCAACCGTGGCACTTGGAAAACAGGGCAGTCGTATGCCGCTGGCGACTACGTTTTCGCTCCAAGCCGCACCGATGCCACTGTCAATTCAATGTGGATTGCGCAGAACGCGATAAAATCAGACGCCCAGCCGAAAGACGACATCGGCAACTGGGCTGAGTTCAAAGCTCCCGAGGGCAAAACTGGCGTTGGCATTGCCACCGTCGCCAACAACGACGGAGTTGTAACCTTTACATTAACCAATGGTAAGGAATACGCCTACAACCTGAAGGGCGACAAGGGCGACCAAGGTGTTAAAGGACCGCAGGGTATCCAAGGCCCGCAAGGTTTGCAGGGTGTTCAGGGTGCTCAAGGCCCGCAAGGCGAGAAGGGCGAGACTGGCGCTCAAGGTTTGCAGGGTGCGCAAGGCGCCCAGGGTCCGAAAGGCGAAAAGGGCGACAAAGGTGACACTGGCGAACAGGGCGAGCAAGGTATTCAAGGCCCCGCCGGTCCGCAAGGTGTGAAGGGCGACAAGGGCGACAAAGGCGATAAAGGTGACCAGGGCGAGCAGGGTATTCAAGGCGTCCAGGGTCCGAAAGGCGATAAAGGCGACAAGGGCGACACTGGCGAGCAAGGCGAGCAGGGTGTTCAAGGCCCCGCTGGTCCGCAAGGCTTGAAAGGCGATAAGGGTGACCCCGGCGCCAAAGGCGACACTGGCGAGCAAGGCGAGCAGGGTATTCAAGGCCCCGCCGGTCCGCAAGGCGTGAAAGGTGACAAAGGTGACACCGGCGACCAAGGCGAGCAGGGTGTTCAAGGCCCCACAGGTCCGCAAGGAGCCAAAGGTGATAAGGGTGATAAAGGTGACACCGGCGACCAAGGCGAGCAGGGTATTCAAGGCCCCGCCGGTCCGCAAGGTGTGAAAGGTGATAAAGGTGACAAGGGCGACCAGGGTGAAAAAGGTGACACCGGTGCCCAAGGCCCGAAAGGTGAGAAGGGTGACAGAGGTGAGGCCGGAACTGGTCTGACCAACCGTGGCGCCTGGATTGCCGACACCACATACAATACTGGTGACTACGTCTTCGCGCCAAGCCTGAAAGACGCCACCATCAACACAATGTGGATTGCAAAGAACGACGACATATCCGGCTCGACCGCACCTCGCGCCGACGCCGACAACTGGGTTGAATTTGAGGCTCCTTCCGGACCTGCAGGAAACGGCATTGCCAACGTGGTGAAAGACTCGCTTGGCGTTGTAACCTTCACAATGACAGGTGGACAGACCTACGCTTTCAACCTTTTGGGACCCAAAGGCGACAAGGGTGACAAAGGTGACCAAGGCGTACAAGGTGTTCAAGGCCCAACTGGACCGCAGGGTGTGAAAGGAGACAAGGGCGACAAGGGTGATACCGGCGCTCAAGGCGAACAGGGTATCCAAGGCCCCGCCGGACCTCAGGGTGTGAAAGGCGACAAAGGTGACAAAGGTGATAAAGGCGACCAAGGCGAGCAGGGTATTCAAGGCGAGAAAGGCGCCAAAGGTGACAAGGGTGACCAAGGCGAGCAGGGTGAGAAAGGTGACCAGGGCGAGCAAGGTTCCGCAGGCCCGCAAGGTGTGAAAGGTGACAAAGGCGAGAAGGGTGACAAGGGCGACACTGGCGACCAAGGTCTGCAAGGCCCTGCCGGTCCGCAAGGAGCCAAGGGCGACAAGGGTGACACCGGTGCCAAAGGCGACAAGGGCGACCAGGGCGACCAAGGCCCGCAGGGTTTGCAAGGTCCCAAAGGCGACAAAGGTGATACCGGAGCCAAAGGCGATACCGGTCCGCAAGGTCCGAAGGGCGACAAGGGTGACAAAGGTGACCCGGGTGTCGGCCTTACCAATCGTGGCAACTGGGCTGCCAATGCCGAATACAACGCCGGTGACTATGTCTTCGCGCAAAGCAAAGACGACGCCACTGTCAACTCAATGTGGATTGCGCAGAACGCTGTCAAATCTTCGACACAACCGAAAAACGACGCCACCAACTGGGTTGAGTTCAAAGCTCCGGCCGGTCACGACGGCGTGGGCATCGCTTCGGTGACCAACAGCGGCGGAATTGTTACAATGACGCTGACCAACGGACAGGAATACTCTTATAATATGAAAGGCGACAAGGGTGACAAGGGCGACGCCGGCGCCGACGGTACTGACGGCGTGGGCATTGCCTCGGTCAGCAACTCGGGCGGCATTGTCTCAATGACTCTCACCAACGGGCAGGAGTACGCCTACAATCTTAAAGGCGACAAGGGCGACCCGGGCCGCGACGGCCGCGACGGTATGCCCGTTCCCGGACGCGAGGGCCAGACACTCGTGCACAACGGCACAACCTGGGTTGCCACCGATGAGATTGCTCTTAAGAAACTCGACGTGAAGGCCGATACCGTAGCCGACGACTCCACCGACGAGCCTCTGTTCGCCGTGAAGGACCGCAACGGAAACATCGTGTTCGCCGTTTACCCCGAGGGCGTCCGCGTCTATGTCGATGAGTCGGCAAAGGCCCGCCGCAGCGGATTCGTGGTTACAGGCCGCGATGCCACTAAGGACGGCGAAACCAACGATTTCTTCGCCATCAACGCCGACGGAACTCACATTTATGTTGACGACACCGCCAGCAGCAAGGCCCGTCGCAGCGGATTTGTGGTTACTGGCCGCGCCGCTACCAAAGACGGCGGAAACAACGATTTCTTCGCTATCAACGGCGATGGTACGCAAGTGTTTGTGGATGAAGGCGATGGCAAGGCCCGTCGCAGCGGATTCGTAGTAACCGGCCGTGATGCCACAAAAGACGGCGCCGCAAACAACTATTTCGCTGTCAACACTGAAGGTACAAAGGTGTTTGTTGACGACACAGCAAGCGACAAAGCCCGTCGGAGCGGATTCGTTGTAACCGGCCGCGACGCAACCAAGAGCGGCGAGACCAACGATTTCTTTGCCATCAACGGCGATGGCACACAGGTGTTTGTTGACGAGGGTAATGGCAAGGCCCGTCGCAGCGGATTTGTGGTAACAGGCCGCGACGCCACCAAAGACGGCGCTACCAATAACTATTTTGCTGTCAACAAGGAAGGAACGAAAGTTTTTGTTGACGACACTGCCAGCGACAAGGCCCGCCGTAGCGGATTCGTGGTAACCGGCCGCGACGCCACCAAGAACGGTGAGAATAATGACTTCTTCGCAATCAACGGCGATGGTACGCAAGTGTTTGTGGATGAAGGAAATGGCAAAGCACGACGCAGTGGTTTCGTGGTAACTGGCCGCGATGCCACCAAAGACGGCTCACGCAATAACTATCTGGCAGTGAACGACGAAGGCACCAAGGTTTTTGTCGATGACTCTGCCGGGAGCAAGGCCCGCCGAAGCGGTTTCGTGGTAACAGGCCGCGACGCCACCAAGAGCGGCTCAAGCAACGACTTCCTGGCCATCAACGGCGATGGAACACAAGTGTTTGTGGATGACGACGATAGCAAGGCCCGTCGCAGCGGATTCGTGGTAACCGGCCGCGACGCCACCAAAGACGGCACCCGCAACAACTATCTGGCTGTAAACGACGAGGGTACAAAAGTTTACGTTGACGACAACGACGCCAAAGCCCGCCGCAGCGGATTCGTGGTAACCGGCCGCGATGCCACCAAGGATGGCGCCGCCGCCAACTATCTGGCTGTAAACGACGAGGGTACGAAAGTCTTCATCGACGATGAGCTGGAGAGCGGCAAGGCCCGTCGCAGCGGATTTGTGGTAACGGGCCGCGACGCCACCAAGACCGACCCGACCAACTATCTGAAAGTGGCCACCGACGGTACTCAGGTGCAGTTTGAGGGTAGCGACAGCGACAAGGCCCGCCGCAGCGGTTTCGTGGTTACAGGCCGCGACGCCACCAAAGACGGCGAGCTGACCGACTATCTGAATGTGAACCCCGAAGGCACTCAGGTGCAGTTTGAGGGAAGCGATGGCGACAAAGCCCGCCGCAGCGGTTTCGTGGTAACCGGCCGTGACGCCACCAAAGACGGCGTGCAGACCGACTATCTGAATGTGAACCCCGAAGGCACTCAGGTGCAGTTCGAGGGTAGCGACGGCGACAAGGCCCGCCGCAGCGGATTCGTGGTAACCGGCCGCGACGCCACCAAGGAGGACGACGGCACCGACTATCTGAACGTGAACCCCGAGGGCACTCAGGTGCGTTTTGAGGGCGATTCCGACAGCAAAGCCCGTCGCAGCGGATTCGTGGTAACCGGCCGCGACGCCACCAAGGGCGGCGACGACGACTATATGACCATCAACACCGACAGCACACGCTTCTATATCAATGGCGGCGATGGCTCGAAAGACGGCAATGCACCATCGGGCTTTGCCGTGAGCGGACGCGGCGGCTACGGTGCAGGCAAAGGCGGCGACGAGCCTTCGGGCTTCGCCGTGAGCGGTCGCTCGGCTGCCAAGGGTGGCGACCCGTACAATCTTTTCAACATCGACCTTGCCGCCAGCGCAAAAACACTCGACTCGGTGAACCGCATCTACTGGTATCCTGAAAAGAATGCCTTTATGGCTGGCAATCTGCAAGTTGACAACTCGGGCGATGTTGGTACAAACTCATTCAACGCCGGATTTCAGAACAAAGCGCAAGGCGAATACTCGCAGGCTATGGGTTACAAGTCGGTTGCCACAGGCGACTACTCAACGGCCATAGGCAACCAGGCGACGGCGTCGGGCGCAAGCTCGTTTGTGTTCGGACAATCGGCCATAGCCTCGGGCGCAAGCTCGGTGGCCATTGGCGACGGCGCACAATCAACACAGACCAACGCCTTCTCGTTCGGCAAATCGGCGCAAGCCACAAACTCACAGGCTATGGCGCTCGGTTTCAGCTCGAAGGCTCAAGCGCAATACGCCACCGCAATGGGCGCCAGCACAATCGCTTCTGGCTCGTGTGCCACCGCGTTGGGTTACAGCTCAACAGCTTCGGGCGCTTACGCGATAGCAGGCGGCTACCAGTCGAAAGCCACTAAACAGGGCGCTGTGGCTCTCGGCTACAGCAACACCGCCAGCGGCGAGAAATCGTTGGCCCTGGGCACCGGAAGCACCGCGTCGAACACAAGCGCAATAGCCATTGGCGACGGCGCTCAGGCCACTCAGGCCAATGCCTACTCGTTCGGCAAATCGGCGCAAGCCACAAACTCACAATCAATGGCTTTGGGCTTCAGTTCGAAGGCTCAGGCGCAATACGCCACCGCTTTAGGTTCAAGCACCACAGCATCGGGCGCATCCTCAATTGCAATGGGCTCCAGCTCAACCGCTTCGGGGCAGTCGTCCACAGCAATGGGCGCAAGCACCACGGCTTCGGGCCAGTATTCAATAGCAGGCGGCTATCAGTCGCGCGCCACATCGACCGGCGCCGTGGCAATGGGCTATCAGGATACCGCATCTTACAGCTACTCTGTTGCAATGGGTTACCAATCGAAAGCGGCGGGAATATCGGCCGCAGCCTTTGGCAACCAGGCAAAATCAACAAACTCGTATGCGATGGCTTTTGGCAACCAATCGAAGGCTTCGGGCCAATCGGCAACGGCAATGGGCTCAAGCTCAACAGCCTCGGGCACAGCGTCCACCGCTATGGGTTCGGGTTCAACGGCATCGGGAGCTAATTCAATTGCAGGCGGCTACAATTCGGAGGCTCGCGGTTTGGCGTCGGTGGCTTTGGGCTACCTGTCGAAAGTTACTACCAGCTCTGATTATTCAACCGCGTTGGGTTACGGCTCAGAGGTTACTGGTAAATACTCTACCGCAATTGGTTATCAGGCAAAGGTCACAGCGTCAGCTGCCACAACAGCTTTATACGCCACCGCAATGGGCTACCAGGCAAAAGCAACAGGCTCAAAGTCTATGTCGTTAGGTACAACCAGCACAGCCTCGGGCACATCGGCCACTGCAATGGGTTCAAGCACAACTGCCTCAGGCCCATATTCAACCGCTATGGGTTCAACCACCAGTGCCTCCGGCCAATACTCAACAGCAATGGGTTCGGGGTCAACGGCCTCAGGAACTTACTCAATAGCCGGCGGCTATCAATCGAGAGCCACAGGTTCAGCGTCTGTGGCTTTTGGCTTCACAGATACAGCATCGGCAAACTACACAGTTGCATTGGGCTATAAATCGAAAGCTTCATCAAGCTACGCCACATCATTCGGTTATCAGGCAAAAGCAACGGCCGAAAAAGCTATGGCATTCGGTGTCGATAGCAAGGCAAAAGGCGCAAGCTCGGTAGCCATTGGCGAGAATGCTACAACTTCAGCGGCAAATTCTTACTCTTTAGGTAGAAAAGCAAATGCATCAAAAGCAAGCGCATACGCTTTTGGCGATTCGGCGCAAGCCTCAAGCATCGGCAGCTATGCTATAGGACAAGAAGCAATTGCAAGTGGCCCAGGCAGCTATGCTATAGGAAAAGAAGCTATTGCAAGCGGTGCATATAGCTTTGCTATAGGATGTAATACTGATATGGATAAATTAAGTCAAAAAACTAATCCAATAGCATCTGGTGATTTTTCCTATGCGTTTGGACGAAAAGCAAGAGCCTCAAATACTGGTGCTTTTGCTATGGGTAATAATTCTACTGCCGCTGGCGAGAATTCTGTTGCATTAGGATATGATTGTTATGCAAGCAAAAGTTTATCTACGGCAATCGGTAACGGTTCCGATGCAACTGGTGAATCGTCAATTTCAATCGGTTATGCTGGCGAAGCAAATGGCAGTCACTCTTTATGCCTAAGTAGTGGATTCTTAACGGCTACAAATAAAACGGTTTCAAGTGGTTATGGGTCTATTGCAATGGGTGCTTGTTCAAAATCATCTGGTTGGTATTCGATGGCCATGGGTATAGGTGCCCAAGCATCAGGTGATAATGCTATAGCAATAGGCGGTCGAATTATGATGAACACTACAGGTGGTCTACCTATAATAACAGATGCTCCTAGAGCAACAGGTTTGGCATCTATAGCTATCGGTCCAAGTCCAACTTCCAGCGGAGAATATTCAATTGCCATTGGAACAAAAGCAACTGCCAGCGGTGCATATTCATTTGCCATAGGTAATAATGTAACAGCAAGTTCGTATGGTGAATTTGTTGTGGGTCAACAAAACACAACACCAACACCCAATAGTACAACAGAATGGAACGAAAACGACAGACTGTTTGTTATTGGAAATGGCAACGGAAAAAACAAAGTGCAACAGCTAATTAAGAGCGATGCCTTGGTTGTTCTCAAAAACGGAAATACAACTATAAACGGAGCATTAACCACTGGGGGCAATATAATGCCTACAACCACAGAGAGTTATAATTTGGGAAATACCACATACCGTTGGAATAACATTTATGGCAGATATGGCAATTTTACCAATAGCACTTCGGTAACCACTGTGAATATTACAAACAGTTATGCATATTCAACAACTCAGGGTTTGAAGAGTATCAATAATGGAGCTACTGGTACAGGCTATGGTTTGTATGGAAGTGCTGAAAGTACCAGCGCATCATACAATTACGGAGTTTACGGAACATCATCAGGTGCCGGACTCAATTATGGTGTCTACGGAGTAGCAAATGGCGCTGGAACATCAACCGCAGGAAAGACGAATTATGGTGTAAGAGGTTCTGTTAACGCTAACGGCTATGACGAGACATACACCAATACAAATTATGGCATTTATGCAAGAGCACAAGGCACAAATGCCAATAATTATGGCATTTACGCAAGGGGAACCACTTATGGTGGATATTTTTATGGCGACGTCAGGGTAACTAATGGTAGTATATACGGCACACTCGGTTCTTCATCTGATATGCGCCTTAAAAAGAATGTTCAACAACTTGGTGGCGCGTTGGATAAAGTGCTGAAACTGCGTGGCGTAAGCTACTATTGGAAGAATAAAGAAGAACTAATGGCAATGCCAAACACAATGGAGGATGATAGTACTATGATTTATTCATTCGATGACAAGAAGCAGATAGGTATCATTGCCCAAGAAATTGAAACAATATTGCCAGAAGTGGTTTTAACAGACCCCAACGGCTACAAGGCTGTAGAATACTCAAAACTCACACCTGTGCTCATCGAAGCAATGAAGGAGCAGCAGGCCATCATCGAGAGCCAGCAGAAGGAGATAGACGAGCTGAAAGCGCAGATGCGTGAGATTTTGGAGAAACTGAAATAGAAACGGCGGTTACGCTGCTATAACAAAAAGGCCGGTGGATTAAGGTTCACCGGCCTTTTTGTGTGCGATTGCCTTTATGTTTATGCGTCCTTCGGACGGAAATTTTTAGAAAATTAATTCAAAAAAATATGCAAAATTTTAAAATCAATTTTTTATGAATTTTTATTAAAATTTTGTTTCAAATTCTCGCGTCAGCGAAAACCAACCTTACATCTTCACCTCATTGAAAAAGCAGCTTTCAGCGCCCGTGTGGCAGGCGGGGCCGCAAGGTTCAGCTTTCACAAGAATGGTGTCGAGGTCGCAGTCGAGAAAAACCTGCTTCACCATCATAAAATGCCCCGACGTCTCGCCCTTGAGCCACAACTGCTTGCGGCTGCGCGAGTAGAAGGTGGCCTTGCCAGTTTTCAGCGTCAGCTCATACGATTCGCGGTTCATATAGGCCAGCATCAGCACTTTGCCCGTGTTGGCGTCCTGAACAATTGCCGGCAGCAATCCGTTCGGGTCTTTGTCAAAATCTGGTGTCATTGTCATTTAGGATTTAGAAATTAGAATTTAGGATTTTTAAATTATCAATTGTAGGGACGCGATTCATCGCGTCCGTTTTATTTGTAGAGACGCACAGCGTGCGTCCGCATTTTTCATCATTTGTGCGTCCGTTATATTTTTTTTCGTTTTTATTTCTCATTCTCATCATCTCCAATCATTTCCGCCAGCGTGTCTTTCAACTGTAACATATTGTCGAGCACCAGGTTGGCTCCGGCGGCCTCAAGGTCGGAGCGGCTCAAAATGCCGGTGTTGACGGCAATGGTGAACACTCCGGCGGCGCGGCCGGCTTTCACACCCAGCGGCGCATTCTCAACCACAACGGCCTCACCGGGCTGAACGCCAAGTTTCCGCAGTCCCATCAGATACGGCTCGGGGTTTGGCTTGCCGTGCTTCACATCGCGGGCGGTAACCATCAGCTCGCGGCTGAACATCGGCCCGAAGATGCGCTCCACACGGTCGAGGGTGGAGCTTTCGCCGGAGCCGGTCACTATGGTGCGCGCAATGCCGCTGTCGGCCAGAAACCGCACCACATCGGTGATATTGTCGATGAGGCTGGGAGCGGGCATCTGGCGGAAAAAACCGCTCTTGATGCGGTATATTTCCTGCTGCTCGTCGGGGGTGCTGTGGCGGCCGAAAAACTTCACAAACTGCTCGTCGATGGTGTCGGCGCCGGTGCGGCCTTCGTTCAGATACACCTGATACTCAGTAAAATCGACACCCACTTCGGCGAAAGCCTTAACCCAAGCCTTTGCGTGCAGCGGCATACTGTTGAAGATGACGCCGTCCATATCGAACATTACAGCCTTGAGGTTCATAGCAAATCCTGATTCCGTAGTCTGTTGTCTATCGTCTATCGTCCATCAAATCCTCACGCTTATCCCGTTCTCTTTCAGATATTTCTTCAAGTCGGCAATCTCAATTTCCTTGAAGTGGAAAATGCTTGCGGCAAGGGCGGCATCTGCGCGGCCTTCGCGGAAAACATCGACAAAGTGCGCCATTGTGCCCGCGCCACCCGACGCAATCACAGGAATATTAACCATTTGCGATATGGTGCTTGTAATGTCGATAGCGAAACCGTTTTTGGTGCCGTCGTGGTTCATACTTGTGAGAAGAATCTCGCCAGCGCCGCGGTTGTAAGCCTCTCGCGCCCAATCAGTTGTGAGAATGGGGGTGGGGCGTGTTCCTCCGTGGGTGTAGACGTACCACTCGCCATTGTCGTACTTTGTATCAATGGCCAGAACCACGCACTGCGAGCCGAACTGCCCAGCCAAATCGCTGATTAGTTGCGGATTGCGCACCGCCGCCGAGTTGACGGTAATCTTGTCGGCACCAGCGTTGAGCAATGTGCCCACTTCGGCCACGCTGCCGATTCCGCCGCCCACGGTGAACGGAATGTTCACGTTGCGGGCAATGTCGCGCACAAGTTCGGCAAAGGTCTTGCGCTGCTCAAGAGTTGCCGAAATGTCGAGAAAGCAAAGCTCGTCGGCACCGTTACGCGCATACAACGCGCCCAACTCAACAGGGTCGCCAGCATCGCGCAACTCCAGGAAGTTCACGCCTTTAACCGTGCGTCCGTTCTTAACATCAAGGCAGGGGATTATTCGTTTGGTTAACATATAGTTACAAGTTCAAAGTTATAAGTTATTAAGTTTTAAGGCATTAGGCATTAGGCATTTGTCCGTAGTCTGTTGTCCGTAGTCCGTCGTCTTTTAATTTTCAATTCTCAATTTTCAATTGTTAATTGTTCATTGTTAATTGTTCACTGCCAACAGCTCTAACTGCTTCATTGTTATGGTTTTCTCGTAAATGGCCTTGCCGATAATGGCGCCGTACATTCCGTTCACCTTGAGTTTCAGCACGTCGTCGAAGCACGAAATGCCGCCACTTGCAATGAATTTCTGTTCGGGGAAATCCTTCATCAGCTTGTTGTACAGCTCAAACGACGGGCCTTTCATTGCGCCGTCCTTCGAAATGTCGGTGCAGATAATCTTATCGATTCCGTCGGCTTTGTAACTGTCAATAAGTTGGTTGATAGTCAGTTCCGACTCTTCTTGCCAGCCTTTGATAGCAATCTTTCCGTTGCGGGCATCGGCGCCCAGAATGATTTTTTCGGGACCGAAATCCTTCAGCCACTGACGGAACATTTCGGGCTGACGGACGGCAATGCTTCCGCCAGTAACCATCTGTGCGCCAGAGTTGAAGGCGATTTTCAGGTCGTCGTGGCTGTTCAGGCCGCCGCCAAAATCGATTACCAGCGGCGTACGGCCCGCAATCAGTTCAATGGTCTTGTAGTTGATTATGTGGCCAGCCTTTGCGCCGTCAAGGT
>JAEEGJ010019323.1_pt1 | contig 15031 bp, 12 predicted proteins | sample 8958761 | NCBI WGS metagenome assembly JAEEGJ01 (sample SAMN16246546, study PRJNA631951) | gut metagenome | biome: gut microbiome; feature: rumen; material: RS-attached | host: Bos | place: Iran: Karaj | collected 2018-10 | reverse complement strand
TCCCACGCGCTCTTTCAGCTTGTATTTCACACCGATGCCGATGGGCATGGTGAACGCTGCCTGGTTGTGACCCTTGTTGATGGCAAAAACAAAACCCACACCAGCGACCATATAGGGGCTGATGCGCTTATATTTCTTGTAGGCCGGACCGATGCCGTAGTTCAGGAAGTTGAATTCGGCGGTAAAGCCCAAGTCAACCAGGTGGCTGTTATTGCTGTAGTTGAGACCGTCGGGATACCAGGTCTCGTCATACATGCTGTTGCCGCGCAGGTTGGCATAGTTCAAATTGGCCTTGAATGCCCAACGGCTGTTGTGGATATAGCGGAAAAGGCCGCCAATAGTGAAGCTGGGATGCTTGAACAGCTTGCCGTTATTGCACTCGCCCAGATAGCCGGTCATGCCCAACGAGCCGCCGGCCTCATACTTGTACTGCTGGGCCAGTGCGGGCTGTACGGCAAGCGTCATCAGCAGCGCCACTATGTACAGTAATCTCTTCATCAGGATCAATACACGGGATAGTTGGTCATGCGGTTAAACACGCCACGCCACACGTAGGGCAGCAATTCGTCTTCCTCGTTGTAACCGCCCATCAGGTAGATGAAAGGACATTCCCACGTGGTAATCGGCGACGATACACGGCGGGGCATATTGTTGGCACCCGATGCACTCATAGTCTCATAGTTCACAAACGCCTGGGCGCCATAGAACTTGGGCACATAGTCGGGCTGTACTATCGTCGTGTCGGCCTGGGCCCACACGATACCCTGGGTATTGGACAGATATATCTTGCCGTTGAGCGAGCCATCGGACAGACGGCCACCCATCACGTACCAGGTCTGTTGAAGTCCGTAGCGGCGCACACCGGGCAACTTCTTGTAGGTACAGTAAGAGAAGAGCGTGGCGTCGGCCAGTGCGGGCAACGAGTGGCTGTGGCTGTTGTTGATTTTTGCCCAACGTTCGCCGTCATAGCCCCACACGTCGTTCAGCAGTTTGCCATCGCTGTCGTAACCGCCCACAAGCATAGCCTGCGACGACAGGGACCAGGTGTAGTCGGTCTGGATCATGTCCGACGAGTGGCTCACCGGGAAACCGTCCTCGATTGGGGTAACGGTGAAGTCATCGGTGTGAGGATATTCATCATAATAATAACCGTCATCACCCGACAAGATGCCGAGCACACGGTCTTCGTAGGCTCCTAACAGATTGTGCCATATCACGCCACATGACGCCCAGTCGGTGCCGTCGGTCGACGCGTATAGGGTGCCGTCCTCGGCAAGGATGAACAGGGCCTCGTCGATAGCGGTGAGCGTTGACACCTGCGGGGTGAACGGCATGTCGACGGTCTGGCTGCTCCAGCTGCCGCCAAACAGGCTCGACGATGACAACATTTTGCACTCTGTGCCATTATAGACCATCGTGCGGTAAACTTCGCCCTGCTGCACGGTCTTGTGACCGGTAGCACTCGAGCTGTAGCCGGGCAGGTCGCGGCGCCATTCCATGGGCCATACCAGCAGGTTGGGATTGACCTTGTGGACTAGCACCTTGACTTCATATTCCTTGACCTGGGATTTGTCGGCCGAGGTCACTGTCAATATCGTCTTTCCGGTGAAGTCAAGCTTCTTTGACATCGAGGCCGTGTATTCGATCGTGGTGTCGGCCTGGCTGGTTGCTCCGGTAATGGAGAATATAGCCGACGAAACAGTATTATGAAAATTAACTTTCACCTTCAGACCGCTGATGTCGGTACCCACGGGCAACGAGTCGGCGTTATAAATCAATCCCCTGTCATAATCGACAGTGAAATATACCGAATCCAGGCTGGCAAGCACGTCGGCATCGGCCTGCAAGCCAAAGCTGGTCACCAGTGTTGTCTGGGTGCTCGTGCTGTAAGAATAAACGGTATCATCGTCATTATCTTTTTTGTTACACGAGGTAAATGGCAGTATCGACGAGAGTAACACGACTATCGTCAGTAGCAGATATAGCGGATTTCTTTTTGTCATTATCGTTTTCTAAATCATTCGCATTTTTACAAACGGCAAAATTACTAAAATATTCGGTCATGGGACCGATTTTTCTTTATAATAATGTCGATAAACGCGTTTTTGGGGTGTAAAGATACTGCTTCGGGGGCATTCGGCACACTCCCTTTAAAGATAATAAACGGTAAAAAGCGGTTTTTTACACCTTTTTAACGAACTGATGCCGTCATGCTAAACATTCAGCCGTTAGACCTCACGCCAAGGCGCTAAGGCGCTAAGCTTTTAGGTGTCTGGGGAAACATCGCAGATGTTAGCGGTTCGAAGAACCGATTTCAATGAGTAAGACCATGCAAGAGCCTCGGAGAGGTTCGCAGCTTGGTCCATGAGCGGAACATTGCAAGTGCCTCGAAGAGGAACTTCCTGATTGACAGAATCTTGGCCGATGTTGAAAATCTTCCCCCGTACACTAAGAATTAGTTAAATTCGTGAAATTGGCTTCGCCGAGCTAAAGGTTCGCATTAGCCCCGCAGGGTTCAGAGGCGATAGTTATGCCGTCATGCATTAAGCAAGTGTGTAATGATGTTCCCGTCAATGACGTGACGGGAGGCGACACGGCCATCGATGTCGGGGGCTGCCACACCCTGCCCCACCCGGCGCGGGCTGGTCTCGATACGGGCCTCGTCCCACAGGCCCGCAGCAATGAGGTGGTTCAACACCTGCAACCCGCCCTCGACCATGACGCTGGTCACGCCACGGCGATACAGATCCTGCAGCCACGACAAGGCATCGTCACAGTCAATCTTGACCCACTGGACAGCGCCTTTCACCTCGTTTTTCTGGCCGTTATAGACTATCGTGGGGAGCCCGTCATTCAGCAAATTGAGGTTGTCAGATAGTGACAAGTTCCGCGACAGCACCACGCGCAACGCATTGCGGCCGGGCCAGTAGCGGGTGGTGAGTGACGGATTGTCGATATTGGCGGTGTTGGCACCCACCACGATAGCATCGCACAAGGCGCGCTGGCGGTGCATCAGCCGCATCGTCACGGGGGTGGACATGCGCAACGGATTCTCGCCGGCTTCTGGCGGCAGACCGATGTAGCCGTCAGCCGTTTGGGCCCACTTGAGCTGTACCCAGGGTCGGCCACATGTGTGGGCGGTGAAGAAACGGGGATTCAGCGCGCGGCACTCCTCTTCCAGCACACCCGTAACCACTTCAATGCCAGCATCCTGCAGCATCTTGACACCGCGACCCGACACTTCGACGAAGGGGTCTAGACACCCGACCACCACACGGGGAATGCCACACTCAATAAGCAGCTTGGCACATGGGGGTGTCTTGCCATAGTGCGAACAGGGCTCAAGCGTCACATAGATGGTACTGTCCCGCAACAGGTCGGCGTCTTTGACGCTTGCCACGGCATTGACCTCGGCATGGCCCTCGCCACACTTGCGGTGCCACCCTTCGCCAATGATGGTGCCGTCTGGAGCGACAATCACCGCGCCCACCATGGGATTGGGCGACGTGCGTCCCTCACCCTGGCGTGCCAACTGCAGTGCCCGCCGCATATATCGCTCATCATCATTCATCAATACCTAATTTCAGTATCCAAGTTCAACGCGGATGCCAACTCTTAACTGTTCACTGTTAACTCTTAACTCTTAACTGCCGCGGCAAAACGCACCTTCCCGAAGCTGTCCTGGATGATGCGAACATCTTCAAAACCGTGGTCCTCGAGCAGGCGTTTCACCTCGTTGCCAAAGCGCTGATTGATTTCCAGATACAGCCGTCCGCCCCTCTCCAGCGACTGCTGGGCATAGGAGGCAATGGCCTTGTAGAACATCAATGGGTCGTTATCGGGAACGAACAGCGCCTGACCGGGTTCGTAGTCCTTGACGTTGCGTTCCATCGACTCACGCTCGCTCCAGCAGATGTAAGGCGGATTGCTCACAATGATATCGTAGGTCGCAGCAGGCTGTGGCAGCAGCATGTCGCTTTCAAAGAAACGCACCTTCACCTTCAGCGCAGCAGCGTTTTCGCGCGCAACGGCCAGGGCATCTCGCGACACATCAAGGGCATCGACACTGGCAAACTTCAGCGCCCTCGCCAGCGAGATGGCAATGCATCCGCTGCCGGTGCCCATATCGAGCACGCGCAGGTCGCTGGCCGGATTCTCGTTGACGATGAGGTCAACAAGTTGCTCGGTTTCGGGGCGGGGAATAAGCACAGCCGGGGTCACCTTGAACTTGTGGCCATGAAAACGAGCCCACCCGATGATGTGCTGCAACGGCTCGTGACGTCGCATCTTGGCAATCAGGTCGGTAATACGCTCTTGGGCAAAATCGGGCAGTTCACTCTCTTGACGCAGGGCCACATCCACGGGGTCATAATTGAAGATGTCTTCACAGATGATGCGGATCATAGCCTGCACTTCCTGAGGCTCGGCAACACCGGCCAGCCCGTTCCTGAGTTGTTCTATCGCTTCTTTCAGTTTCATAATGCCGCAAAATTACAAAATTACCTTCAACTATCGCCTACCCGCCACAACAAAAAACAAACCCGACCCCATCTTCCCCGCCACAGTGCTGTCCCGTATGGAGGTGTGACATAATTCAATTGATAATTTGATAAATGCCGAGGTTGTTGCAAAACTGACGCCTGAAAGGTTTAATCGAGCTTCGCTCGAAAAATTTAACAAAATCATTAATAAAATCAGAATAAATAATTGTTTTGATTGAATTTTATACAAAATTTTGTTTAATTTCTCGGCCGTAGGCCGATTTATAGTTGTGTCAAATGAGTTTTTCAACAACCTCTTATATTACCTAGCCTTAATGATGGCACAGCCGCCCATGCAAGATAAATTCATCACCAAAACTGAGCATCTTTTCACCAATTTCACTCAGCCCACAACTCAAAATCAATAAAAAATTGCGATTTTTGAAGATTTTTATAAAAATTTATTATGATTTATTACTAGAATTCGAAAATTGTTTGTATATTTGTCGCGCATTTGCAAGGTGATTATTGATTACCTCCGCCTATGTCTGACTTTATTAACGTGTAATTCTGCATTTTTTAATTAGTACACTTGCAATAAAACTATATTTCTTATGGCTAACAAACTCGATTCACTTGATTACAAAATCTTAAAAATGTTGTCATTCAACGCTCGCAAGCCCTATCTTGAGATTGCACGAGCATGTAATGTATCAGGCGCAGCCATCCATCAGCGCATCCAGAAGCTCTACAACATGGGCGTCATCAAAGGGTCCATTTCGCTGATTGACCCCGCTTCGGTGGGATTCCAGACGTGTGCCTACATCGGCTTCTTCCTGAACGACCCCTCCAAGTTTGACGAGGTAGTCGCCAGGCTCAAAACCGTCCCCGAGGTAGTGGAATGCTACTTCACCACGGGCAAGTACGACCTGTTCATCAAGCTATATGCTCAGAACAATGACCACCTGCTCCAGGTAATCCACGACCGCTTCATGAAGATGGGTCTGGGACGCAGCGAGACACTCATCACCTTCAAGGAAGTGTTCAAACGCCAAATCCCCATTGCTCAAGAAGGCGAAGAGCCCACGGTAGAGTAAGGCAGTATCAAGGGAGCGAGACAGTCGCTCCCTTTTTAATAAATAATTGTTTCAGGTTTATATCTTAAATTAAAAGCATGATGAAAAACATTGATGCAAACCTTTTCACGCCCCAAGAACTTGAATGGCTCAACCTCGCACAACAGATGGGCCATCAAGCCGGCAAAGTGTTGAGGAGCTACTTCAGGCGACGTGACCTGGGCATCCAGGACAAGGGCAACGCCTTCGACATCGTTACCGAGGCCGATAAAGCCAGCGAACGAATCATCCTCGACCTCATCCATGACCGTTTCCCCGACCATGCCGTCCTCAGCGAGGAGAGCGGCAGCAATCACCTGCATGCCAGGTGCCAATGGATCATCGACCCGCTCGACGGCACCGTGAACTACAGTGCGGGACTGGCTACCTACTGCATCTCCATCGGCCTGAAAGTGGCCGGCGAGACACGCATGGGCTACGTCTATGCCCCGACGCTCGACGAGGAGTTCTATGCCATCAAGGACAAGGGAGCATTCGGCCCCTACGGACGCCTGCAGGCCAAAGGCACCACCGAGCTGCAGCGCGCCGTGATTTCCACAGGTTTCCCCTACGACAAAGCCACCAACCCCGACAACAACCTTGACCGCTTTGCCCAAGTCATGCCTCGCGTGAGGGGCATCAGGCGGCTCGGCTCGGCAGCAATGGACCTGTGCTACGTCGCTGCAGGCTGGCTCGACGGCTACTGGGAACTGAACCTCAAGGAGTGGGACGCCTGCGCCGGCGAACTCATCGCCCAGGAGGCCGGAGCCACCGTCAAACGCTACCGCGACAACCACGGCATCTGCATCCTCGCCGCCTGCCCCGGCATCGCCCCCCAACTCCTCAAACTGGTAGAGTAAATCTCCCTCTCCTCCTTTTTCGTCATTTTTAATAACACAAAAACAGTTTATAGTGGTTTTTGTTTGCATTTATCACCATTTAGAGTATATTTGCAGGCAATTATTCACTATTAAAGCTGTTTGACTATGAAAACTAAATTATTACTATTTGTTCTAATTCTATTAGGGCTGCCTGTGTCTGTCAATGGCCAATCCGCAGCCAATGAGCATTCCAACGAGTATACAACTGGAATGCAACATTATGACAATAAGAACTTTGGCATGGCATTCAACCAATTCCAGCAAGGTGCTGAGAATGGCTATGCAGATGCCCAAAACGCATTAGGCGACTGTTATTATGAAGGCGAGGGTGTGACTAAGGATCTTCAGAAAGCTGTGTACTGGTATCAGAAAGCCGCTGAGCAAGGCTATGCCCCAGCGCAATACAGTCTGGGCTATTGCTACCAAGAGGGTGAAGGCGTAACAAAGGACATCGTCCAAGCTATTAAATGGTACGATAAAGCCTCTGAGGCAGGCGATGCCGATGCACAGAATGCTTTAGGCGATTGTTTCTATGAGGGAATTGGAGTTCCTCAGAATTACAAGGAAGCCTTCTATTTATTCAACAAGGCTGCTAACAAAGACAATGTCGAAGCAATGTATAGCCTGGGTTACTGCTACTTAAACGGCCAAGGAACCGAAACAGATACACAGCGAGGCATTTATTGGCTCAAGAAGGCGGCCGATGAGGGGCATGATCTTGCACAATACAATATGGGGCTCTGTTATTATGAGGGCAATGGTGTAGCACAAAATATGCAGGAGGCTAAGAATTGGTTTAAGAAAGCCGCCGAACAAGATAATGAAGATGCCCAAAAGATTCTCGCTGAATTCAAGGATCAGAACACATCGGTCAAGAATCAGTCAGAGCAAAAAGCGGTACCACAAACTGCACAACCCAAGCAAACCGCCAAAGCAGTAGAAGAAGAGGACGATGACGATGCTCCCAAACCCACTGCGGCCGAATTGGCTGCATTGAAGAAATTCAAGGCATCGATGGCTGGGCACACCTATCAATGCAGCAATTTCAAATTCAACGACCCCACTCTCGATTACATCATGTCGGCTGGCGGTATGCAAATAGTAGCCTCTATTGTATTCGTTTCCAAGACACAAGCTAAAGTCAAAGCAACATTCAAGCTAAACTCCAGTGCAGCGCAAAGGAGCCCGACAGCCTACCAGATGAAAGAATCTATCGAGAGGATTATGAACTACACGGGAACAATCTATACATGGGGACCATACTTGGCTTTCAAGAATCCTAATGGAAACAGCGACTACATGGTAAAACCGCGTGAAGGCACGTTGAAACTAGTAGATGAATACGGCAACGTTTTCAAGAAAGTCAAGTAAACCGTTTAACCTTTAAAATATATCGAAATGAAAAAGAATCTATTCGTCCTGATTATGCTCATCTTGTGCACGGGCATGATCGCATCAGGACAAGCAAGAAAGAAGAAACAGGCGGCTAGCAGTCGCCCTGCTGTAACAGCCAAGGCTGTAGTCGGCCACACTTATGCAAAACATGATTTAAAAGTGGCAGACCCTGAACTGGCTGCGGCCTACGACAATGGCACGTTTAAACTGGTAATAGATGTTTCGGTCTATTTCGTGACTGAAAGTGAACTGCAGTTCACCATGATGGCCGACCTTGAAAGTCGTGTCTATTCAAAGCAAGAGATGGAACAGGTCAAGGCATCAATGGGTATCAACCAGATGAATGAAGTCGAAGAACAGAATTATCAAATCAAAAATGGGGTAGTTTATGACACTGACACAAATCGTCCAATTGCAGTTATCAACAAAGGGGGCAAGAGCATTACTCTAAAGGATGACCTATTTAATGGCAATGTCTTGCCAATGATAGAATAAACCCCCAATAATACTTAATCGTTAATAAACTACACTAGATGAAAAGAATTCTTTTAGCAATCGCTTGCGCTGCTGGATTGATGCTTGGTTTTGGGTCTTGCAATAAGGACAAAAACACCACATGGGAGTATAAGGTTGTCAGGGTTGATGCCCAACTCGACACGACTTATGACGAGCATTACTCTAAATGGGCACCTAAACATGTCATGTTCGACAACAACGAACTTAATGCTTTGGGTGCTCAGGGTTGGGAGTTGGTGGCAGTACATGACGAGATTGAAACGAAATTTGCCCAAACAGCAGCTTCAGGAAATGGTGTTATGGGATTAAAATCCAACACTCGCACATCTGCCGTCCTGCTATTGTTCAAGAGGCAAAAGAAATACGAGTAAACTCAAATGCTACCAATTAAAAACGGGGTGGAGCGATTGTCCACCCCGTTTTTTTGTACCCACAGGCCCCATTTTCCAGTTTGGTTCATACATCCATTCCTTCTAAAGTAATGATTGAAAAGCAACTACATCATGTTGATTGACCCCTTGGCGAAAAATCTCAAAACTTAATCTTAAAACTTAAAACTTTGTACTACCTTTGTAGCCTGAATAATAAAAATTACTGGAATTTGAATATGGATAACAAGAAGATTGTTTTGAGTGGAATACGTCCCACGGGACAGCTGCACCTGGGCAACTACCTGGGAGCGTTGAGTAACTTTGTGAAGATGCAGAACGAGGGTTTATACGACAGTTATTACTTCATCGCCGACCTGCACGCACTCACCACCAACCCCGACCCCAAGGAGCTGCACACCAACGTGCGCCACATCCTGGCCGAGTATCTGGCAGCTGGCCTTGACCCCGAGAAATCAACCATCTTTGTACAAAGCGATATCCCCGAAGTGAGCGAGATGTACCTGCTGCTCAACATGCATGTGGGCATTGGTGAGCTGATGCGCACCGCCGCCTTCAAGGACAAGGCCCGCAAGGCCCTCGGCATCACCGCTCCCAACCAGGGCGATGACGATGAAGACGTGGCCAAGGAGATCATCGGCGCCAGCACCAACAAGCGCGTGAACGCCGGTCTGCTGACCTACCCCACCCTGATGGCTGTCGATATCCTCATCCAGCGTGCCGACTTCGTGCCCGTGGGCAAGGACCAGGAACAGCACCTGGAGCTGACGCGCCGCTTCGCACGCCGCTTCAACTCGTTCTACAAGACCGAATACTTCAAGGAGCCGCAGAACTTCAACTTCGGCAGCGCACCCGTCAAGGTGCCCGGTCTGGACGGCAGCGGCAAGATGGGCAAGAGCGAGGGCAACTGCATCTATCTGGTGGATGACGAGAAGACCATCCGCAAGAAGGTGATGCGCGCCGTGACCGACGGCGGCCCCACCGAGCCTAACCAGCCCATGGCCGAGCCGGTGCAGAACCTGTTCACCATCCTGAAGCTCGTCGGCACGCCTGACAAGGTGGAATTCTTCACCGAAGCCTACAACAATTGCTCGATCCGCTATGGCGACCTGAAGAAGGAAATTGCCGAGGACATCGTGGCGATGACCACCCCCATCCGCGAGCGCATCATCGACATCGAGAACGATGACGCCTATCTGCACCGCGTCCTGGAGATGGGTGCTGAACGCGCCCGCGCACGTGCCGGCAAGACGCTGGCCGACGTGCGTGAAATCATGGGCATCACCAAGTTCTGAACCACAATACAAATAAAAGGAAAACAATAAGTACAATAAATACAAATCACTCATTTTCACCAAATTGTATTTGTTGTATTTATTGTCCTCTTTTTGGGGTATAGACAATGAAAGGGTATCTTGAGGACAAGGAATTTGGGAAGATACATGTGGAACTGCGCCGAGGCATGACCTCGGTGCGGTTCACTTTTCATGCCGATGGCAACCTGCTTATGCGGGCTCCGTTGGGCATCAGTGTTGCCGAGATGCAGCACATGGTTGACATCCACCGCGAGCAGTTGCGGCGATTGCCACATCCCCAATCGGTGTCGTTCCGTTTTGGGCAAACCATTGAGTGCTTCAAGTGCCAAGTGGTCATCGAGTTCCAGAACCGCATGCCGGGTTACATCCTCAACCACTGGGAGGGAGACACCCTGCACCTGCAAATCCACCAGCATGCCGACCTGGACGACGACGGCATCAAACGCACGATTTCGAGTGTCATTGGCCGTGCAATGGATGTACAGGCCCATGCCCTGCTATTGCCTTTTGCCCAACAGTTTGCCGATGAGTTGGGACTGCGACCCGCGGGCTTTGAAGTGGGACGCGGCATGCGCAAGTTAGGTCACTGCACCGCTAAGCGCATCATCCAGCTCTCCCGCAACCTCATGTTCCTGCCCGAAGCCCTGGTGCGCTACATCATCTGCCACGAGCTGGCCCACCTCACCCACATGAACCACTCACCCCAGTTCCACGCCCTGTGCAACCAATACTGCGGCGGAAAAGAAAAAGAACTGGAACGCCAACTGCGCCAGTTCCGCTTCCCCATCCTGAAATAACATTATTAGACTTTGAATTTACACCAAAAGGAATACAAATTTAAAATCAAACTTTAAAATTTCATATAATCTCTTGCAAATTTAAAGTTTTCGCTGTAATTTTGCGGTCAAAACAGCAGAAGTATGATACACCGCACTTTACAATCGGCTCTTGAACATCTTACCAACAAGTATCCTGTCATCACCTTGACGGGACCGCGCCAGTCCGGGAAATCGACACTATTGAAATATGCTTTCCCCGATTATCGATATATTTCCCTTGAGGACTTGGACATGAGGGAATTTGCAACCAATGACCCTCGTGGATTCCTCAACTCCTTTCCTCACCGAGTTATACTTGATGAGGCTCAACGTGTGCCATCGTTGTTCTCTTATATCCAGACACATGTTGACGAAGCAGATGAGCCTGGCATGTACCTGCTAGCAGGTTCTCACAACTTCCTGCTCATGGAAAGTGTAAACCAATCATTGGCAGGAAGAACTGCAATCCTCAAGTTGTTACCGTTTTCCAACAAGGAGATGAAAGATGGCGGAGTGTTACCCACAACGACAAATGAGCAAATCTATTATGGTGCATACCCACGACTATTTGACAAGAACTTAACTCCCGATGAGTTTTATCCTTATTACATCCAGACTTACGTTGAACGGGACGTCAGACAACTCAAGAATATCGGTGACTTGAGCAGATTCATTCGTTTCATCAAGTTGTGCGCCGGTCGCATTGGACAATTGCTCAACATGTCATCATTAGCAGTGGAATGTGGTGTATCTGTACCCACAATCAATTCATGGCTATCGGTACTTCAAGCTAGTTATATCTGCTATCTCCTGCGTCCCGATTGGAATAATTTTGCCAAACGGTTAGTAAAGAGCCCAAAACTATATTTCTATGATACGGGATTAGCTTGTTCGCTATTAGACATCAAATCTCCAGATCAAATCGAACTTCATTATTCTCGTGGAGCTTTGTTCGAGAATATGGTCATCAACAACTTTATTAAACAGGCCTGGAATAAGGGCAATAGCATTGACCTGCGTTTTTGGCGAGACAATCAGGGAAACGAAGTCGATTTGCTGGTCTATGATGGCGATAAACCATCTGCATATGAGATCAAGTCTGGCGAAACCTTCCAGACGAGTTTCTTTAAAGGACTCACTAAATGGGCGAACATCACGGGTACTGATACCGACCGCCTTCATGTCATCTATGGCGGATCAAATAGCCTCACCACTTCCAATGGTCAACTGATGACCATTGATGACATCTGTCAGTAAGAACAAAAAGAGGGGCAAATTCCCCCTCTAAACTCTATACCATAAACTCTAAATTTCACTAGATTACCTAGTGAATGGTGACCTGGGTGGCGCCGAAGCCGTACTCGCGGAAGCTGGCGTCCTGGGCGGTGCAGCGCGGATAACGGCGCTTGAGCTCGCTCAACAGATGCTGGCGCAGCTTGCCCTCTCCCTTGCCGTGGATGAAGACGATGCGCTGGCCATGCTTGCTCAGGTTGGCGTCCATCACCTCGCGGAACTTGTCCATCTGGTACTCGAGGATGGCGCCGGGCGTCATACCGTTCAGGTTGTCCATCAGCGAGGAGATGTGCAGGTCCTGCACGATGATACCATTGTTATCGACTTTCTTTTGCACGGGTTTGCGCTGCGGGCGATCCATGCGCTTTTTCTCCTTCATGGCACGCTCCAGCTCGCCGCTGTCGATGCGCATCAAGCGGGCGGGACGGTCGTTGGTCACAATTTCCACCGCGATGACGGGCACATCAAAGTAAGGATTCTCGTGGAAACAGTGAACTTTGTAGAACTTGGTCACATCCAGCCGCTGCTCGACAAGGGCAGGATTCTTCAATTTAAAGCCTTTGCTCTGCTTGAAAGCAATATACTGCACAGCGATGTGTGTCATGTCGTTCAGGTCGTCATGGCCGAATTCCTCGAGCTGCACCTGGATGTTGGGCTCGACGATGCCATGGTAACGGGCCTGCCACTCGCCGTCACCGTCACCGCGCGTCATGTAGGTGAAATACAGGAAATAGTTAGAGTCGTTGACCAACGAAGCATAGAACGTGGTCGTGTTCAAGTGCTTGATTTCGCGAGCCTCGTAGCCCAGCACCACGTTCAGCACCTCACCCTCGGGCGTTTCCTCGATGGGCAATACGGGCTCGGGCTCCATTTTGGGTCTGGGAGCGGGCTTGTCGGGCTCTACCTGGCGGGCGCGGATATCCAGCGGGCGCTCATAGGCCGAGGCCTTGGTGCCGGCCTGTCCCACAACGACCAGGTCGCGTTCCAATGCGGGACGCTCAAAGCCGTCCTCATCCTCCACATAGACGGTCTTGCCGTCAATTCTCGATACTCTGCCTCCTCCCACATCATTGAGGAAGCGCACTATATCATTAACCTTTACATTCATTATGATTTCGTTTTTTAGGCAGCAAAGGTACAAAAAAGTTATCATTCACCAGTTTTTTTATACTTCAAACAATCATCAGACAACATCAACAACCCTGTTGACAATTATTGACAACATTCATGAAGCTAAATGCTAACAGCTTAGTCATAAAAGTATCAGTGGCATCCGTTGTTGAAGTGGGTGCCACTGATGAATTTGATTCAGCTATGCCTATTCTTACTTCTTGGGAAGGGGGATAATGACAGCCTTCTCCACGCCCCATCCGTCATCACCATTGAAACTAACATAGATGTGCGGGTCGTCAACTTTATCGACATGGCGTTCATGTCCATCCAGAATCACTGTTTCTGTATAACTTTTTTTGTCGGGATTGAGTTTGAAGTTGACAATCCTGTGATAACCCCATACCACATAGACGGTCCATTCGGCAATCATCTCGGGAGGCAGTCCCCGTTTGTCGTTCTTGTAAAGCTCTTTGATGTGGTCAATGACAATTTGTGAATCGAACAATGCTGCATCATCATTATCGCCATCATTGTCGCCATCGTTGCCGCCGTTGTTTCCGCCGTTGTTTCCGCCGTTAGTGCCACTGGCGTTGCTGCCAATTGAACTGCTGCCGCCACTGGCACTGGTACCTGCACTTGAGCTGGCGCTCTGCTTTCCTCCAAGGTCACTTGTTCCACCCTTGTGCTGTTGATTGATTATCTCGACGGCTTCTTCGATGGTCTTGCCGTTGTCAAGAAGGGTTTTCGCCAACTCCAGCCGCCACGCTTGAGCGTCGCGGTTGTCTGCCTTCAACTTGCGGTATTTTTCAAACTGCCACTTATAAACGAGATCACTCCACTCGTTTGTCCATTCCTTGTAATTCTCGAATATACTGTTCACGGCTGCATCCTTCAGGCGGTCGGCAACAGACTTGTTAAGGTTGGAGGCTATTTCCAGTGCCTGGAGGTCGTTGATGGGAATGATGGAGTTTTCGGTGGCCTTGCCGGCTTCAAGTGCTTGGGCAAAGCAGGCACCGATGGGATTTTCCAGCATGTCGATGACAGAGCCAATGATGCCACCCACCAATTTTGCACCACCGCCAGCCAGAAATTGGTCGATTTGGTCCAAAGTGGATGGGTTTTGCTTGTATTGCTGATATTCGGCACGATAGTTTGTTACAGCGCCGTCAGGCATAGCCAGTTTGTCTGTTCTGCTCTCGCCATTGACCTGCTGAGTGACGGTCACCGACTGCGTGCCAGCCCAACTGAGTGACATCGTGGCGTAGTCATTCACTACTTCAGTCGGCATCCCTTGTCCATTCAGCGAGATGGTGGTCTGGACTTCTCCTGCCACAGTGATATTGTCAACACTGTTGCCATAACCGTAATGTACCGTGGTCAGGGTGTTGTTATCCTTGTTGTATCCTACTACATTGTGCGGTGGCTGTGCCGTTACTGCCATAGTCATCAACAGCAGTGTGCACACGCCCATTGCTTTTTTTCTTATCATCATAATATTTTATTGTAAGTTAATCAGCGCTAACAGTCAAAAGCTAAAAGCTAACAGCTAATTGCTAAAAGCTAACAGCTCATTAATACTTCTCGTCCGTATGGTCGAGTTCGTCGCTGGTGAGTTTGCGGTGGTCCATCTTGTACCAGCAGTAGGCGATATAGGCCAGGACGAAGGGCACGAGGATGCTGACGATGCTCATCACGGTGAGGGTGAACTCGCTAG
>JAEEGJ010019322.1_pt1 | contig 15031 bp, 10 predicted proteins | sample 8958761 | NCBI WGS metagenome assembly JAEEGJ01 (sample SAMN16246546, study PRJNA631951) | gut metagenome | biome: gut microbiome; feature: rumen; material: RS-attached | host: Bos | place: Iran: Karaj | collected 2018-10 | reverse complement strand
TCGACATTTCCGCCTACGAATCCGTACCCTTCAAGCTCTCCGCAAAGCCGGTCACCCCGGAAGCGACCGAGAGTGCGGTAAAGCTCTACAGTTTCTTGCGCGAAAACTTCGGCAAGAAGACGATTAGCGGAATCATGACCGGCGACATGAGCGGATACACGCTGGGCGCCGACTTCAAGACCCACGACGACGTGAAGTACATCTACACGCGCACGGGCAAGTACCCGGTGCTCGTCGGGCTGGATTTCTTGTTTGCAACCGGCCCCAAGGCCAACGAAAGCTGGAACAAGGAATACACCGACAAGGCGATTTCTATAGCGAAGGGCCTCTGGAAAGCAGGCGGCATACCCGCATTCACCTGGCACTGGAAAGACCCTCTCGACAAGGAAGACGCCTTCTACATCCAGGGAGCCGATAACGGGCAGGGATACACGACCTTCGACTTCGCGACCGGATTCAAGAGCGGCACCACCGAATGGAACACCGAGAGTGCTGCCTACAAGGGAATCGTCGCCGACATCGACCACATCGCCGACTACTTCCTCGAACTACAAAAAGAAGGTGTGGCAGGCATCTTCCGCCCCCTGCACGAAGCGGGCGGCAAGTGGTTCTGGTGGAGCATCAATTCGGGCGACCAGTTCGCGGCCCTCTACCGCCTTGTCTATGACCGCATGGTGAAAGTCAAGGGCGTGAAAAACATGATTTGGGTGTTCAACCCCGAAGGTTCTACCGTCACCTCGTGGGATCCGGGCAGCGAATACTACGACGTGCTCTCCATCGACATCTACAACAGCGCAAATGACCATTCCAGCAACGCGAGCGCCTTCGACAAGTTCAAGAGCGCCTCGAACGGCACGAAGATTCTCGCGCTCAGCGAAAACGGCCCCATCCCCGACGTAAACAACATGCACACCGACGAAGCGGTATGGAGCTGGTGGATGCCGTGGTACAGCACCTGGAGCGGAACCTGGCCCGGACAGACCAAGGATGCCGTATGGAAGAGCAACATGGACGACGAACGAGTCCTTTCGCTCGAAGACATGCCCGGCTGGGGAAACTACACCGCGAATACTAACCCCGATACAACAGTAACGCCCCCCGACTCCGGCACGACCCGCATCGCGACAGCGCCGCGCCTGTACGGAACGGCAACCACCATCGGAGTATTCGACATGAACGGCCATTACATGGGCAAAAGCGTAGACGCACTGCCGCAAGGCCGCTACATCGTACGTAACAAGGTGCAGGGCCGCACCGAAAGCAGGCTCTACATCAAGAAATAACTTGATGAGCTAACAATCTCCTTAAATAACAAAGCTTCTTGAACAAAGGAGCTTTTTTATATGCTGGCTGTGGACATATTTGTCCACAGTAAAGGAATTTATACAGACGAACACGTTCCACGAGGAGATATATTAGTAGCGATTATGGCGGGTTTATTGTGATTCTCCTCGATACGATTGCGACGGAGATGCCAGGATACGACAGTATCCAAGGGGTTGGTTAGTCTCGGGCATCTTCGTCGCAATTTGAAACGCCAGATACAGAATCCGGTTCTCCTGACTCAGAGTTTCCTTGCTCCGGAAATACGTTTGGGGGGTCATCTGCACAGGATTCACCGGAATGGTCTTCGGCAACCTTGCTGTCGTAGACCATTCCACTTTTTTTTACCGCGCGGGGTATTCTTCGAAGGCCTTGCTATTCGCGTAAAGGTCGCTGCCCTTCCAGTCAAAGAGCGCGGGGCCCCAGGCGCCGCTGAGCGTCGGCTCCCAGAAGAACGTGCCTATCCAGCGGTCCATTCCCTTCACCATCTCGTTCGTGCGCTTGCGCGAGCCGTCGTAATTGTAGTGGTTGTCCTTGTCGCCACCGTTGTATTCCGAGACGATGAATTCCAGATCCGGGTAGCCCGAAGTGACCGTCTGGAAAAGCGATTTCCAGTTGTCGGGAGCGCCATCGCCGTACGCCGTGTAGGCGGAGAATCCCATTACGTCGGCGGGGACCCTCTGGTTCTTGAAGATTTCCGTCATCCACCAGGTAACCGTATTGGACTGGCGGATGCGTTCGATGTGCAGCACGGTCTTTGTCAAAGGAGAAACTTCCTTGACGGCCTTGATGCCCGCCTTGAAATACTTGGCCGCGTTAGCCTTGCCGCTCGTGGTTCCCATGTCGCCGTTAATCGAGGTGGAAGCCTTATCCACACCGTTGCCCCAGCAGTCCGTACTGCTGTTCGGCACGTGAATGAGGATGCCCGGAGTAGTCTCGTTGCCGACCTGCACCATCGCGGGGAGCGAATTCACCTTCTTGAGCGCGTTCATCAAATCGAGGGTGTAGGCATACACGGAATCGGCGAGCGCGTCGGAACTGCTCACCTTGCGCCAACGGTTCGGGATAATCTGCTTACCCGGATCGGCCCAGTTGTCGCTGTAATGGATGTCGAGCAAGAACGCCATGCCGGCAGCCTTGATTTTTTGCGCGTAGGCGACGATGTGGTCTTTGTCGGCATAGGCTTCGGCCTCGTGACCGCAGCCCGACGCAGCATAGCCGTACTGCGCCTTGGGATCCACGAAGGTCTTGAGGCGGATGGCGTTGAAGCCGTGGTCTTTCAACAAGGTGAAGATGTCCTTCTCGGTTCCGTCCACGTCGTAGAACTTGGTCTTGTTACGTTCGTATTCCTGCACGGTCGAAATGTCGGCGCCGGTATAGAACTGGAATTCGATAGGAGCGTCGGCCGACGGCGTCGCAGAAGACTGCGGGGGTTCCGACGCCGAGGAACTCCGAGGCCCGAAGAAAGAACTGGAGCTCGGATACGGATCCCACATAATCAAAGACGAGGAAGAAAACGGCGAAGGCACAGAAGAAGACTGCGGGTCAAGCGAACTGGACGAGAGGCCAGCCTCGGACGAGCCCTGGATAGCCGAAGATACCGGAGCAGTCCCCGATGACGCCGGGAGCGTTCCAGATGAAAGACTTTGCGAAGATTCCGATGAAGGCTGATCCGAAGACTCCGATGAAAGAATTTCCGAGGACAGTTCGTCCGACGATATCGTACCTTCGGCAGGAGAAGTAGATTCCCCGCTACAGCCGAACAAGGCCAGCGCAGCGAATGCGCCAACCGAAACCAAACCAATTGTTCCCTTGCGATAACCCATACCCTAAATTTAAACTAAAAAAATTTTGGAGTCGCAACTAAAATTGTAAATTTAAGCTATGGAACCATGGGATTTGCTCGCATCCGATAGCGTTCAGGACTTTGTAGAACAGGCCCTGTCAAAAAAGATGGACGCATTGCAAGTTTCGACCGCGCTAAACAAGGCGGGCTACAGCAACGAGGACCGCGCCGCCATCATGGACTACATGGCGCTCGTGCCCAAGTTCCGCGAGAAATTCTGTTCCGGCAAAAATAACGGAACCGCCCGCGGGGTATTCCTCCTGTGCGACAAGCTCGCGCTGGAACAGAGTACCGCGCAAGATATAGGGCGCTGGAAGGCTGCGCTCTGGCCAAGCGAAGGTTCCGTAAACGATTTGTGCTGCGGTATGGGCGGCGACAGCTTTTTCTTGCCGGCCGGGCTGAAAGTCACCGGAGTTGACCTCGACGAAAACCGCCTTGCAATGTACAGGCATAACTTGAAGGCGTTCGGGAAAGACGCATCTACCAAGTGCGCCGACGTGCGAGATGTTGCACGCAGTAACGGCGCGGACTACTTCACCATCGACCCGGCACGCCGCGCTATTGAAGGCGAGAACCAGCGCGACCTGAGAAACCTCACGCCCACGCTCGAAGAAGTCGTAGAAATCAGCAGGCATTACAAGGGCGGCATGGCGAAACTGCCTCCAGGCTACCCGCCCGCCGAAATCCCGGACAACACCGAAATCCTGTACCTGGGCGGCCACGGCGACTGCCGCGAATGCCTGGTGCTCTTTGGCGCTCTCGCGAAGAATCCCGACACCGTCCGGGCAGTAATTGTCGACAAGAACGGCGATACCGTCGCCGAATGGAGCCGCAAGCGCGACCGCTCGCTCGAGACGCTCGACGACGACCTGCAAGAGAAACTCGACCGGAACGACAGCCTCGAGGGCAAGGACCGTACTTACCGCACCGCGACGAGCAAGAGCGACCTGCCCCTGGGGGAAATCGGCAAGTACATCGCGGAACCTGCGCCCGTGCTCATCCGTAGCCACCTCTTCAACGCGGCGGCCACCGTCCACGATGCCGATGCGCACCTGATTTCGGAAGGCATCGCCTACGTGACCAGCGAAAAACCGCTCCCCGCTCCCGGCTTTGCAAGCTACGAGGTGCTCGCGCATACCGAGATCGCGACCGGCGCCGTCCGCAGCATGCTCAAGGAACACGATGTCGGGAAAATCACGCTCAAGTTGCGCGGCGTAAAACTTGACCCCGACGCCGAAACCAAGCGCCTGAAGCCGAAGGGAAAGAATTCCGCATTTCTATTCTACACCCGCTTCCGTGGCGAGAAAATCGCAATTTTAACAAGGAGATGCCCACCGGAGCCTGCCCTGAGCTGGCCGAACGGGCGGGCATGACAACATGGTAAAACTTGAACAATCCTGGCTGGACCTGCTCGCCGACCAATTCGAGCAGCCTTACTTTAAACAAATTAAAGAAAAACTTTTGCAGGAGAAGGCGGAACACCACGTGGTCTATCCGCCCGGCTCCAAGATTTTCGCGGCGCTCGACTACTGCCCCGTCGACAAGGTCAAGGCGGTCATCATCGGGCAAGACCCCTACCACAATCCGGGCCAGGCGCACGGGCTGTGCTTCTCGGTGCCCATGGGAATCGAGCCTCCCCCGTCGCTCATCAACATCTTCCAGGAACTGCACGACGACCTGGGCATCACCCCGCCACCGCACGGGAACCTCGAAAGCTGGGCGCACCAGGGAATCCTATTGCTGAACGCCTCACTCACGGTCCGCGCCCACATGGCGGCAAGCCACGCGGGAATCGGCTGGCAGCAGTTCACCGACACCGTCATCCAGCGCCTCTCCGAAGTGCGCGAGAACCTCGTATTTTTGCTCTGGGGCAGTTTTGCCATCAAAAAACAGGCGCTAGTCGCCCCCAACCGCGGTCACCTGATACTTACGGCACCGCACCCGAGCCCGCTTTCGGCCTACCGCGGCTTCTTCGGCTGCAAACACTTTAGCAAGGCGAACGAATACCTCAAGAGCAAGGGCCTCGAACCCATCGACTGGAGCATTAAGTAGAAGTTCTTTTTCTATATTAACTAACATGACTAACAGAAACTCTCTCGGACGACTCATCCTCTTTATCGTGCTCGGCCTCATCATCGGCGGAGTACTCGGTGAATGCCTCGGGCTCCTCTTCGGGGAACTCGGCGAACTCATGAACGCCGGCGGTTACGACAACATCGTACGCAACTTCTTCGTGGCGTCCTTCGACTTGAACCTGGGATTCCTGGGCGACAAGGCGGATCCGATAGTCATCAACCTTTACATGATCAAGCTCGCCCTGGGCTTCGGTCTCAAGATTAACGTAGTAAGCATCGTCGGCATGATCGTGGCCATTTACATCATGAAATGGTCCGGAGGAAGCAGATAATGGAAACCATCAAGGATTTGAGCGCCAAGCTCGCGAGCGGGGAAACCTCCGCGGTCGCACTGGCGCAAGCCTCTCTCGCAAAGATTGAATCTACCAAGAACCTGAACGCCTATATTTCTGTACTGAACGAACGCGCGCTCGCCAAGGCCGCGGAATCGGACAAGAGACGTGCCGAAGGCAAGAGCCTGGGCGCGCTGGACGGCATTCCCGTGGCCGTGAAAGACAACATGTGCCTCGAAGGCACGCGCACCACGGCGGCCTCCAAGATTCTGGACAATTTTGTAGCCCCCTACACCGCGACAGCCGTCGAAAAGCTCGAGGCCGCCGGTGCAGTCATCGTGGGCAAGACGAACATGGACGAGTTCGCGATGGGCTCGAGCAACGAGACTTCGTACTACGGGCCGGTGAAGAACCCGCTCGACGAGTCCCGCGTTCCGGGCGGTTCCAGCGGCGGTTCGGCCGTAGCCGTGGCCAGTGGCACGGTCGCCTGTGCGCTCGGCTCCGACACCGGCGGATCCATTCGCCAGCCTGCCGCGTGCACAGGCGTTGTGGGCCTTAAGCCCACCTACGGCCGCGTGTCCCGCTATGGCCTGCTCGCCTACGCAAGCTCTCTGGACCAGATTGGCCCCTTCGGCGCTACCGTCGCCGACTGCGCCACGCTCCTTAACGCCATCTGCGGCATTGACCCGCACGACAACACCACCAGCACCCGCGAACCCGAGGACTTCGGCGCGAAGCTCGACGCGGGCGTGAAGGGCAAGGTCATTGGCGTGCCGAAGGAATATTTTGCCGAAGGTCTCGATGCCGACTGCAAGGCCGCTATCGAGAACATGCTCAAGAAAATGGAAGCCGAAGGCGCCACGCTCAAGGAAGTGAGCCTCCCGCACATCGGTTTCGCAGTGTCCAGCTACTACATTATCGCCACCGCCGAAGCGAGCAGCAACCTTAGCCGCTACGACGGTGTGCGCTACGGCTACCGCAGCAAGGAAGCCCGCAAGCTGTTCGACCTGTACGCCAAGTCCCGCAGCGAAGGCTTCGGCAAGGAAGTGCAGCGCCGCATCCTCCTCGGAAGCTACGTTCTTTCCGCCGGCTTCTACGATGCCTACTACGTGCAGGCCCAGAAGGTGCGCCGCCTCATCACCGACGACTTCAACAAAGCCTTTGAAAGCGTGGACGTGATCGCGAGCCCCACGATGCCGGGCCTCCCGCTCAAGTGCGGCATGAACGAGTCCGACCCGATGGCCGTGTACCTCTCCGACATCTACACCGTTAGTCTGAACCTCGCCGGTCTTCCGGGCGTGAGCGTTCCGTGCGGCATGGCAGGCGGACTTCCCGTCGGCCTCCAGTGGATTGGCAAGCCTTTCCAGGAAACGGATTTGCTCAGCGTCGCCGCCGCGACCGAAAAGCTGAACAAGTAATGAGAACATTCGTCAAGGCAATCTCGCTCGCCGTCGCACTCCTCGCGCCGCTCTCGTTCGCGCAGGAGTCCAGTTCGTCGGCTGTCGAATCGTCAGCAACCGTTGAATCGTCTTCGGCCGTTGAATCCTCGTCGTCAGAAGACGCCTTCGCCTCCTTCATGGACCAGCAGTCGGCAGACCCGTTCGCCGAATCCTCCTCGTCTGCAGAATCTTCTTCGTCCGAGGAATCTTCCTCTTCCGGAGAAGGACTCGTACTCATTGGCGGAGGTTCCTCTTCGTCGGCAGTGCGCAGGGTATACGGCAGGGACGCTCCCGTCTATACGTTCGTCGCCACCGCGGGCCTTCAGTCCCCGAGCCGCGGCATCGTATCGTTCGAATACGTCGTCTCGCAAGAGATTTTCAACGTGGGCGTACACTTCACCGACTACAACAGCGACCTCTTCCAGTTCGGCGTTTCCGCCATCTACTACCCCATGGAAGTCCGTTACTTCTATACATTCCTCACCTCCGACTGGATTCATGGAACGTATGAAAGGGACCGCGACATCGGTGCGGGAATCTACAAGGAATTCGACGAGACAGAGAACTACTGGCGCGTTGTCATCGGTATTGGAACCGAAGCCCTGTTCATGGACCACTTCGGACTCTATGCAGAAGTCGGCTTTGAATTCTTTGCCGGCGACGGCAGCTACTTCTTGCACCTGAACAAAGAATACGGAAGGCTCGACAACGACAACTTCGAAATCCCGTACGGCATTGGTATCATGATACCGTTCTAGAGTTCGCGAAGCTCTCTCAAGCTATCTCGCGCAACATCCAATTTGCAAAACAAAAACCCGCGATTTGAATCGCGGGCTTTTCTATTACAACGATAAAGCGGAATTACTCGCCCGTGCGGTAGTTCGGGGCTTCCTTCGTAATCGTCACGTCGTGCGGGTGAGATTCGCGGAGGCCTGCGCCCGTAATACGGACAAACGTTGCCTTCTTGTAGAGTTCTTCGAGGTTAGCAGCACCGGCATAACCCATGGCAGAGTGGATACCGCCAATCAGCTGGTAAACGGTATCGCGGAGCGGTCCCTTGTACGGAACGCGGCCTTCGATGCCTTCGGGAACGAACTTGCGCGGTTCCTGAACGCCACCCTGGAAGTAACGGTCGGCAGAACCGGCCTTCATCGCACCGAGGGAACCCATGCCGCGGTAGCTCTTGTAGCTACGGCCATCGGCGAGGATGACTTCGCCCGGAGCTTCTTCGGTACCTGCAAAGAGCGAGCCCACCATCACGGCGTGACCCCCGGCAGCAAGAGCCTTCACGATGTCGCCCGAGAACTTGAGACCACCGTCGGCAATGATCTTCACGCCGACCTTGCGGGCCATCTTGCCACATTCAACGACAGCAGAGAACTGCGGGTAACCGACACCGGCAACAATACGCGTGGTGCAGATGGAACCCGGACCGATACCGACCTTCACGATGTTCGCACCGCACTTGGCAAGTTCCGCAACCGCTTCCGGAGTGCAGACGTTGCCTGCGCAAATCGTGAGCTTCGGGTATTTTTTGCGGACTGTCTTCACCATGTTGCGCACACCGATGTGGTGGCCGTGAGCCGTATCGATAATGAGCAGGTCGACGCCGGCGTCCACGAGGGCGGCGACGCGTTCAAGAGTGTTGGCAGACGTGCTGACAGCGGCACCCACAAGCAACTGGCCGTTCTTGTCGAGGCTAGCGTTCGGGTTATTTTCGCGCTTCAAGATGTCAGTCATCGTGATGAGGCCCTTCAATGCACCGGAGGCATCCACCAGCGGGAGCTTCTCGATACGCTTTTCGGCGAGGATTTCCTTCGCCTTCGCGAGGCTCACCTTCGGGCTAGCCGTCACCGGGTTCTTCGTCATCACGGAACTGATCTTCACGTTCATGTCGCTCACGGTACGGAGGTCGCGGCTCGTGAGCATGCCCACAAGCTTGCCCTTCGAAAGAATCGGGAAGCCGCTCACCTTGTTGCGGGCGCGGAGTTCAAAAGCAGCGGAAACCGGCTGGTCGGCATCGAGCGTCACCGGGTTGGTGACGATACCGGACTGCCACCGCTTGACCTTGCGGACTTCTTCGGCCTGTTCTTCGACGCTCATGTTCTTGTGGATGATGCCGAGGCCACCCTGCAGGGCGAGCGAAATAGCCAAGGGAGCCGTCGTCACGGTATCCATGGCGGCACTGATGATAGGAATGTTCAGCTTGATATTCGGAGCGAGCTGTGTGCTCACGTCGGTCTGGGCCGGCAAGACAGAAGATTCAGCGGGAACAAGGAGGACGTCGTCAAACGTCAAAGCTTCTGGCAAAAGTTTCATAAATTACCTCTTTTGCGCATAGAATATAGCAAAAATGTCACGGGTCTGGCAAAAAAAGACGCATTTTGTAGCAACAAAACGCCATTGGATCCCTCGGCTTTCAGCCTCAGGATGACTCTACGAGTCATTTCCCATTGTAACGTTCCATGCACTTCTCGATGCCGAGCTTGAAGTAGCATTCCACGAGAGCCGGGACCTTTGCAATCGCCTCTTCAAAGACCGGACGGTCCTCGGGCGAGAACTTCGCCAAGACCCAGTTGCTGAGGTCGAATTTCGGGGGACACTTGCCCACCCCAAAGCGGATGCGCGGGAACTTGTCGCCCACGTGCTCGATGATGTTCCTAAGCCCGTTCTGGCCTCCGTGACTGCCGTCCTTGCGGCAACGGATGCGGCCTACGTCCAAATTAATGTCGTCGCTGAAAACCAGCAGGTGGTCCACTTTTACCTTGTACCAGGTCATCAGGGCCTGAACAGCCTCGCCCGAGAGGTTCATGTAGGTTTGCGGTTTTGCGAGCAGGCATTCCTCGCCCGCTATGGTCACCTTCATGGTGAGCGCCTTGTGTTCGCTCTTCCAGTCCTTGTTCGGGTCAGCAAGTTTTTCGACCGCCATGAAGCCCGCGTTGTGATGCGTATTAGAGTACTGAGTACCAGGATTTCCGAGACCGACGATAATGTACATGCGACAAATTTAGATAAAGAGCGCGCAATTAGTTTTGGAGGTTGACATTCATGTAGAAGACTGACACGTCGGACTGGCGTTCGGCATGGAAAATGTGAATATGGTGCCACGTGTTGTCAGCCCAAGGGCCTTCACCACCTTCACAGTTTTCTCCCTCACCCGTCATGGCCGCAAGAGGAGGCGCCCCAAACCCTTCAATATTCTTATCCGTAACGCAGCCATGGCCCGCTTTTGCCAAGTCGTAGAAACGAATGTGACCCGGTGCAGGAACAGACTTGGTTCCACCACGATCAAGAACAAGCACGCCATCCACAAAGACCCACAAGTCATCGTCGGTAATAAACTCTATAGCATCATTGACTTTATCCCAACTAAACTTGTACTTGGCATAACTCATCATAGTCCAACCAAAGTTGCGTAGATGAATGAGCCCAATAGCAGGATCAGCCGATGCAGCATTCATGGCTGCACCTTCCCCACGGGGGCCCCCCTCATTAAGCCAACGAGTACAAAGACTTGCGGTATTGCGCCCCATTGCATCGGCCTGGGTGGCCGCATATTGATATTCATACGGCGGGCAGTAAATGGAAAGCGACTGAGGGCCCCACTGCTCAACGTTCTTAGAAGACACAAATTGTTGCGTTGTCACATCAACACTATCCAACGGGAAAAAACCGCCATTTGCATAGTTGTAATCAACAGCATAGGTATTCTCTCTTTCACTAGTACTAGTAAGAGGCAACGTCAACACTGTTTCACTGCGCTTAGCCTGGGCTGAAGTTTCAGCGAACCACTCATCAAAGTGCATATTATCGCAGGCGTCCACTGCCTTTTGAATAGTTACCCCTTCAACCATATCGAATTTGCCGTTTGAATTCGGCTTAAAAATCAAATACGGCTGAACCATACCCGGCGTGTAATAAACAGGGTTTGACCAAAGAACGCCATTACACTTGGGGCCAGTAATCTTCCCATCTACGTATTTTTCGTAGCCACGCTGAGTATAGCCTGCAGCACTTTTATCGTTACATTCGCCAAACCTTAAGGTATCGTACATTGTCTTATCATCCGCATAGGAAGGCAACATTGGATTAGAACTGCTAGGAAGACCATCCTGACCAATCCAGTCCCCCACCTTAGTACGAGCATTTCCGCAAGACAAATGATATGGGGCATAAGTGCTGTACCAATCCTCATCATATAAAATTGCACCCAAGGATGTACTTGTGTTGTAGATGAGTTCACCGCACTGGCCACTTGTTGCACCATGATTCTTGCAATAATAATTGTCGCCCGTGCTAGCATACTCCTCAGAGAAATTCTCAAAATCCGGGTGCCCTACAGGAAAGTCACGAATGACTGTTACAAACTTGACACCATTTTCATTATCGTTCAAGCTATAACCGTCGCCCGTTATGCTTCCTGTCTGGGATTCTCCCGAACTAGAACCGTCCGACTCATCCGAACCGCCCCCTTCCAGCACGCAACGCACGGCGAGTTTCCACTGCTCGTGGCAAGGTCCCGCAATTTGGAACGAGCCACTCTCCGGAGTGAACGAAACGCATTTCCTATAATGATTGCCGTCTGCGTCATTGGTCCAGAAATAGGCGGCTTCTCCATCCTTGTTCAAGGACCGGTCTCCACTCAAATACCCCTTATACACGTCGTTGTCAAGCGTATAGTTCTGGAACGCCGAAGAATTGGAGAACTCTTCCCATTCTTCGTAACTAGGCAAACGCCAGCCGTTCGGGCACACGTAATCCAGTTTTGTGCCTGGGTAAAGGAATCCCGTATTTTTACACGTGATTTCGCTAGGTCTAGGGCAATCCGCCTTGTCCTCTTCGTCATGGTTGCGGTAGAACTTGTAGGCAACGTTGTCTAACATCCAGTAGAGGTTTCCTACCTTGGCGACATTGTAAGCATGTTCATCGCGGAGGTCCGTCAACGTCGTGCCGTTGAGTTCATAGCCCTTGCTGCTCTTGCCGTAGCCATATTCATCCTCGAATTCCTCGTAGTAACTGGTACAGGCCGAGAGGAGGAATGCGACGAGAGCGAATACGAAAGGCATAGATCCTCGCCTACGCGAGGATGACGATGCAGGGGTAGATCCTCGCCTACGCGAGGATGACGACGCGGGGATGGATCCTATCGTCGCTACGCTCCTCCAGGATGACAGTGCATGATTTTTTCTATCAAACATCATATATCCCTCCCCTAGAACACGAACGTGAGGCCAAAGGCGACAAGTCCAACACCACCGAGAATCAAACCAGCGCCACGCATTTTTTCAAACCCATCAATGGTATCAAGGCGATTTTTATACGATGTCTCGCCATCAGGTTCCTTGTCCCTGAAATGTTTCGCGCCGATTTCACCCGCGATGGCGGCACCGAACCCCAACAGCGAGGCTATACCGAACGTAATCTTGAGCCCCAGATGCGAACTCTTTTCGGGCTGTTCCACATTCGTGGGAATGCTCTCGCCCGGTTGCGGAGCGGTTACTTCCGGCTGGGTCGCAACGGCATCCGCGACCGCAGTTTCCTTTGCGGGTTCCACATATTCGAACTGCGCTACCTGCCCCTGCTCGATTTTCACATCAAGGGGATGTTCGCCCGCATCGTCAACGACCGCAATCTTCGCGCAGACCGGGACACTCCCCGTAAACGGAGTCGTGCCGACCTTCTCGCCGTTCACGAGTACAGACAAACTACGTTCCTCGCCCGAGGCGGAACGCGCCTTGAGCGAAAGCCCGCCAACAACAGGAGAAAGCGATTCCTTGAACACCTCTTCCTTATCGCGGAACACGCCCACCTTGAACGATACAGGATTGTAGCAGCGGTGAGCGATTTCCACCGAGCGGGTTCCCGGGTCCATCAAAACCTTATTTGCCGCAGGCACCAGTTCACCGTCGACCTTGATTTTCAGTTCTTCGTAGGTACCGCCCGCCGGGAACGCGAGGTCAAGCGTGAGCGTACCGTAACGTGGCACGAGGTCGAGCGAAACTTCCTGACCGTCCCCGCTAATCGTGAACAAGCCTTCCGCATCTTCGTGGTGGTCCAAGACCGCAACAAAGCGGTGTTCGCCCGCATCTACCATGACCTGGCACGGGGTCGCCGTGCATTGCCGCACCGGGCGGCCGTCTATACTCAAAGCCGCGCCTTGCGGGTTCGTCGTTACGTTCACGACAAACGTCTGGTTGCCCGCGCCGTCAAAACCCGTACGCACAATACCTGTCGCGCCGCCGCGCGCCTTGCGGAAAAATTCCGGAGACTTCGTCTTGATAACTTCCATAAGCGCATCCACGTCTGCACCGAGCCCGTTGAAACTCGCAACCAGCTTGCTGCCCGCAGTTTCATAAAGTTCCGCACTGATGGAAATGTTCGAGCCCACCTTGCCGATGCGCGCCTGCGCCACATAGTCGGCGGCAATGTTCTTGCCCGTTTCGGCAAGGCAACTGCCCTCACAGTCCTCGATGGACTTGCCCGGAGGGAGCATCATCATGATGTTCTCGCGGGTCATGATGGTAAAGTTGAGTTCGGCAGGGAGTTCCTGCACCGCCTGCTCGCGAAGCATGTTGGTGAGGTACTGGCGCTCCGAAAGGGTCAGGATATCCTTGCTGTCGGCCACGGTCTCGAGAACAGCGACAAACTTCGCAAAGGAAACGCCCGTCAGCAACAGAGCGAGAAACAAAATTTTTAAGACCCGGTTCACGATGTTAGGCTCCTGGCAAAAGGCGACACGGATAATATAAGCATATAAATAACTTTTTTTTACATCAAAAACAATACCCCCCTGCATTTTTCTATCTTTGCGGTGTATGAAAAATGTCGATACTATTGCAGTTTTGGACTTTGGCGGGCAGTACGCCCACCTGATTGCTAACCGCGTGCGCCGCCTGGGCGTGTTTACCGAAATCCATTCCCCCGCCGCTCCCGTCAGCGAACTCGAAGGCGTGAAGGGAATCATCTACAGTGGCGGCCCCAGTAGCGTTTACGCTGCCGATGCGCCGGAATACAATCCCGAAATTTTGAACCTGCCTGTGCCGAAGCTCGGCATCTGCTACGGTCACCAGCTCATCGCCCAGCAGCTGGGCGGGCACGTGGAACCGGGCAAGGTCAAGGAATACGGCATAGCCGACCTTATCGTGGGTGACGAAAACTGCCCGATTCTGAAGGGTCTCCCGAAGGCCTCCCCCATGTGGATGAGCCACGGCGACCAGGTGACCAAGCTCCCCGAGGGCTACAAGATTGTAGCGAGCACCAAGGATTGCGAAATCGCCGCCGTCGCCTTCGATAGCGACAAGCCTGAACGCCAGATTTTCGGCATTCAGTTCCACCCCGAAGTCACCCACAGCAAGTTCGGCATGAAGTTGCTCGAAAACTTCGTGGACTTCACGGGCGCAAAGAAGACCTGGAACATGAAGAGCTACCTGCCGCTCATCACGGAGCGCATCAAGGAACAGGTCAAGGACCGCAAGGTATTCTTGCTCGTGAGTGGCGGCGTAGACTCCACCGTTGCATTCGTGCTCTTGAACCGCGTGCTCGGACCGGAAAAGGTCTTGGGCCTGCACGTGGATAACGGCATGATGCGCCTCGGCGAATCCCAAAAGATTATGGAATTCTTGAAGGCCGAGGGAATGAACAACCTCAAGGTCCGCGACGCAAGCGAGCACTTCCTCGCGAAGCTCAAGGGAGTGACCGCGCCCGAAACCAAGCGCGGCATTATCGGTAAGGAATTCTTGACGGTGAAGGACGAGGAAATGGCGAAGCTCAACCTCGATCCGAACCAGTGGATGATGGCTCAGGGCACTATCTACCCCGACACCATCGAAAGCGGCGGCACCAAGAACGCCGACAAGATCAAGACGCACCACAACCGCGTGCAGGAAGTCTTGGACCTCATGGAAAAGGGCCTCGTGCTCGAACCGCTCGCCGACCTGTACAAGGACGAAGTCCGTGCCCTCGGCGAAGAACTCGGCATTCCGCACAACCTCGTGTGGCGTCACCCGTTCCCGGGTC
>JAEEGJ010019319.1_pt1 | contig 15032 bp, 7 predicted proteins | sample 8958761 | NCBI WGS metagenome assembly JAEEGJ01 (sample SAMN16246546, study PRJNA631951) | gut metagenome | biome: gut microbiome; feature: rumen; material: RS-attached | host: Bos | place: Iran: Karaj | collected 2018-10 | reverse complement strand
GGAATCCCCCGATTTGGCGTACGACTTCTTCGTCACTTCATCCCTCTTCGACTGGGGTGGGCCTTACCGCATCAGCGGTCTCACTATCCGTCCCGTTTATGACGAAAGCATTAACACAGATTTCGGAACCGTCATCTGGGAAAACGACGGGACGAATGGCGAGACTCAATGGGACTCCACTTATCTCTTCGGTCTGGAAGGCTCCAACGCAAGCTATAGCAGCATCGCCACGTTCCCGGCGGAGACTTGGGACATGCTCAAGAGCGGTACGTTCTATTTGCTGCTGGAAGGATCGAATCCGATGGTCTATGTTACGGACGGGTGGTGGACGCACGAATGGCTCAACCAGAACATCACGCCCGGTCATGAACGGCTGACAGACAACGGAGACGGAACCTGGATCCTGGAAATCAACTTCAACGGGGATTCAATCCAGAGCTATCTCGACGATCACGGCCTGCTCTTTACAGGCAGTGGATACGTACCTCTGTTGATGTATTACAAGTAAACGCCTGACGCTACCGCGCCACCACGTATTTATGCAGGGTGGCGCGGACGGCGCCGGGAGCAGCGTACAATTCCTTCACCATTCCCTCGATGCGTTCGCCCAGGCCGGCCTCATAGAGGTCCACGGCGAACACATCCGTACGGCTATATAGCCGCTTCAGGCAGGACCAGTCCTGGTCCGGTTTACCCACTTCCAAGGGCGCCACGATCTCCATCAGTTCCTCCAGCAGGGGGTCCGGAGAGGGCTCGAACAGGGTTCCGTCATCACGGATGCCCTTCAGATACCGCGCATAACCCGCCAGGGTGAGCGGGATCAGCACCAGATTGTCCATATCCAGCCCGCGGGCGATATACTTCTTGAGGGTTTCGCCGAAGCGGATGGGCAGTTTCTGGCTCGTGTCCATGGCGATGCGCTGGGGCGCGTCGGGCATGAACGGGTTCGGCAGGCGGCGGTTGATGACAGTGCCGATGAACTCATACGGGTTCAGCACGCCCGGGTCCGTCACCACCGGCATCGCCTCGATATAACCGAGTTTCTGGATGAAAAGACGGATGTCCGGGTCGGCCATCTCGGCGCTGATGAGGGTGTAGCCCAGCAGGCAGCCGTACAGGGCCATCGCCGTGTGCAGCGGGTTCAGGCACGTGGTGACTTTCATCGTCTCCACCTTGTCCACGGTTTCCCGCGTCGTGAAGAGCGCGCCGCCGAGTTCCAGCGGCGGGCGGCCGGAGGCGTAATTGTCCTCAATGACAAGATATTGCACCTCTTCCGAATTGACGAACGGGGCCGTGAAGGTATGCTTTTCCGTCTCGATGTACTCGTTGTCCTCGAAGCCGTCGGCGGCCAGCATCGCCTTCACTTTCTCGTGCGGGCGCGGGGTGATCTTGTCAATCATCGACCACGGGAAGGTAACCTTCTTCTCGTCCTTCAGGTAATCCAGAAAGGCCGCGGGAGCCAGCGCGTCCGCAACCCAGCGCTCCGCATAGGCAAAGACCCCGGCCTTCACCTTGTCACCGTTGTGGGAGCAGTTGTCCATCGACTGGACGGTCAGCGGCAGGGCGCCGGCACGGAACCGTTCCAGGAGCAGCGCGGCGACCTTGCCCATCGCCAGGACGGGCGTCAGGCCCCGGTCCAGGTCGGCGGGAGACACGGAATAACCCTTCTCCGTAATGGTGAAGGAAATCATCTGCAGGGACGGATTCCGGAAGATGTCCACGAGCCGCTGCCAGTCAGGGAAGGCATAGTCGGCCTTCAGGGCCTCCGTCACGGAGGCGATGACGGTCTTTTCGATGGTGCCGGAGGACTGGAGGCTCACGGACAGCGACAGGTTCCCATAGGGGGCATAAGCCTTGTCTACGACCTCATAATCAAAGGTTTCCGCCACGATGACACCCCGGTCGTACCGGCCCGTATTCAGGGCTTCGTTCAGGATGGCGGCCGGGAAAGCGCGGAAGATGTTGCCGCCGCCGAAGTGCACCCAGGTGGGCTCGGCGAAGGTTTTGGCTTTGACGGCCGCGATGTCGAATTTCGGGAGGCGGTAACCTTTGGCCTCCCATTCGGCGGGATTATACTTCCCGCTCAGGATATCGGTCAGTTTCATATTTAATCGTTGAGGTTTGAAAAATCACCAGAATCTCCGGTGTCTGCTGCTGCGCAGCCCTGTCCGGGTAAATGCCACCGGAGATTCCGGTGATTTTTCGTTTTCAATCAGTCAAAGAATCCGGGTTGTTTGTAGGGGAGGCCGAGTTCGCGGTCGACGGTGGCGATGATGCCTTGGACCTGGCCCATGGCGAACATGCGGCCGAGGAGGGTGTAGCCGGCGTTGTGGCCGTGGGCGGATTCGTCCATGATGCCGCCGGGGGCGTCGGTGAAGGTCATGCCGTGGTCCACGCGCATCGGCAGGGACGGGTTCTCCTTCTCGAAGATCCGGACGAGTTCGATGAGGTCCGCGCGGCCGCCCAGGTGCGAGGCCTCGGTGAAGTCTCCGTTCGGGAAGATGTGACAGGAGCGCAGGTGCACGAAATGGGTGCGGGAGGCGAACTTCCGGGCCAGTGCGACAACGTCGTTATAGGCGCCTGCCGACAGGGATCCGGCGCAGAAGGTGAGGCCGTTATGCTTGTTCGGGACGGCGTTCAGGAACCATTCTATGTCCTCTTCCGTACGTACGATGCGGGGCAGGCCGAGGATCTCGATGGGCGGGTCGTCCGGGTGCACGCACATGTTCATGCCGCACTCTTCGCAGACGGGCATGATGGCTTCCAGGAAGTACTTCATATTGGCCCTCAAGGCGGCCTTGTCGATGCCTTTGTACAGGTTCAGGAACTCCCGGAACTTCTGGATGGGGGCCTCGTCGTTCTCGCTGAAATTGCCGCTCACGAAGCCCTGCGTCTTGATGACGATGGTTTCCACCAGCTTGTGGTCTTTTTCCGGGGTCATCGTCTTGGCCAGTTCATCGGCCTCGGCGAGGACGTTGCGTCCCTCGCCTACGCCCGCCGGGAAGCGGAACTGCGCCCACTCCTCCCGGGCGCCGGGGCGCTTGAGGATGTAGATGTCGAAGTAGGCGAATTCGGCGTAGTTGAAATACAGGTTCGTCGATCCGTTCGGGTTCTCGTGGAAGAGGTCCGTGCGGGCCCAGTCGAGCACGGGCATGAAGTTGTAGCAGATGCAGTGGATGCCCTCGGCGGCGAGGTTGCGGAGGGACTGCTTGTACACCTCGATCTGCTCGTCCCGGTCGGGACCGCCGTACTTGATGGTTTCCACCACAGGGAGCGATTCCACGACGCTCCAACGCATGCCGTAACTTTCGATGTATTCCCTGAGGTCGCGGATTTTCTCGCGCGTCCATACCTGTCCGAGGGGGACGTCGTGCAGCGCGGTCACGATCCCTTCCACGCCGATCTGCCGCAGCATCGCGAGCGTGATCTTGTCTTTCTTACCAAACCATCTCCAGGTTTTTTCCATAATCTTTGTGCTTTTTGCTGATAAGCAAAGGTACGCTTTTTCTTCATAGAAACGCCAGCCCGGGCATCCAATGGAACAAAAGCACAAAAAATGGTAACAATAGCGAGCGTGACGGACGGAAAATTTAAAGTGTAATTGTTATCTTTGTGAATAAGACAAAAACAAAACCCTGATATGAACGTGAAAAAACACCTTGCGCTCATGGCGGCGCTTTTCACCGCCGGCGCCCTCTGCTTCGCGCAGACCGAGAAAACCCAGGTCATCGAAAACGGCGGCACGGGCCCTTGGAAGTCCGTCGCCGTGGGCGATGCCAGCCTTCCCACGCACACCATCTACCGCCCGGAAAACCTGAAGGCCTATGTCGATGAGAACGGGAAAATCCCCGTGCTCCTGTATGCCAACGGCGCCTGCGTCAACAACAACCTCGAGATGAGCCGCCTCCTGAGCGAGGTCGCTTCCTGGGGCTATATCGTCCTGGCCATCGGACCTTATGCAGAGATGCCGGATGATGCTTTCTACGCCCAGTGGAAAGGTGTCGTGAGAGGATGGTATCCCGAGACCAAGGAAATCGCCATCATGGGCAACGGTGAACGCCTGACCCCTTACACGGAGGAGGAACTTGCCGCCCGGGCCGCGCAGCAGGAGGCCGAGCGGAAGGCCGCCGAGGCCGCCGCGAAGAAGAACAAGGGCAAGAAGGCGGCTCCCGCTCCGGCTCCATTCCGGACCTATCCCCGGCAGCTGCTGGAGGCCCTGGACTGGCTCACCGACCAGAACGCCAATGCGCAGAGCGAATACTATCATCTCATCGACCTGGAAAAGGTCGCCGCGATGGGACAGTCCTGCGGCGGCGCCCAGGTGCTGGCGGTCGCCCACGACCCGCGCATCAAGACCTGTCTGATCTTCAACTCCGGCATCGGTGAAATGTCGATGAGCGGCGCCTCCAAGGAATCTCTCGCGAACCTCCACCAGCCGATGCTGTACCTCAACGGTGGCACGGCGGACGTGGCCTACGAGAACGCCAACGGCGACTGGAAGCGGATCAAGGAGCTCCCGGTCGTGAAGATTTCCACCATCGACGGTCACCACGGCACCTACTACGAGAAGCACGCCGGCGCGTATGCCGTCGCCGCCCGTCAGTGGCTCAACTGGCAGCTCAAGGGCATGGTGGGCGACTCCGCCCTCTTCATGAACGACGAGTACGGCAAGATGATGCATCCCGACTGGACCTTCGACCGCAAGAACTGGTAACGCCATGAAACAGATTCCGCTCCTGTTGCTGCTGGCCATATTGGCGGTCGGGTGCAGCCCCAAGGTTTCCTCCCCTGACGGGCGCATAACCCTGGCGTCCGGAGACGGGGGCTGTGTCGTCCGCTTCCAGGGACAGAAGGTTCTGGAACTGCAGATTCCCGTGACGGACGCGGACCTGAAACGGGCCTGGACAAAGAAGGTGCACGTGACGGACAGATACAGGATGATTTCCGGCAAACGGAGAGACTGTCAATACGAGGCCAGTCAATATCGGCTCGGGCCCGTCGAGCTGCAGCTCCACAATGACGGCATCGCCTTCCGTTACGTGGAACCGTTGGAAGATGCGGAGCCGACGGCCTATGTCATCCCGGAAGGAACAAAACGTTGGATGCAGCAGTGGTCCGACTCCTATGAGGGCTTTTTCCCGATGTCGACGACGGCGAAAGTCCGCCCTGTCCGTTCTTTCAGCCGAGTTTCCACTTCGCCCGACGGCTATAGCAACCACTGGGGCTATCCCCTGCTGGTGGAGCCTGCCGAGGGCGTTTTCGCGCTCATTACCGAAGCGAACCTGGAAAAGGGGCAGAGCGCCTCGAGCCTGTACAATGACGGCGAGGTATTCCGGGTGGTTCCCGATAAAACGGAGGAAGGAGAGCACCCCGGCCACTCTCCCTGGCGCGTGGTCATCATCGGCACCCTGGCCGACGTGGTGGAATCGACCCTGGTCACCGACGTCAGCGACTGGTGCAAAATGGACGATACCGACTGGATCCAGCCCGGGGTCGTTTCCTGGGTCTATTGGGCCTACAACGACGGATCGAACGACTTTAACATCATCAAGCAGTATGTGGACCTGGCCGCCACGCTGCGGCTGCCCTATGTGCTGATCGACGCCGGTTGGGACGGGATGAAAGACGGTAAGACCGTCGAGGATGCCGTGGCCTATGCCCTCGAGCAGGGGGTGAAGCCGATGATCTGGTACAGTTCCTCCATCGGCTGGGTCGACGGCGCGCCGGGACCGAAGTTCCGGCTGAACAAGCCCGAAGACCGCGAGCGGGAGTTTGCCTGGTGCGAGCGCATCGGCGTGGCCGGTGTCAAGGTCGATTTCTTCTCGGGCGACACCGAGGAGAACGTGAACTATTGCATCGACCTGATGGAAGATGCGGCCAAGCACCATCTGCTGATCAACTTCCACGGGGCCACCGTTCCCCGCGGCTGGCAGCGCACCTATCCCAACCTGCTTTCCACGGAGGGCGTCTATGGGGCCGAGTGGTACAACAACGTGCCCACGTTCACCCGGCAGGCCGCGGCGCACAACGCCACGCTGCCTTTTACGCGCAATGTCATCGGGCCGATGGATTACACCCCCTGCGCTTTCACCGATTCCCAGCATCCGCATATCACCACTCACGCGCACGAGCTGGCGTTGACGGCGCTCTTCGAGAGCGGCCTGCAGCATCTGGCGGACCGGCCGGAAAGCTTCCTCGCGCAGCCGCAGGAGGTGCGGGACTATCTTTCGAACCTGCCGGCGGCCTGGGACGAGACGCGCTATGTGAGCGGTTATCCGGGCGAAAGCGCCGTGCTGGCGCGCCGCAGCGGAAACACCTGGTATGTGGCGGGCATCAACGGTTCCGACGAGCCGAAGACCCTGTCCGTCCCGTTGGATTTCATCGGGGAAGCGCCGTTCACCGCCACCGTTTTCGCCGACAGCGGCGATCCGGACGCCCCCTGGGACATCCGTACGGTGAATGCCTTGCCGGCCACCGTCTCCTGCCTGCCCCGCGGCGGCTTTGTGTGGGTCATTAAATTGTAAACCAATCAGATAACAGAAGATACAATCAGAATGGAAAAACACCCTTATGTCGTTCCTCAGACCAGGATCGTGGCGATTGCGTTTGAGAACGTACTTTTGAATCCCAGCGACCAGCTTCCCCCCTCCGACGAGATTGACGGAGGAGATTATTGATTTCGTGCCATGAGAAAAGAAGCTTTATTGATGACGCTGGCCTTCCTGGCTGTCGCGGCGGGATGCCGGATGCAGGAAGAGACGGAAGTGGAGAAGAGCGGACCCGCCGTCCGCTTCGTGGCCCGTACGGACGCATTGACCCGTACCGTTTTCGGGGAGCCGGACGGAACCCGTTACCCGACCTATTGGTCCGGAGACGAGACCGTGGGCATTTCACTCAATTATGACTGGGCGGAGGAGGTTGGCATCACGGTCAACGAATCCCGCACCAGGGCTGAATTCAGCTATGTTCCGGAGGGGACGGCGACGTCCTATACCTTCCTCGTCGTCTCGCCGGCCTCGGCCCTGGAAATGCCGAGCCAGAGCCGGAAGGCGCTGCGGATCGCGGTCCCGGCCGTGCAGAAACCCCTGCCGGGTTCCGTGGACGAGGGTGCCCAGGTGTTCTTTGCGAAGACATCGACCTATACGGAAAAACCCGCGTCGGTGGATGTGCGGTTCAACCATCTGACCGCTTACGGCAGGCTCACGCTCAGAAACGTGACCGAGACGCCGGTCCGGCTGACCCTGGTATCGGACCGGGCGCTTTCCGGGTCCTGTTACGTCGCACTGGAGGGCGGTGCCGTCTCCACGCGCGAAGGGGCGCATTCCTTGACCATTGACCTTGAAAATCTGACGGTTACGGGCGGAAACCTGGAGGATGTCTGGTTCGCCTGCCTTCCGGCCGACCTTGCCGGAACCCCGCTGACCGTCCTGCTGGAAACGGCGGAAGGGAGCACCTACAAGCGGACCGTTCCGCAGCTCGGGGAAGCGATGAACTTCGTTTCCGGCAGGATCATCCGTTTTTCGGTGGATATGGCCTCGGCCGAGCAGAATCAGACGCCCGGCGCCGCGGACGTGCTGAATTATGACGCTTACGGCGCCTACATTTCGGGGAATCCGCTGATTTACGACGCCGCGTCGGACCAGCTTTCCCGCGAATACAATGAGGATCAGACGGTTACCTTCTCCATCCTGAATCCGGACCAGGACGCGTCCGTCGAGTTCTCCGGCATTCCGGAGCAGGCGGCGTATCTGGACGCCTTCACGCTGGGGGTCCGGTATGTAGCCAAGGACGAGGTGACTTACGAGGCGGCCTTCGACGTGGTCGTCGTTAAGGAAGAAGGAGCCCGGCTGTGGCTTTCGGACGGTACGAACGGTTTCATCGTTAAAAGATAGCAGGCCATGAAGAAGACGATGATGACGATGATGGCGCTGGTGTGCGTCGCACAGATCCTTTCGGCCATTCCTGCCCGGCCCGACAAGTTTACCCGTATCCTTCCGGACGGAAGGAAGATAACCCTGCAGCTGCATGGAGACGAGTTCCGCCACTGGATGACGGACGAATCCGGCCGCGTGGTCCGGGAGGACCGCCGCGGGAACATCGTGCCCTCTACGATTGCGGAGGCAAAGGTCCATATGGGCGGCTCCGCCACCGTCAACCGGGAGCGGATGCAACGCATCGAGAAGATGAAGCGGATGATGCGGAAGGCCGTTCCCACGCGCTCCTCCGACGGTTCGCTCCATTTCCCGATGATCCTGGTCCAGTTCAGCGACCTGAAATTCCAGGTCGCCGAAACGGACGAACTGGTCTGGGAGGCCTTCAACAACCTGGCGAACGAGGTCGGATACAGTGCGAATGGAGGTACCGGCAGCATCCACGATTACTATGTGGATAACTCGATGAACCAGACGGACTTCTATTTCGACGTATTCGGCCCGGTGACCGTGTCCGGAACCTATGCCGACTATGGCGCCCACAAGCAGTCCGAGGTCATGGATTATTCGGGTGAACCGGCCGCCGAAGCGCTGATGGAGGCTGTCCGCCTCGTCGCGGCGGAGAAAGGCGGCGACATCTTCAACCCGTACGACAACGACGGAGACGGCTGGGTCGATGCTGTCTTCATGTATTATGCCGGCCACAATCAGGCGGAAGGCGGTCCGGAAGATACCATCTGGCCCCACGAATGGTCCGTCGGCTCCTACGACTATTGCTTCGGCACCCACCATAGCGAGGAAGTCTTCGGAAACGTCCGGTTCGGCACCTATTCCTGTTCTTCCGAATTGAAGGGTGGCTCCGGGAGCGAGATGTGCGGCATCGGAACCGCCGTCCACGAGTTCGGCCACGCGCTGGGTCTCCCGGACCTCTATGACACGAGTTACAACGATTACGGCGACGGAGAATGCGGCGGCGTGTACAGTTTCAGCCCGATGTGCGGCGGCAGTTACAACAACGGCAGCCGGACTCCCGCCTGCTTCACGATGGAGGAAAGGGTCATGATGGGCTGGGCGGCCGGTTTCGAGCCGATGCCCGCCGCCGGAAGCATCACGATTCCCGCCCTGTCGACCAGTAATACCGCCTACAAGGAAGAGACGGGCAATCCGGGCGAGTATTTCGTCTTCGAATGCCGGAACGGAAAGGGATGGGACAGGTATGTCCCCAAAGGAATGGTGGTGTATCATGTGGACAAGTCCGCGAACGAAGTGGTCATCTATACTGATACCGATCAGAGTTATACTACGACGGCCGGCGGCGTTTGGAATGACCGGTGGGGCATCAACACGAACCTGGAGCACCCTTGCTATTATGTGGTGCCGGCTGCGGACCAGGGGAACCTGAATTATTGGGGCAGCGCCAGTGCGATTCCTTTCCCGGGGAATTATTCAGTGAAGACGTATCAATGGCAGGGATGGGCCCCGGACAACGCGCAGGGCGACCAATTCTACAAAATAAACTACAACAATTCAAAGGGCGAGGTTACGATGTTCCGGGATGGCGTGAATACCGCCGTCGCCGGCAATGTCGCCGATACGGATGGAAACCCCGTCGCAGGAGCCACGGTCTGCGTCTATGCCGAGTATCGTCCGGCTACGGTGACCGCTCCTTCGCAGGCCGCTCCGGCAGTCGGGCCGGCAAGAGTCGCACGGCACGTCGGCAACCCCCTCCGGACGGTGCAGACCGACACCGATGGCTTCTACAAGATCGACCTGGAAGACCTGGACCTTTCGGGTGATGTCACGGTTGAGGTTTCCGCTCCTGGCTATGTGTCCAAGACGGAACATGTCACTCTCACGTCGAGGGCCGTTGTGACTCGGAATTCCCGTCTGTTGCGCGTCGGCGAGCCTACTTACGGCGCCCTGACGAAATTTGACGGGGAGTCCGTTATCGGTATATTGGGTTTCGCCTCCGAGGAGATCGGAATCCGTATGGGGGCGATTCGGTTCACGGCGGAGGAACTCTCCGCCTATGTCGGGAAGAAGATTGTCGGCCTGGATTTCATGTACTATGTAGCAGACGAGAGGGCGCTCTCCGGCGTGAAAGGCATCATCGATTTCGGAGAAACCCGCCTGATAGCGAAGGACGTGCCCGACCCCGTTTCTTACGTGTGGAACCATCTGGACCTTTCGGAAGAGGATATCCGCATTCCGGAAGACACGGACTGTTGTTTCGGTTATGCGCTTCTGGGCTGTTCGGAGCCGTATCCTTATTGCTATTCTTCCCAGGCTCCCGCGAAAGGAGGAATGCTCCTGTATGAACCGGAGGATCCGTCCGGTTCCATTCCCGAAGAGGTCGAATGGTGGGACTATTCGGAGGATTTCGGCCCCCTGGCGGTCGCCGTTATCCTGGAGAACGGGACCGTCCTGCAGTTCAACTACATCGCGAACCCGTCCGCAAGCACTTATGCCGTCGGACAGACGCTGGACCTGAACCTGGTGCGGGTCGACAACGACCATGCCCCGGGGACGGACGTCTCCTGGTACTTTGACGATGAGCCCGTTTCCGGGAAGGTCACCTTCACCCGGGCGGGACGCCATACTTTGGAAGCCCGCTTCACGACGGTCGCCGGCCGCCGGAAGATTGTCGAACTTGAAATAACGGTCGAATGAAAAAGACGCTGATCCTGTTGCTGCTGGCCGCCGGAGCGGCGGCCGCCAACGCCCAAGACTATCTGTATCACGACGAGTTTCCGCTTGGCGACGTCACCTTGCTGGACGGCCCGCTGAAGCATGCGCAGGACCTGAACGTGCAGACGCTGCTGCAGTACGACTGCGACCGGCTGCTGGCCCCCTACCGCAAGGAAGCGGGCCTGGAGCCGAAGGCGAAGCCCTATCCCAACTGGGACGGCCTGGACGGCCACGTGGCCGGTCATTACCTGGCGGCGATGGCCATGAACGCCGCCCGGGGCAACGAAGAGTGCCGCCGCCGGATGGAGTACATGATCGCCGAACTGCAGGTCTGTGCCGATGCCAACGCGAAAAACCACCCGGAATGGGGCAAGGGCTACGTGGGCGGCATGCCGGACAGCGAACGGATCTGGAGCAATTTCAAGAAAGGCGATTTCCGGGTGTATTCCGGCGCCTGGGCCCCGTTCTACAACATCCACAAGATGTTCGCCGGCCTGCGTGACGCCTATCTCTACTGCGGCGTCGAGTTGACGGATAATGCGGGAATGCAGGCGAAGAAACTCTTCCTGGGTTTCTGCGACTGGGTCATCGACCTGACCGCCGGCCTCAGCGACGAGCAGATGGAGCGGATGATGGGCAACGAGCACGGCGGCATGAACGAAGTCCTGGCCGATGCTTACGAGATGACCGCGGACGAGAAATACCTCGAGGCCGCCCGCCGCTTCTCCCATCGCATGCTGCTTACGCCGATGTCCCAGCACGTGGACAACCTCGACAACCTGCACGCCAACACCCAGGTGCCGAAGGCCGTCGGTTTCGCCCGCATCGCGGAGCTGGGCGGAGACGAGAATTACTACGAAGCCGCGTCGTTCTTCTGGGACGTCGTCACGGGCGAGCGCTCGCTGGCGTTCGGCGGCAACAGCCGGCGCGAGCATTTCCCCAGCAAGGAGGCCTGCACGGACTTCATCAACGACATCGACGGCCCCGAGTCCTGCAACACCTTCAACATGCTCAGGCTGACGGAGGCGCTGCACCGCCGCAATCCCGACGCCCGCTACGCCGATTTCTACGAGCTGGCGCTTTTCAACCACATTCTCTCCACCCAGCATCCCGGGCACGGCGGCTACGTGTACTTCACCCCGGCGCGGCCGCGCCACTACCGCAACTACTCCGCCCCGAACGAGGCGATGTGGTGCTGCGTGGGCACCGGCATGGAGAACCACGGCAAGTACGGCCAGTTCATCTATACCCGCAAGGGCAACGCCCTGTTCGTGAATCTCTTCATCTCTTCGGAACTGAACTGGCGTGAAAAAGGCGTCACGCTGCGCCAGGAGACCGGTTTCCCGTACGGCGAGACGAGCCGCATCACGGTCGTGGCCGGCAAGGGAACCTTCCCCGTGCTCGTCCGCTACCCGAACTGGGTGAAGCCCGGCGCGTTCTCGGTGAATGTCAACGGAAAGCCGGTCGAGGTCGTCACCGGCCCCGGCAGCTACGTCGCCATCGACCGCAAATGGAAGAAGGGCGATGTCATCGACGTCACCTTCCCGATGCACAGCAGCGTGAAATACCTCCCGAACGTGCCGAAGTACGTGGCCCTGATGCACGGCCCCATCCTGCTGGGCATGAAGACCGGCACGGAGGACCTCGCGCACCTGATCGCCGACGACAGCCGCTTCGGGCAGTACGCGAGCGGCGCGAAGCTCCCGCTGGACGGCGCCCCCATCCTCATCGACGACCACATCGACCGGATCGCCGAACACCTGAAGCCGGTCGCCGGCAAGCCCCTGCACTATACCCTGGACGTGAAGATGGAGAACCCCATCCGGAACGAGCTCCAGCCCTTCTTCGAGATCCACGACGCCCGGTACATGATGTACTGGCTCACGCTGTCGGAGCAGGGATACAAGGACTATCTGGAGGGCCTGGCCCGCGCCGAGAAGGAGCGCCAGGAGCTGGAAGCCCGCACCGTGGACAAGGTCCAGCCCGGCGAGCAGCAGCCCGAGACCGACCATAAGATGGAAACGAACGGCTCTTCCACGGGCAACACCAACGACGTCTTCTTCCGCGACGCCCGCAATGGCCGCTTCTTCAGCTACCTGATGAAGACCGACGGCCGCACGGACCTCTCCCTCCGCCTCCAGTTCTGGGGCGTGGGCGAGTGGAAGACGCACGAGTTCGACATCTTTGTCGACGAGGAGCTGCTCACCAGCGTGAACAACACCGGCAAGTACCGCATCTCGGAGTTCAAATACGAGACCTTCCCCATCCCCGCGTCCATGCTGGAAGGCAAGGAGCAGGTCCGGGTGAAGTTCGTGGCGAAGCCGGGCAAGCAGGTCGGCGAGATCTACGGCGTCCGGCTGGTGAAACCTTAGAAGTGAGGGGAGCGCACCGGGACGTCGGCCTTGGCGCCGGACCGGGTGCGCACCTCATACGACGTGATGCGGCCGTCGGCCCAGTCGAAGTCCACGACGTAGCCGCCGCGGGCGCGCAGGCCGCGGACGGAGCCTTCCGTCCAGGCGGCGGGCAGCGCCGGGAGGAGCACGATGGCGTCCTCGTGGCTCTGCAGCAGCATTTCCGCGATGCCGGCCGTCACGCCGAAGTTGCCGTCGATCTGGAACGGCGGATGCGCGTCGAAGAGGTTCGGATAGGTATTCCGCTGGAACAGGTTCTTGATGATGAGGAAGGCGTGGTCGCCGTCCTGCATCCGCGCCCAGAAATTCGTCTTCCAGCCCAGGCTCCAGCCCGTGGCCCGGTCGCCGCGCTGGATCAGCGTGGTGCGCGCGGCCTCGAAGAGGTCGGGCGTGCGCGTCGGGGTGATCTGGTCGGAAGGATACAGGCCATAGAGGTGCGAGATGTGCCGGTGCTGATCGTTCGGGTCATCGCCGTCCTCGATCCATTCCTGCAGCTGGCCGTACTGGCCCACCTTCATCGGCGGCAGCTTCGCCAGCGTCTCCTGCAGCTTCGCGCGGTAATCGGCCTCATCCAAACCTAAGATCTCAGACGCCTGAAGGGTGCTCGAGAGAGCGTCGCGGACAATCTGCGTGTCCATCGTGCAACCGGCCGTGATCGGGGATTTCTTGCCCATCGGCCCGTGCTCCGGGCTCACGGAAGGGACGACCACCAGGTAGCCGTTGCGCGGGTCCGTCTGCAGGTAATCCAGGTAGAAGTCCGCCGTTCCCTTGATGACCGGGTACCATTCCCGCAAGAAAGCCTCGTCCTTGGAGAAGAGGTAATGGGTCCACAGGTGCGTGGCCAGCCAGGCGCCGCCGTTGGGGTACATCCCCCAGAAGGCGCCGTCCACGGGGCCCGCGATGCGCCAGAGGTCCGTGTTGTGGTGCGCCATCCAGCCGTCGCAGTCATACATCTGCCGCGCGGTAACCGCACCCGTCTCCGAGAGATCCTTGATCATCCCGAAGAAGGGAACGAGCGTCTCGTCGAGGCCGCACACATCGGCGGGCCAGTAGTTCATCTGGGCGTTGATGTTGATCGTGTACTTGCTGTCCCACGGGGCCATCACCTCGTCGTTCCAGATGCCCTGGAGGTTCGCCGGCTGGCCGCCCGGCTGGGAGGAGCTGATCAGCAGATACCGGCCGTAATTGAAGATCAGGGCGACCATGCCCATGTCGTCGCTGTCCTGGAAGGCTTCCTTGCGCTTGTTGGTAGGCAGGGCCGCGTTCGCGCCGGAACGCAGCTTGATGGAGCAGCGGCCGTACTGCGCGCCGTAGGCGGCTTCGTGCCGCGCGAGGAGCTTCTTGTAGGAGAGCTTCGCGGCGGCCGCCAGGCCCGCCTTCGCGGCGGCGGACTCGTCGCCGGAAATGTCGTGATAATTGACGTAATTCGTCGCGGCGTTCACCAGCAGGGTCACGTGCGTCGCGCCGGAAACGGTCAGCTGCTTGTCCTCGGCGACCACTTTACCGTCACTGATGACCTGCGTGCGGCACTCGGCCGTAAGCCCGCCCGGAATGCCCTCATGCTCCACGCCCTTGATGCGCGTCACGAGCGTCTTCCCCTCAGTAGCAACCTCGAAGGGGAATTTGCAATCCTGCGTGAGGGAGAAGGTCAATGCGCCCTTCTTGCTGGCGTCCAGCCGGATGACGAGGGCGCGGTCGCGCAGCGAGGCGAACGCGCTCCGCGTGTAGCGGACGCCGTCCGCCGTGAAGCCGACCCCCGCGACGGCGCGGGTCAGGTCCAGGTCGCGGCAATAGTCCTCGACCTCCTCCGGCATGTTCTCGAAATGCATCCGGAGGCTGCCCAGCGTGAGGAACCGCTGGCCGTGCGGACCGGGGATGAACTCTTTGTTGATGAGCGCTTCCGCTTCCTCCTCGCGTCCCGCATAGATGAGCTGGCGGACTTCGTCGAGGTGCTCCAGCGACGTCTTGCTGTTGTTGTCGTGCGGGGAACCGCTCCAGAAGG
>JAEEGJ010019315.1_pt1 | contig 15034 bp, 18 predicted proteins | sample 8958761 | NCBI WGS metagenome assembly JAEEGJ01 (sample SAMN16246546, study PRJNA631951) | gut metagenome | biome: gut microbiome; feature: rumen; material: RS-attached | host: Bos | place: Iran: Karaj | collected 2018-10 | reverse complement strand
GCTTTAAGGGCTCCTACAGATCCGCCGTAACCAAGGGCGAGTTCCGCTATTTTGCCTTTCTGCCTTAAATGACTGTTGGTTCCGTGCTTTTCTACGGGAACATGGAACATCTGACTGGCGCTGGCACAGTAGATATCACCACCGTTGCGGAATACATCTGTTCGCCATTGTTCTCCAGCCAGGTGACTCAACACTCTTGCTTCAATGGCACTGAAGTCAGAAACGATAAACTTGTAACCGGGACGTGGGATGAAGGCTGTGCGGATTAACTCTGATAGAACATTTGGAACGGAATCATACAGCATATTAAGCATTTCATAGTCACCTGCTTTTACGAGCTCTCGAGCCTGCTCCAAATCTGACATATGGTTCTGAGGTAGATTCTGGAGTTGAATCAGTCTTCCTGCCCAGCGTCCGGAACGGTTCGCTCCGTAGAACTGAAACATTCCGTGGCAGCGGTCATCATCACACACAGCATTCTGCATTGCTCGGTACTTTTTAACGCTGCTTTTGGCAAGCTGCAGCCGGAGTTCAAGTACCTCCGCCATATCTGCCGGGACGGACTTAAGCAGGGCGGCAACATCTTTTTTACCAAGAGTTTCAGTTTCCAGACCGTTGTCTGCCAGGTAACCTTTAAGCTGCATGACTGAGTTCGGGTTATCGAGTCCGGTGAGTTTCTGCATTCTTGCCATAAGGTCTTTTTTGGTCTGATCATCGATGCTGATAGCCTGTTCTACGAGCTGGCTGTCAATCATGATGCCACGGTCGTTTATTTCCTGATCGAGATGATACTCATCCCAGACGAAATCCGGTACCGGGTAATTCTTCAGCCTTTGCTGGATCTGCATTTCAACCTCAACGTCACGGCGGTTGTATTTCTTGAACTGTTCCCATTTCTCCGGCGCGTGTTCCGGCAGATTCCATTTACGACCGGCGGTTCTGCTCGGCATACAGAAGTAACGGATGAGTTCCTTACCATCCTTAAGTTTCTGCTCCTCAAAGCCAAGTACGGCACCAACTTTATCAAGTGAAAGGGGGAGTCCGTTATAGGCTGCCCATACCAGGGTACATTTCCATGCTGCCGGATCTAAGTACTTCTGAACCGGATCTCCCTCAATGCTGTATGTGGAGAAGTACTGCGGATAATTCCGTCTCAGCCATACTGACAAAGTGACTCTTTCAAAAGAAGCGTTATAAGCCCACTTGGTTACTGCATCATCAGACAGTGCTTTGATGATTTCCTCCGGTACTTTGTCTCCGCTGGCTAGATCATATACAGCAACGAGACCGCCATTAACCGATACCCCGAAAAGCAGAATGTCGAAATCCGGTGATTCGGCATACTTGTAAACTCCGGCCTTTGTAATGTCTATGCTGCTTCGTGTTTCTAGATCCAGCGACATGAACTCTATTTTCATAATTCCAATCCTCATTAACAAAGGGCGGCAGATAAACCGTCGCCCTTGATACAGTTATTTACGGAGTAAACGTTTGTTTATCAGATATTTCACCAGTTCAACCAGATTGCCAGCAATGATGCCGAGCACAGTTCCGATAACAAATCCGAAGGCAAACTTCATGAACCAGATTTCATCAGGTGTTAGTCCACATTCCATCTGTCTGTACCTCCGGATTGTCTGCCTCTGAACTTCCTGAGTGCCATCGTGATGAGATGGGCAATGCCTGCTCCAAGAAAGGCAAAAGAAAAGAACAGTGCGTACATCAATGCAAGTTGCAGAAAATCAATATCCATATTTTCACCTCATTTTCATAAAGGCGGCAGGCATGCCCACCGCCAGGATTGTCAGAAATTACCGGATTAACCTAAGAAATCCTCATCGTCTTCGTCATCAAGATCTGCGAAGTCATCCTCGGCACGGCTGTGGCCACCAAGCGGAGTGCCGTCAGCGAGTTTCTGCAGATTGTTGAGACCGCAGGCGATACCCTTGTTGCCGTTGGAGTTGTAGGCGTAAAAGTTGATGGATGCTCTGCCGACGATACCGGAGTAAAGCTCGGAGGTATCGATGATGTCCTGTCGATCTGCGTCAACCACACCAGGCTTGGTGGTGCTGTTGGCGTTCACGAAGTAGGAGTTGGCATATGCAGGATCACCCTTACGATCTTTGTCACCGTCGCGAAGCGGAGTCTTAAGTGCATCAAGATCCGGAACGAACTTGGAGTTGCCCTTGAGCTTGGACTGACCTTCATCGTAGGCAGCCTTGATGGCGGCCTTGATCTTGTTGACGGTCACGGTGTCGGACTTCGGAATGATCAGCGAAACGCTGTACTTCGGAGTGCCGCCGCCCATAGGAACCTTAGGCTCGTTAACGTTAAGGTAAGAGAAGATGGTCTTAGGACCGGTAATTACTTTAGTAGGTTTTTTAGCTGTATTGGCCATAATTAAATATCCTTTTCATTAAAATCAGATTTAGCAGTGTTGAATTCAGGACGGGGATCCGTGTCTGAAACAAGCACAGGTTTACCAACGGGCTTTATAACAAGCCCACTCAACAGTTCTTCGAACTTCTTTTTGCCTAACTGCCTGGTCATCGAAGTGATTCCCAGGAGCTTTTTCTCAAACGGATCGTACCCGGCATTCTGTACGACCTTTGCCACCTCATTTTCGTCGGTGTATTTGCGAATACTTCTGCCTTCCACCAGCTTGAAGTGCGGGTAACGGACACCGGATAAAGCCTGCTCAAGTGCATAGGCTTTGATGTCGTCTGCCCATGAGACCAGAGAGTCTATCTGGGGCAGAATTGCCGCAATCTCGGTGCTGTCCAGCGTCGGGGCATCGGCAAAGTCGTACTTTGCCAGCTCCATGCTGTATTCAGCGCGGGCTCTGCAGGTAGCCTTAAGCTTGCAGAACTGACAGTGATCTCCGGCATGGAACTCACCACCTCCTTCATAAGCCAGCTCGGCAGTCGGTTTCAGTACCTCATCAGCCCATTTCAGCAGTTCGTCGGCAGACATCTCGAAGGTGTCAACGTTGTCGCGTCTTGGCTGATAGATGCTGAGTCTGATGCGCCTGATGTCATAAAGAGCACCGAAGGTATCAAGAGCGCCCAGGGCATAGCATTTAAGCTGACTGTTCCCGGTACCGTCTTCACCGGATGCCGTTACAAGAACACCGACACCGTATTTCAGATCGATGATGTGCAGCAGATCATCAGCCACAATCACGCAGTCTCCGGTACCGAATCCGTCCTTTACCCATCTGGAGAAGTCGAGTCTCTGCTCAACACATACCAGCGGATCAGAACAGTGCTCTTTCGCAGCCGCAACCTGCTCCATGACAAAGCCGCAGTAGCCATCAGCAGCCTCCTGCATCTCTGCGTCATAGAAGGAGAGGTGCGGAGTAGGATCACTTGCATCGCGTCCAAGAGCCTTAGTCACCAGATACTCACAGAGTTCGTGAGCGTCTGTTCCCTGCTGTGCATACGGGCTTGACTGATCTTCAAGTTCAGCGCAGAGCTTTGCACTTGGGGGACAGGCTAACCAGCGGTGACTGGCTGACGCTGACAGATAAGCGTGTTTAGCCATTACCCAGTACCTCCGCTTCAGCTACCAGCTCTGCAAATACAGCAGGATCGGTAATATCGGATAACTGCTTTACTCCATGAGAGGTCAACAGTGCCTTAACCTCGGCTCTGAAACCGGATCTGGCCTTGTCGGAGAGAATGCCTCGTACTTCCTCGAAGGTGTAAACCTTGACCGGAGTTTCCTCGGCAGCGGGAGCCGGAGTTTCGGGTTCAGTCTGAACTTCAGCAGTCTTTTTAGAAGATGTTTCCGTGCCTGAAAGCAGTTCAGCTATTTCAGCGGCATCCGCGCTCAGCCTGCGGAATCCATCGATAAGAACAGTAATGTCTTTCTTTTTCATGGGATTGTCCTCATACGTTTGTTTCAATTTCAGCGGGGCGGTTTTATATGCCCTCACTACCTATGTTCAGCAGAAGGCAAAAACGACAAAAAAATTTAAGATTTTTTTTAGCACCGTTCCGGCCTTCATCTACTCATGTTCAGCAGAAGGCAAAACTGACAAAAAAAATTTCAGATTTTTTTCAGTGCCGTTTTGGCCTTCATCTACTCATGTTCAGCAGAAGACAAAAACGACAAAACTTTTTCAAATTTTTTTTCAGAGCCCCGTTCTCCTCTTGAAAATCACCTTTTTAATTTTTTTTAAGAATTTTTTGTCAGAAATCGCTCCTGCTGAACATAGAAGGTAGAGCGGCAGATTGTCACTGCCGCCGGGACTTTTTTATTAACAAACTGAGGAGAACTCGAATGTACGCAATAAAAGAAAAACACGCGTGCGTTAACGGGGTCTTGTTTAAGACCTTTGAACGTAAGACAGCCGGACTTCGCATTGAGGCGGGAACCACTGGATTTAAGGGCGGTAAAAGCAGGAACAGAGGCGGCAGAGCCTTCATTTCTCTCGAAAGCCAGGGTGGCGATTTCTGCTTTCTTCCTATGTTCGATGAAAAGAAAAGGGTGGTTGGGTTTGAAATTGCCGCCAGCGGTGATGACGGGGTTGATGCAGTCAGGAAGGCTCTTAACTTTGCCTGTGATGCCATCCATGACCAGTGTCTTATGGTGAATGGCTAAGGAGAGATTGGTAATGACTTGTTTTAAGGGCAGAGATGAAATGAAAAAGGCGATGCTCAGTGAACTCGCCAGTATTTTAACCATTGGTGAATACAGGAAACTGACTCAGGTTTTTGCTGACATGCCGGATTATGAATTTGATCAGATTGTGGCTGAGTGTGTGGAGATGGCTAAGCGTGAAGGTGTTTCTTATAAGGATCTCGTTAAGAAGAGATTTGAATTCAATAAGAACCGAAATGTCACCTTTGAAAATTCAGCTTTGAACTGTGTAGCCATGGAGCCTTTGAGGGACGAGGTTCGTGATGAGGTATGGCACGACATATGTCAGAGCCGTCCGACGGATCGCATTTATCTTAAATCGAAGGATGATGAGGCGGTATCCAATTTCTGGAAACAGTTCTGCTCAAAGGAAATGCTGGATAAGGGCGGCATTCCTTCAGATCTATTCTTTTCCGGGAATGTTTCACTTCTTGACTGCGAAATAACAGTGGATGAACGGGATAAGCCGTTCGGTCAGATCTGCACATATCGTGTTGTTATATATCCCGACTATATCGAACGCATTAAAAAATGCGGGGATGAACCTGTTGATGTAGGTGCCGTTGTTGTGGAGTTCGGCGGAGTAAATGTGTTCCTTCCGATTCTGGTATTCGCCGGTGTCGATCTGACTTTTATGGGCAATTGCGGTCTGTCAGGAAATCAGAATTCCGAATTCATCAGGCGTATGGGCTCAGTTTCTATGCAGAAGTTTGCATCTGTCGGCTATTCATGCATGGCTACATGGTATGGCATTCAACTGGCTCTGCTCCATCCTACCGTCAAGGATGTATTTGCTCACCCTAAAACCGGTCCAGTCATGGAAATCAGACCTCGCAAGGGAGGTAAGAAAAGACGTGTTGTACGTTACATCAAAAAGCATGTCATCACAGCTGAAGAGCTGACTCAGGCGGAGCAAAGACCTGTTCACAGCTCCGGCATTACCCGTCATACCCTTATCTGGTATGTCATAGGTCACTGGCGTCACTACAGCGACGGCAAAAAGGTATTTATCAAGCCTTATTGGAAAGGCGAAATGCGGCATTTGAGGATGGATTTCGACGGCCGTGAACGTGAAATTATTATTGAAGAAGGAGGATTCTAACGGATGTTTACCATTTATCACGCAAACTGCAGAGGCAATGAAACCAACTGCCGGTATCCGAATAAAGTTGAAGTGACTGACACTGAATCACTTCTCCGTGCGGTGTCAAAGGATTATGTATGTGCTGAATACCGGAACAGCTACCGCAATACCGATAATTTCATAAGCAGCAACTGCTGTGCCGGGGACTGTGACAATACCCATTCAGACAATCCGGCAGACTGGATTACCCCGGAAAAAGTGACGGAGGAATTCCCCGGTGTTACCTTCTGGGTTCACTACAGCAGGCATCATATGAAAGTTAAGAAAGGAAAAGCACCGAGACCTAAGTTCCACATGGGTTTTCTGATTGATCCGGTGACCAGTCCTGAACAGCTGAAACGTCTGAAAGAACGTGTTCATGAGAGATTCCCTTTCTTCGATCCGAAAGCAATGGACTCGGCACATTTCTTTTACGGCACAGAGGACCCGCAGGTGGAGTTCCATCAGGGAAACAAAACCCTGAACGAGTTTCTGGGTGATGACGCGGAGGATTTCGATGCTGCAATGCCACAGGGAAGTTACGGCAGTAATTTTGTCATCGAGGAAGGACGTCGCAATGCCACCATGAGCCGTTTTGCCGGAAGGATTGTAAAGAGGTACGGAGTAACGGAACAGGCTTTCAGAATCTTTATGGAAGAGGCTGGAAAATGCAATCCTCCTCTTGACGATGACGAACTAGGGAAAATATGGGCGAGCGCCCAGCGTTTTGCCATAAAGATTCAGGGACAGCCGGGGTATGTCCCTCCTGAAAAATACAAGCCTGAATGTACATTGAGACCGAGTGATTTCACGGACGTGGGACAGGCAAAGGTGCTTTCAATGGACTGCGCCAATGAGCTGGCATTTACCACCGGCACCGACTTCTTGGTGTATGACGGCAAACGCTGGGTGGAATCCAAGTCGAAGGCCATGGGATGCATGGTTAAATTCCTGGATCGCCAGCTTGAAGATGCGAGAAAAGCCGTGGCGGAGGCAAGGCAGAAACTGCTGAATACGGGGGTGCCGGAAGATGCAATTGCCGCCGGAGGCAAGAATCTAGCTAAAGCAGTTAAGAACAGTCAGCAGCAGGAGGCATGTGATAAATACGTGTCTGCATTATCGTACCGGAGCTTTGCACTGCAGCGCCGGGACGTCAAATACATCAACGGTGCCCTTACAGCGGTAAAACCAATGGTGGAGATAGCCACCACTGATCTAGACAGCCATGAATTTCTGCTGAACTGTCCGGATGGCACATACGATCTGCGTAAAGGGATGGCAGGGCGCAGAGAGCATGATCCGGCTGACTATATCACGCAGATCACGGCATTTGCACCTGGTGATAAAGGCAAGGATCTGTGGCTGGCATCCGTCAACCGCACTTTTCAGAATGACGCTGAAACCATTGAGTACGTTCAGGACAACGGCGGTCTATGCCTCATAGGCAGTGTGTACCAGGAGGCAGGGATCTTTTCTGTCGGCTCCGGGTGCAACGGCAAATCCACCTTCTGGGATTCCATAGCCGCAACGGTGGGATCGTACAGCGGGATGATTTCAGCCGATGCTCTTACTGCCGGATGCCGGAGGAATGTCAAGCCTGAGCTGGCTGAAGTGAAGGGCAAGCGACTGCTGATTGCCGCAGAGCTTGATGAGGGTAAAAGGCTCTCCACGTCCATCATCAAGCAGCTTACATCCATTGATGAGATTGAGGGCGAGAAGAAATACAAGGATCCCTTCAAGTTCAGACCGAGCCACACTCTGGTGCTGTACACCAATCATCTGCCGAAAGTTGGAGCCATGGATGACGGAACCTGGCGACGCATCATTGTCATTCCGTTTAATGCCAATCTGAAAGGCAGCGGTGAGGTCAAAAACTACTCCAAGTATCTGATTGATAACGCGGGCCCTTACATTCTCAAGTGGCTTATCGAGGGTGCGGAACGTGTCATCAGAAAGGGGTTCAAACTTACTCCGCCAAAATGTGTGCGTGATGCCATCGATGCCTACAAGGCTGAGAATGACTGGATGAGTCACTTCCTTGATGACTGCTGTGAGGTTGCTCCGGGGCTTGAGGAGAAATCAGGCCAGCTTTACACCGAATACCGGGCATATTGCGGGAGAAACGGTGAGTTTGCCCGCAGCACCACTGAGTTCTACAAGAGTCTTGAACTTCGCGGTTTTATCCGTCAAAAGCGTGCGAAAGGAGTGTTCGTCAAGGGACTTAAGCTGACAGAACAGGATTTTTAAACAGATGTGAAGGTCATGATCCTCATTTACTAAAAGTCCCTATAGGGAAAATTAAAAATTACTCTATAGGGGGTTTTAGCAATTAACCGTCATGACCTCCACAGGTAGATTTTTAATTAGTGTGAAGGTCATGATCCTCATTTACTAAAAGTCCTTATAGGGAAAATAAAAAATTACTCTATAGGGGGTTTTAGCAATTAACCATCATGACCTCCACAGCAGGAGAAAAAATGAATTTTTATAGCTGGATGATGAAGAACTGCAGAAATGAGCAGTCTCCGAGAGGGGATTTGGCAGGTGATATATATTTTGACCGGAAGAACTTCCCGAGAAACAGATCTCGTAATCTTGATGATGACCACGGGATGATTCTGGATTATCTGAATATGGCGGGAGCCTGTGACGGATGTATTGAGGCCTTTGAAGAATGCTGGGAGGAGTATGTCGAATGCGAGAAAAGCAGATTGAACGGCAGCTCACGCTGATGGCAAAAAGCCGGGGCGGGATTGCACCGAAGTTCGTGGCTCCCTCCTTTGCGGGAATGCCTGACAGGCTGATCTTGTTACCGGGCGGAATGATGGCCTTTGCAGAGCTTAAAGCTCCGGGAATGAAACCGAGACCTCTACAGGTGGCAAGGCATGAGATGTTAAGGCGATTAGGTTTCAGGGTGTATGTGATTGACGGAATTGAACAGATAGGAGGAATACTTGATGAACTTGCCGGATAGAACCAGTCTTCACGACTATCAGAAGTTCAGCGTGAACTTTATCGAGGAGCATCCGTGTGCAGCCATTCTCTTAGATTGTGGTATGGGGAAGAGCGTTATTTCTCTGACGGCAATTGCAGATCTTCTGTTTGACTCTTTTGAGGTTCACAGGATTCTGATAATTGCCCCCTTAAGAGTCGCACGGGACAGTTGGTCATTGGAGCTTTCCAAATGGGAGCACCTCAGGCATCTCACTTTTGCGGTTGCTGTGGGTTCATTGGCAGAACGCAAAGCGGCTCTTGCCAGGAATGCCGACATCACCATTATCAACCGTGAGAACGTGGAATGGCTGGTCGAGAACAGTGACTTTGACTACGACATGGTGGTTATTGATGAGCTGTCATCCTTCAAGAACCATACAGCTAAACGTTTCAAGGCTCTGCAGAAAGTACGTCCTAAGGTTAAGCGCATTGTAGGTCTTACCGGTACACCTTCCTCAAACGGTCTGATGGATCTGTGGTCTGAGTTCCGCCTCCTTGACATGGGAGAACGACTGGGAAAGTTCATCACGAGATACAGAGAGGCTTTCTTTATGCCGGACAAGAGGAACGGTCAGCAGGTGTTTTCCTATAAGCCGAGACCTTATGCCGAGGAGGAAATCTACCGCCGCATCTCGGACATAACCATCTCCATGAAGTGTACCGACCATCTGAAGATGCCTGAACTGATTACATCTCAGTATGAGGTGATGCTGTCCGGGGATGAGCGAAAGCAGTACGAAAGTCTCAAGACTGAGCTGGTGCTGACTGTATCTGACGGGGAGATTACCGCAGCTAATGCCGCAGCGCTAACCAATAAGTTGAGTCAGCTTGCCAACGGTGCCATCTACGATGATGAGAAAAACATCATCGAGATCCACAGCAGAAAGCTTGATGCCCTTGAGGACATTATCGAATCAGCTAACGGCAATCCTATCCTGGTGGCTTACTGGTTTAAGCACGACCTTGAGAGGATCAGAAAGAGGTTTGATGTCCGGGAGATTAAAACCTCGAAAGACATCATCGACTGGAATGCCGGAAAGATCCCGGTGGCTTTAATTCATCCGGCGTCAGCAGGTCACGGCTTAAACCTTCAGTCCGGTGGCTCGACTCTAGTGTGGTTCGGTCTTACCTGGTCGCTGGAGCTGTATCAGCAGACCAATGCCAGACTGTGGCGACAGGGACAGACAGCGGGAACCGTGGTGATCCAGCACATCATTGCAAAAGGAACCATTGATGAGCGAGTGCTTAAAGCATTGTCGAAAAAGGAATTAACTCAGAACGCATTGATAGATGCGGTTAAAGCAGATTTAGGAGAAAATGTATGAACGCAAAGGAATTTTTATCGAGAGGAATTAATCTTCAACGCCATGTTGAGACCATCAGGGAGCAGATTGAACATTACAAATGCCTGTTGAATAACTGTACTGCGACATATTCAGATATGCCAAAGAGCACGGACTTAAACTACAAGCTTGAGGAATGTACTCAGAAGATTATGGATCTGCAGCATGAACTTGCAGATGCCCTGGCAGATCTTGCTGATGTGAACTGTGCTATCGCCAAAACCATTCGTGAAATCAAGAACTACGACTATCAGGATCTTCTGGTTAAGAGGTATGTTTTTGGTGAACCGTGGGAGAAAATAGCAACGGATTTAGGGTATGATCTGCGCTACGTTCATAAGCTTCATGGCAGAGCTCTACAGGAAATAAAAATATTTTCGTGAGGACACTAAAAGACATTGAAAGAGACTTAATCTCTAAGATATTATTACAATCGGAAGTAATGAAATAAAACTATCAAGGCTCTGAGGGTATTCCCTTGGAGCTTTTTCATTTGAGGCTCTGCCACCATTTCGGTTGCAGGGCTTTTTTATTGGAAAAATGAAATGCCAAGAAGACCGAAACGACCATGTTCCTTTCCGGGATGCCCGAGACTCACTGACGGAAGGTTCTGCGAGGAGCATGCCAAAGCTGAAGCGAGACGCTACGAGAAGTACCAGCGTGATCCGGATGCAAGAAAACGCTACGGCAAGGCCTGGACAGCAATCCGTAAAGCCTACGCTGCCGAGCATCCTTTCTGCGAGGTCTGCCTTGCGGAAGGAAGATATACACCGACCGAGGCAGTTCACCACATTAAACCGCTATCTCAGGGCGGAACTCACGACATCAGCAACCTAAAAGCTGTATGCAAAGCCTGTCATGCCAGAATTCACGGCGAAATGGGCGACAGATGGAGCAGGAAAGTAAAGGATTACGATTCACAAAAGTGATGATTATCCCGCTTTAGCCCCCCAGGGGCGGTCAAAATCGCTGAAATTTTCATCAAAAAGCTTCGGGCCCCTGCCTCCACGCAGAAAAACGGCGGTTCAAACGGGGGATTAACCCCCGGCACAATTTCAGGAGAAAAATTTAATGGCCAGAGACGGCACTAACCGTGGCGGCAGACGTGTTCGCGCAGGCGATAAACCGATGCCCGCCGTAGAAAAAATTCAGAAAGGGCATTCAGTAAAAATTATGGATAACGACTTACCGACACTTACACCAACAGAGCTTGATTCAGTTGACTTGCCAGAAGGCGCTCTCCTCGAAGGTCTCGATATGCCAAAGCCCAGCGACTACCTGTCAGCCCGACAGAAAAACGGAGTCCCGCTCGGGGCCGATGAGATTTTCAAAGAGACTTGGTTGTGGCTTAAGGAGCGCGGCTGCGAGCGACTGGTTAACCCAAGACTCATTGAAGCCTATGCTCAGGCATTTGCCCGATACATTCAATGCGAAGAGGCCACCAGTGCTTACGGGCTCCTCGGCAAACATCCGACCACCGGCGGAGTGATTACCTCCCCATTTGTACAGATGTCTCAGCAATACCAGAAAAGTGCGAATCTCCTCTGGTATGAAATTTACGACGTCGTTAAGCAGAACTGCACCGCCGACTATGACGGGAGCAATCCTAACGACATGATGGAGCAGTTGCTCCGCAGAAAAGGATAAATACATGATTGAAAAAGTTAACCCGGCTCATCCGGACAAAATAGCAGATCGCATTGCCGGTGCCATTGTAGACATTGCATACGCGAAGGAGGCCAATCCGAGAATTGCGGTAGAGGTACTTATTGGCCACGGCAAATGCCATGTGATTATCGAAACCGATACAGAGCTTTCTGAGGAAAAAATCAAAGCAGCCATTTATCGAATTGCCGGGAAGGTTGAACCGGATATTGTGATTGTCCCCCAGGACAGACATCTTGCAGACAACCAGAAGGAAAACTTCCGCTGCGGTGATAACGGCATCTTCAAAGGTGTTCCGCTCAATGTTGAGCAGGCGATGATTTCTAGTATTGCCCGCGACCTTTACGAGCAGTTCCCAACCGACGGTAAATACATTCTTGATGATGAACGACTCATTATTTGCCAGAGTAACGCTGACAAGGCTGCCATCCTTAAGCAGTACCCTCATGCAGAGGTTAATCCGCTAGGGGAGTGGACCGGTGGCACTGATGTCGATACAGGAGCTACCAACCGTAAGCTCGGCAGCGACATGGCTGATTCGGTAACCGGCGGAGGTCTGCATGGCAAGGATTTATCAAAGGCAGATGTGACTTTGAACATCTACACTTTCTTGAAGGCGCAGGAAACCGGCCAAACTGTAGAAATAAGCTGTGCCATTGGTGACGAGGTGATTGACGGTCATCCGTATCACGAGCTCATGGACATTGCATGGAACCACATCGCCTCAATGGGCGGTTTTGAGAAGTTTGCTGAATGGGGATTATTCTGATGCAGATTGAAAAGAAAAAAGTTACAGAACTTCTTCCTGCGGACTACAACCCCCGCAAGGATTTAAAACCCGGTGATCCGGAATACGAAAAGCTGAAACGCTCCATCGAGCAGTTTGGCTATGTTGAACCGGTGATCTGGAATAGCAGAACCGGCTGTGTTGTAGGTGGCCACCAGCGCCTTAAGGTCCTTCAGGATTTAGGAATGACCGAGGTGGACTGCGTCATCATCGACATGGACGTGGAGCATGAAAAGGCTCTGAACATTGCGCTCAATAAAATCAGCGGTGAATGGGATAATGACAAGCTGGCAGATCTGATTGCAGACCTGCAGGGTGCAGATTTTGATGTGTCTCTTACAGGTTTTGAACCTGCTGAGCTTGATGAACTTTTCAAGGATGATGTGAAGGACGGCATCAAGGAGGATGACTTCGATGTGGATGCCGAGCTTCAGAAACCGACCATCACGAAGCAGGGCGACTTGTGGTGCTTAGGCCAGCATCGTCTCCTTTGTGGAGACAGCACCAAGGCTGAAAGCTATGAGCTCATCATGGCAGGAAAGAAGGCCAACCTGGTGGTAACCGACCCACCGTACAACGTGAACTATGAAGGCTCCGCCGGAAAAATACAGAACGATAATCTGGACAACGATTCCTTCTACCAGTTCCTGTTTGACGCTTTCACCGGCATGGAAAAAGCCATGGCTGATGATGCTTCGATTTATGTATTCCATGCGGATACCGAAGGGCTTAATTTCCGTAAGGCATTCTCGGATGCTGGCTTTTACCTTTCTGGCTGCTGTATCTGGAAGAAGCCATCCCTGGTGCTTGGTCGCTCTCCTTACCAGTGGCAGCATGAACCTTGCCTTTTTGGCTGGAAGAAGAACGGCAAGCATCAATGGTATTCCGGCAGAAAGGAAACCACCATCTGGGAATTTGAAAAATCCAAAAAGAACGGTGAGCACCCGACTATGAAGCCGGTGGCTTTGATTGCCTACCCGATAATGAACTCAAGCCTTACCAACTGTATCGTGCTTGATCCATTCGGCGGCTCTGGCAGTACTCTGATTGCCTGCGAGCAAACCGGACGTATCTGCCACACCATCGAGCTTGATCCGAAGTACGCCGACGTGATCGTGAAGAGATACATCGAGCAGAAGGGTACTTCAGACGGAGTTTCAGTTATGCGTGACGGGCTCACATACAGCTATGAAGAAATCACGGAGTGGGGCGAGGGTAATGAGGAATAAACAGCTATATGCCGGAAACCCACCCACCATCTTTCCATTCTGGTACCACATGATTAGAACCCTACAGCGTTAACACTAGATATAGTTGCTCATATTGCACAAATTGACTTGATATAGTGTTTTAACAGAGCAAATATGTCCCTAACGAAAACGAACACAACGATGGAGACATAACCATGGAAATCAAATTTAACCTTAAGGGTGCGGAACGCAAGAACCTGGTGGCAGCCATTTCAAGGATCACCGGAATCGAGGCCGAGTACCTCAGAACCCCTAGCATGAGTTATCAGATTGGCGATTTCACCGTAACGAGGGAGGGCAATCTGGTCTACGACGATAAGGTTGATGCCGGCGGGCTTTTAAACGAACTTGCCGAGGCTGGCTTTGAAGCTTCCAACCTGGCGGCTGCAAAGAAAGCTGAAAACCTGGAAGCGAAGGAGGTCAAAGAAGAGGCCCCCACCGAACCCACCATCCTCACTATCGAACTCCCCACTGACAAGGTCAACACCGAGAACCTTAAGCGACTTCTTGATGCCAAAGGACCGCTCATCCGCAAGGCACTCGGAACCGATAACCTGGTCTTTGAAATCCATGAGGATAAGGTTTCCTTCCCTTGGTTGACTGATCCGGAACCTGACCATGCCAAGGCCTACACCCAGTTCATTTCAGCCATCTGCAAGATGAGCACCGAGCAGAAACGCATCACGGCAAAGGTCCGGGAGGTAGACAACGAGAAGTATGCCTTCCGTTGCTTCCTGCTCCGCTTAGGCTTTATCGGCGATGAGTTCAAAAAGAGCCGCAAGATCCTGCTTGCGAACTTGGATGGAAGTTCAGCCTTCAAGACGGTGAAGGAAAACCTCCCCACTGCTCTAGCCGAATCAGCCGAAACCAACGAGGAGGTCCATGATGAACTTTCCGAATAAAGAAATCATCGAGCACCTCCGCAGGACTTACCCCGCAGGGACAAAGGTTGAGTTGGTACGCATGAATGATGACCAGGCCCCACCTGCGGGAACCCAAGGAACGGTGATCTTCGTTGACGACATCGGAACGATCCACGTGAGATGGAACACCGGTTCAAGTCTTGGAATCGCATATGGTGAAGACGTATGTAGAATTGTAAAAAATAGCAAGTAAATCAATGATTTATATACAAAATAAATATCGAAATATAATCGATTATTAAGTTGCTATAGTGTGCCTTCAGAGTGAATATACACACAACAAAACGAACAAACATTAACCAAAA
>JAEEGJ010019313.1_pt1 | contig 15034 bp, 6 predicted proteins | sample 8958761 | NCBI WGS metagenome assembly JAEEGJ01 (sample SAMN16246546, study PRJNA631951) | gut metagenome | biome: gut microbiome; feature: rumen; material: RS-attached | host: Bos | place: Iran: Karaj | collected 2018-10 | reverse complement strand
CCTTGAGCCACTCACCGTCTACCCAGGTCTCGATGGGGTCCTTCTCAAAGTCATGCTTAACATCAGCATTCTTCTGAGGAACCATATCCATGTGACCCTGCATGATGACACCCTTGAGGTTCTCCATACCGGGAGTTGCGGGCTTGCGCATAATTACGTTGCCGGTCTCATCGGCAAAAGCCTCTATATTATGCTGCTTGGCCCAGTCCAGAAGCCATGCACGGATCTTCTCCTCGTGCTTGGACGGACGCGGCTGGCGTGTTATGCCGTAAAAGTTGTCCCAAACGATCTTGGGCTGTAAATCCTTGATAGTCATATTCTCTATTATTAAATGGTTATTTACGTAAAAAAAGCATACCGGTCACAGTCGTGACCGATATGCCAAAGTTAATAATAGCTGGATTATTATCCAAAAATATTTATCCCAGGAATTTGCCTCGGTTCTGCAGGCCAAGCAGGCCCGACATCAGGAAAATGATGGCCGCTACAGACATGAAGATGCGGTTCTTGAGCAGAGTCAGGCTCCAGATAGCGGCATTGATGTTCTCTGGCTCCTCGTAGGGATTGATGGTGACGTCCCACATCTTGTTCTCAACCAACGGGATATTTCCCAGAATCATTGCGACAATGACCGTGAGAACCGACAGTACGGCTGCAGCGTTTCCGTTGCGTATCAGGGTTGAGTACAGGAATGCAAGGTTACCGAACAGCGTGACCGGAAGCATGAGCTGTGCCGCCATGGCGAAAGGCTCAACGGGGAACAGCAGGATTCTGGCCAGGAAGGCATAAACCACAAGTATCAGATATACCTCGACGTATATCATCACCAGGCGGAAAAGCCATACCTTATACATATAGTTCGGAATACCGAAAAGAAGTTCCAGAATGCGGTGGTCGGCATCATTCTGAATGCCGAAGCATGACGGATAGAAAACCAGCAGCAGACCCGGAATGATAAGCTGACTGTAAACCATACCGTGACTGAGCGACGTGCCTCTTGATGCGGCCGCGAACATAAGGAAGAAGAACAGGGCAAGGCCCACCAGCAGGAACCATATGAACTTGCCGGCAAAAATTATCCTCATATTGTAGCCGCACAACTTGGCGAATGATTTTGTTGTCTGTAATACTGACATTGGTCAACTTCTTTAAAGGTTCTTCAATAGGCAAAGGTATGCATCCTCCAGATTGGGCTCAGCCAGCTCGGCACCCGGCCACGGGCATGTGGGAGATATGTAACGTACCTTGATCATGCGGCCGTCCTGGATGTGGTTGGCAATGAGTTTCTCATCGAGTTCACCCAGACGGGAAGCCTCAATGTCAAACAGCCATACCTTGTCCTTGGCCAGCTTGACCATATCGTTGGGCTCACCGAAGTACTTGAGTGAACCCTTCTCTATGACCACAACCTGGTTACATGAACTTGCTATATCCTCAATGATATGGGTCGAGAATATCACGATACGGTCACGGCTCAGTTCTACCAGCAGGTTACGGAACCTGATACGCTCACGCGGGTCAAGACCTGCAGTAGGCTCATCGACCACAAGGATACGCGGCAGGTTAAGCAGTATGAGCGCAATACCTATTCGCTGCTTCATACCACCCGAGAATGATCCGATGGCCGAATTCCTCTGCTCATACATATGTACCGATGTCAGCACATACTCCAGTCTCTCATTACGCACCTTCTCATCGGTAATACCCTTAAGGATGGCCTGGTAATTCAGGAAATCCCAAGCACTCATGGACTCGTACATGCCGAACTCCTGAGGCAGGAAACCGATAAGACTCTGAAGTTCCTCCCTGTACTTGAGAGTATCCAGACCGTTTATAAACACGGTTCCGTAACTCTGACGCAGGATACCGGTCACGATACGCATGAACGTGGACTTACCGGCACCGTTAGGACCAAGAAGGCCGAACATTCCGCTGTGAATCTCGAACGATACGCCGCGCAGGGCCTTGAACGGTTTCTTGCGCTTGCCGATGATGGGTATGCTCTTTACGAACACGAACCATGCACGGCGGATACCGGCAGTCTCGCCCTTCAATCGCTCCACGTTGATGTTGTTCTCGTACAAATAGTCCGCTGTCTTGCTGATGCAGAGTCCCAGTATCCATACTACCACAATGAATACCATGAATCCCTTGCTCTCAATGCGTGAACTCAGGAATATCATGGCGCATATAGGAAGTGCCCAATAAAGGATTCTACGGATTATTGTCACTGCTCCGGCACCCTTCTTGAACTTGTATGCTATATACTCAAGTACAGCCTTGAGAATATTGTTGATACCGGCCAGGGTAATGATGGTCATAAGCAGGATCCAGCCCTGCTTCTCGAAATACCAACCGGCCAGATAACCGGTGTATCCGAATACAACCACCTGCCACAGAAGGCTTACAAAGTCCTTTGCGTGATGGAAACTGCGTGCCAGTCCCAGACGGCGGCGTATGTTCAGTCCGCTGCGCCACTGACGAAGGAACAGGCTGTACCAGTCATATACCTTTACCAGGTTACGTACCTCTATCACAATCGGCTCGTCGGGTTTGACGATATCCTTACGGGCAAACCTTACTGAACTCTTTATGAAGTAAGTGATACCCGGAACGGCAATTGCCAGCACGATTATGTAGATAAGTATGCGGAATATTCCGTGTACGGTGGTAAAGATCACTATAAGGCCCACGCTGAACAGGATTGCATGCAGGATATGGGTGTATCGGCCCAGTTTCCGGTACCATGCCCTCATATTCTCAAACGATATGTAGAGCGTAGGTATGAGCAGCAGCGTCAGTACGGCCGAGAATGTCAGACCGCCTATCACAGTCAGCGCAAACGGTGCACCTATGGCACCGGCATACTCATTGTCACCCATCGCCATCGGGATAAGCGTGACGATAGTGGTGATGGTAGTGATGCAGATAGGTCTCAGACGCGAATAACCGCTGTTCATGATTGCCCTCATACGGTTGTAGCCGCGGCGGCGCAACGTAGTCGAGTAGTCAATCAGAATGATACCGTTGTTCACCACTATACCCAGCAGGATAAGGAATCCTGTCAGCGTATTGGCGTTCATCAGGCTGTTGCCCGACAAAAGCAGTGCCAGCAGAGATCCGATGGCAGCCAGCGGAATGGAGAACAGCAATACAATAGGCGTGGTCAGAGACTCAAAGGCCGATGCCAATATCATGAATATGAGAATGATAGAGGCCAGAATCAGGAACTTGAACTCGCTGGTTGAGTCATCTCCGCGCTGAACCTCAAGTGCCAGTCCCGAAGGCAGGTTGTAGTTGGCAATCAGGTCGTCAATCTGGTCATGATAGCCGTCAAGCACATCCTTGGGCAGTTCCTCACTCTGTGATATGGTATATGTCACGTTCACACGACGGTCACGGTTGACACGACGTACCTCCGACGGTCCGCGGCTCAGACGGATAGTGGCCAGCTGCTGGAGTTCATGGGTGCCGCCGTTTGCATCGGTCACGATTACGCGGCGCAGATCATCCATGGTCTTCTCCCAGCGTCCCATCTCCTCCTCTTCCTCGGTCAGGTCTTCCATTATGACGATGTCATACTCATCGGTACCAACCTTGAAACTGGCTCCGGTACTGGTAGCACGGTTCAGGGAGTTCAGGGCCTGTGTTATGGCCGATGTGGATATGTTGTACGATGCCAGCGTGACGGGATCAAAGGTAAGCTGAACCTCACGGCGGCCGCCCGGGTTGTCAACCCTGACGTTACGTACAAACTCCAACTGCTCAAGATAGTACCTGAGGTTGTTGGATACCACACGCATTGTCTCGGTATCGGAACCCTTGACAACGATTCGCTCGGTGTTGTCACCCATACCCAGCACGCTCATGAAACGGGTCAGGGAACTCAGGCCCGATGCGCTCTGGTTGCCACGGGCGTAACCGGGAGTTACGCGGACGTCAATCTCATTCTCCAGGGCAAGGGTTTCATTCAGTTCCTCAACAAGCTGGCTGATGGTAGGACCGCCCTTCTTGTTGTATCCCTCCTGCAGAGTCACGGTGATTGATGCCTGATCCTCCTGGATACGGCTTATCACATCCTTCTTCTGAGGCAGACTGTCCAGACGTTCCTCCAACTTGGCGGTTGCCTCATCGGTATTCTCAATAGTGCTGCCGCTGGGCATGGTTATGTTCACGTTGATACGGTCACTGTCAACCTGACGGTTCTGACCGGTATCGCGCGACAGGGCGAATATAAAGGCTATAACCAGAACGGCCACGGCTGTGCCGATAGTCGGTCCGGGCTGACGCAGACAGGTCTTGAGCAGAGTTGAATACATCTGCAGAGGACGGTCGTGTATGGACATCTTCTTGAAGAAGACACTGTTGCTGCCGCCTCCACGCTCCATCATGGCTGCCGTAGCCATAGGGATGAATGTTACAGCTACCAGGAGCGAGAATAACAGGGTCGATATGATCGAGAAACCTATGTTCTTTCCCAGCAGCTTGATCATGGGCTCATCCGAGAATACAAACGGCAGGAACACCGTTATAGTGGTGAGCGTAGATGATATAAGGGCTTTACGTACCTCCTTGACACCCTGAAGCGCTGCCAGACGCGGCGGCATTCCCATTGATGCCAGTCGGTAGATATTCTCCAACACAACGATACTGCTGTCCAGCAACATACCCACGGCCAGCGCCATACCTATAAGGGTAAGGGTGTTTATGGATATACCGGCTGCGTAGAACACGTTGAAGGCCGATAATATGGACACAGGTATTGACAGTGCGATAAAGAACACAAGGCTCAGGTTGCGCAGGAAGAACCACAACACCAGAACAGCCAGCAGGCCACCAATCAAAGCCAGTCTGACAATCTGTGATATGTTGTTGCTTATCTGGTCGGCCGAATTGGACTGAACCACAAGCTGCAGGTCCTGTGCGGCTACCTCCTTGTTTATCTCATCGATACGTTTCAATGTACGGTTGGACAGGTTCAGAAGGTTCTCACCTGCTCCGTTCACCAGTGAAACTGAGATGGCGTCCATACCGTTCACACGGCTGATGGTTGTCTCCTCCCTGTAGTCAAAGAACACAGTGGCTACATTCTTCAGATATACGGGGCCCGGTGCCACCACCAGGTTCTCCACCTGCGACACGTCATCATAGTTGGCGTCAAGCTGGACATAATACTTGCGGTCAGGCTCGCTTATGAATCCCAGGAACGTACGCTCCTGGTTATACTGGTTCAGCGCCTGGCTTATCTGCGCATTGGATATGTTCAGTGCCTGCATTGCCTCCGGATTGGAACGTATCTCAATTGACTTGACACGTCCGCCGTACACAGTCACGCCGGCAATTCCGTCTATACTCTCCAGACGCGGCATCACGTCCTTGTCCACGATGGCTCTCAGACGGTCAACACCACCTGATCCGCGCACCTGAAGTGACATGAACTGGTTGCTTATACCTGTAAGGTTGGCCTGTTGGACATTGACTGTGACATCGCTCGGGAAATCACCCCTTATGGAACTGATCTTCTCCTGCAGCTTTACGGTGGTCATCTTGAGGTTGGTTCCGCGTTTGAAATCAACCCTGATGGAACCCTGTCGGCCCGATGCCGTCGATTCCATATTCTCCACACCGCCAACAGCGCTTATTGCTCCCTCGAGCGGAATCACCACCTGCTGCTCCATGTAAGCCGGAGTAAGGTCGCTTCTGGACGAGCAGGTTACGTACAACTGGGGCAGTTCCGTATTAGGCAGCAACTCAACAGGCAGCTGCTTATACGAGAAATAGCCCAGCAGCGTCATCGCCACCAGAAGCATGCAGATAGTTACTCTACGGTCAATAAATGACTTCATTACTTTCCAGTGATTCTTATTTTGGCGCTTTCAAATACATAATAAACACAGGGTATCACCACAAGACTCAGAAGAGTCGAGGTAACCAGACCGCCTATCACGGCAATGGCCATGGGCGAACTCAGGGATGCCCCCTCGCCTATTCCCAAAGCCATAGGCACAAGAGCCAGGATTGTGGTAAGACTGGTCATAAGGATAGGACGGATACGCTGCTGACCTGCCTCGGCTATGGCGTCGGTAAGGCTCAGACCCGAATCCTTGAGCTGTCCTATGCGGTCCACAAGGATGATGGAGTTGTTGACCGCAATACCGGCCAGCATAACCATACCTATGATACCCATTATATTCACGGTTATACCTGTAATCAGGAACATCAGTACCGCGCCCACCAAAGCCAGAGGAATGGTGAGCAGGATGGTGAACGGATGCAACAGTGATTCAAACTGCGACGCCATCACCATATAAACCAGTACGATTGACAGTACAAGTGCCAGAAGCAGGCTGTTCATTGACTCGGCACGACGCTCCTCCTCACCGGTCACGGTTATGGAGTAGTTCTGCGGCAGTTCAATGCCCGATACTGCATCTCTGACACGCTGTGCGGCCTTATCCAGGGATACCGACTCGTCGATTTCGGCGGTGACGCGGGTCACACGGTTCTGGTTAAGGCGCGATATCTCCTTAGGTGCGGTGCTCTCGCTGATACGTGCAATCTCCACAAGGCGGAAATCCTTCTGGCCCGATGTAATGACCATATTGTTCAGATCGGCCAGAGAAACGCCGGGAACCTTGATACTGATATCTCTCATGTCACCCTTGTAGTCCATCTGACCGGCTTCACGTCCGGCAAGATGCTGCTGAATCTGGGTGATTATGGTAGACACGTTGATGTTGTTCATACCGGCCAGGGCACGGTCAACCGTGATGATGATCTCGGGTGCGCCGCCTGCCAGTGAACTCTCAACGTTATAGAGGCAGTCAATCGAGTCAACCGCAGCCTTTACCTGCTCGGTAAGTGCGGCCAGCAGATCCAGTTCCTCACCCTTAATCTCCACTACCAGCGGAGCATCCTCGGTACCCATCATGGAACCCAGCGAGTTGTCATCCTGAGTGAACGATATTTCCATTCCCTCTACGCCCTCAACATAAGCGGAGAGTACCTCAGTAAGGTAATCAGGAGTAACGGCCGATGCCTTTGAAAGCTGTATCTTCATCGAAGCGGTGTTCTCACCCTCAAAGTCCATATTCTGTGCCGATGCACCCGGTCCCACATGTGTGTAGATTACAATATCGGGATCTTCAGTCAGGTCAAAGACCAGATTCTCAAGACTCTCAAGTGTGGACGATGTACGGTCCAGGCTGGTACCCTCGGCCAGACGCACCTTCACGTTGATGGTGCCCTCATCGGTCTTGGGCATGAACTCGGTACCCACATACGGCAGCAGGAACACTGTTCCGGCAACCAGTATAACCGATGCGCAGATAACCCACCAGCGTTTCCCGACAAGACGTTTCAGGAATGAGCTGTAACCCTTGATATTCACTGAACTGAAATTCTTAAGGGGAACGGCTTTCTTACGTCCGAATATCTTGTCATAAAGTGTAGGTATCACAAGGATAGCCACCAGAAGTGAAGAAACCAGCGAGAACGTTACCGTCCATGCCTCATCCTTGAACAATTCACCGGTAGCTCCGTGCAGATATACGATAGGCAGGAACACCACGATGGTGGTAAGGGTTGATGCCGATACCGCGCCGGCCACCTCGGATGTACCGGTTACAGCGGCGTCACGCACCGAAAGACCGCGTTCCTGGTTTCGGAATATGCTCTCAATGACCACGATGGCGTTATCCACCAGCATACCGGCACCCAGCGCAAGACCTCCCAACGTAAGGATGTTTATGGTCAGTCCGCTGAAGAACATCAGGTTGAATGTAGCTATGATGGAAACCGGTATTGAAACGGCTACGATCAGAGTGGTACCCACCCTGCGCAGGAACACGAACAATACTATGACAGCCAGCAGAACACCCAGCAGCGCGCTGTTCTTGACCTCACCGATCGAGTTGTTGATGAAGGTAGCCTGGTCGCTGATGATCTTGACCTCATATCCGGGCAGTGACTTCTGTATCTTGGCAAGGCTTGTCTTGACTCCCTCAACCGCCTTGACGGTATTGTAGTCCATCTCCTTGAATACGGAGATGCCGATGCTTCGCTTGCCGTTCACCCTTACTATATTCTCGGGCTCACGGTTCTCAAAGTGAATGTCGGCCACGTCACGAAGGTAGATGGGTGCCATGCTGGCCGATGCGAACTCGCCTATCTGACCGGGGCTGGTCTCGGTATTGCGGTAACCCACGATGATATTACCGAACGCAGACTCATCGGTCAGGGTATTGGAACCTGTCACCAGATACTGGAATCCCTGTTCCGATATTCTGCCGCCCGACACCCTCTGGTTGCTCTCCTGGATACGTGACGATATGTTGTCAACCGTGATATTGAATGCCTCGAGCTTGTAGGGATCGGCCTCGATGACCAGGTTGGTGAACTCGTCACCCGCCAGGGATACATCGGCCACGCCCTCAACACGCATAAGTTCGTTGCTCACATATGAGTCGGCCACCTTACGGAGTTCGGCCATATCGGTTATGTCCGGGTTGGAGAAACCTATTATCATAATAGGTGCGGTGGTGGGGTCCTTCTGTGAGATACGCAGGTCGGTCACACGGCTGTCCTGGCTGAAGCTGCTCATGGCCTTTTCCAGATCCAGGAACGCCTCGTCCATATTCTTACGCCATGCATACTCCACCGTGATGCGGGCAGTACCCACCTTTACGACCGATGAAACCGAGCGCACGTCACTCTGACGCGCAATCTGGGACTCCATGCTGCGCACGAACTGCTTCTCAATCTCTTCGGGCGGACGCTCGCCGGCATCGATTTCGACAAACAGGCGGGGGCTGTTCATGCTTGGAAGCAGTTCCACGCTCAGCCTGTCATATGCTATTTTTCCGAGCAGCAGGATAGCCAGCACTCCCATGGTGATGGTGACCGGATTCCTGACCGCCCAACTTACAAGTTTTTTCATGCCTTTCGCTCTGTTTATCTTTGGATCTTCACCTTTGAACCGTCTCTCAGGGTCTCAAAACCGCGGACAATCAGCTGATCGTCTCTTTCAAGACCGCCCAGCACCTCGACCATGTTCTTCTCTTCCAGACCAAGCCTTACCTGCTTTGCCCTGGCTATACCCTGGTCAACTACGAATACAATACGTCTGTTACGCTCGGGGCGGACAATGTTCTTGGGAATGATGATAGTTGAACTGTGGCTCTCGGTAACGATATCGGCCTTTACGAACATACCCGGTCTGATGAGCAGGTCCTTATTGTTGATCATAAGTTTGCCCTTGAATGTACGGGTCTCGGCGCTGATGGCCGGAGAGAGTTCTGTGATCTCACCCATGATGGTGTCCTTGGGGAGGGTATAATGGGTAATGTATGCCTTCTGGCCTACCTTAACCTCGGTGATGGCGCTCTCCGGGAGGTTGATCTCAAGCAGCATCTGGCTGTAGTCCATTATGGTTACAACCGATGTTCCGCTGGTAACCCTGGCCTCCTCCGAGAAGTGCGGCAGGTTAACGATCACGCCGTCAAAGGGAGCGCGGATGTTCATCTTCTCCAGATTCATCTCGGCGTTCTCATAATCCAGACGTGAGTTCATGATCTTGACCTCCGAGTTCTTGACCTCGGTCAGAGTGGCGCCACCCTTTTCATAAAGAGACTTGGTCTTGACCTGCTCCTGCTCGGCAAGTTCCAGATTCAGACGCTTGGTTTCGATGGATATGCCGTTCTCGTATGACTTATCCTCGATACGTACTATCAGGGCACCCTTCTTTACCTTGTCACCAAGTTTGTAAGGCTTGCCTGTTGCCGGGTTCTTCTGCAGATGGTACTTGCCGGCCATCTCGGTCGACAGTTCAGCCTCGGCACTTGATATGGCCGTGCTGTTGGTAGTGAATACCCTGCTGATAGAACCGTAGGTTATGTCCGATACGGATACCGGTGTGGGTATCTCGGCACGGTTCATTGTGTTCTCTTGTCTGCACCCTGCCATAAGAACTGTCAGGGCTGCCAGTGTAAGTACGCTGATTCCTTTTTTCATATGCTGTCTTTTTTTATTATTTCTTCTTTTTGTTTTTAGTCTCTTCATACGTGATGGGAACCACAGGCTCATCCTTCTCAAAATCGTAAAGGGTCAGGATCTTGATGTTCAGAAGCTGAACCTTGTAGTTGATGATGGCCTGAGTATAAGACATCTTGCTGTTTGACAGCTGTGTCTGGAACTGGTTCATCTGCATACCTGTCAGTTCACCGTTACGGTAACGCTCCTCGTTGAGGTCATAGGTCATCTGAGCGTTCTGCTGGCTCTGCTCTGCAATGGATATCTGCTGGAGCAGATTGTCAAGACTGCGGCAAGTGCTGCGCAGATTCATCTCTATACTCTTGAGTTCCTCCTCGGCGCTTAGCTCAAACATCTGACGCTCTATCTCGGCGGCGCGGATACGTGCCTTACGGGCACCCCAGTCAAAGATAGGAACGCTGAACGATACTGACACACGCGGGTTGTTGGTAGGATTGTCGTAGATGTTGGGGAACTTGGGATCATCGCCCATGATACCTACTGACAGAGATACGTTACCGTTGAAACTGTCATTGTCCTTTACCTGGATCATCGACATTTCCTGCTGCTCACGTGATATCTCACGCTGACGGAGTTCCAGTCTGGATGACATGGCGCTTTCCAGAGCCTTGTCAAAGTCCACCAGTACCGGTTCGGCCTCAATGTCACATACCACCCTGATATCCTCCTCCAGCGGTATGCCCAGAGCCTGTTTGAAGTTGTCCTTGGAGTTCTCCAGACTTACTCTCTGGTTCTCCAGGCTTGAACGTGACTGTGACAGGTTCAACTGGGCCTGATAGAACTCGTCCTTGGTAACCAAATCGGCCTCAACCTTATCCTTGATGATATTGAAGTTCTTCTCGGCATTCTCCAGCTCCTTCTCACTGATCTCAAGGTTCTGCTGGGCAGTGAACAGACTGTAGAACTGGCTTGTGATGTTACGCTCCACGTTAAGCATCTGCAGGGCATAACTGATGCGGGCGTTCTCATAGTTCATCTCTATCTGACGCATGTTCATCTTGGTTCTGTTGTAAGTGAACAGAGGCTGGGTCAGACTAAGATAAAGACTGTTACTGAATGCGCGGTTACTGTTGGTTTTACCGCCTACAGTTGACTGGTTGTTCTGCCATGACAGACTGTTGTTCAAAGACAGCGTGGCATCGGTCCAGATGATGGGCTGCGATATGCTGAACGTTCCCGACGATGAGAGCGAACGGTTGGTGTACCAGTCAGAGAAACGGCTGTCAAACTGACGTGACTGCGAGTATGAAACAGGAGTCAGATTAAGTGAGAACCTTGACTTGAGCGAAGCCCTCTGGGCAATCAGGTTCTGCTCGTAACGTTCCATACTCATACGGGAGTTAATCAGATCAGGATTATGCTCTGCGCTGTACTGCAGGGCCTGTTCCATGGTCATGACAATCTGTGCCTGGGCACCGGTTGCAAGAACCGATGTCACTGCAAGCGCAATTACTGCCACAATTACTGTTTTTCTTTTCTTCATATTATGTTGTTTTATCTTTTTCTCAATCCCTTACTCTCTTTACCAGTCTCACGGCATCCGCAACGATAACACTCACGCCCGATCGGTTATTGAGTGACACCTTGACGGTATCGGCCTCGAAACGGAATGTTCCAAGCAGGTTCCAACCCTCCTCGGCTCGCCACATGTTCAGTGACACGCGGTCCTGCATGTTGAACTGCTCTATCTCAAAGTTGTAGTCGTTGGTCACTCTGCGGCCGTTGTTATTGTTGTAGTTATTGTTGTTCCACCTGCGGTTACGGTTATTGTTGTTATACATGTCAGGTGACGTATAGTAATAAACGTCATAGACACCGGCATCGGTCAAAGGCACGCTCCAACGGGCATACTGCGAACCGTCACCCGGCGATATGATATAAGCGGACCGTATATAGTCACCGTACATGTTCTGATCGGTCACCAAAGTCCACAGGGTGTATGTACGCCAATCGGAGAAACCCTCATATATGAATTCGTTCTTGTTCTCACGTGACTTGTCTATCCATTTGGAGAGATATCCTGTACGGACAGGCTTGGAGAGAGTGAACAGTTCCTTATCCTCGTTATCCACTATTATCTCACCCGGAAGCGTGTTGTCCACACCCGAGCGCAGCGAATAAACGCCCTCTGGAGTCAGGTCAGTGCCTGTATATGTGCTCCAGTTGGAGTTGTCCAGTCTAACCAGATGAGGCAGGTTCGACGAAAGCATGGTATTTACATCTATGCGGCTCGGGGTATTGAACCAGTGGGTCACTATCCTGCGTGTCTCATGCGGTGCCACACTTATGAGCATCGTCTTGGGCTTATCCTCGTCGCCGGCATTCTCGGTCTCGAAGAACACATACTCAACTGTCACGTAACCCGGATAGTCCGATATGTTCTCTATCGCGATCTCAGCCTGGTAAATATCGGCCGTATCGGTTGTGACGGTTGTCATCTGGGGATTGCCAATCTTGTAGCAAGCCAGACGCACCGGCTCGTCCCAGGCATCGATCTTAGCCTTGAGGCTCACCCCTGAGAATGTCTGCAGCCAGTCCAGAATGGAATCAAACGACACGTTTGAGAACTCCTTCTCACGGGTTTTGGCTGTAATGGAGTCAACCATAGCCTCATAACCCATAGCGGCCGATACGGGAGCAAAGAAATCCTGAGTCTTGAGTGCCAGGGCATTGTCGGCCAGGTCCTCCCACTCGGGATCGGACATGATACGGTTAAAGTCGTATTTGCCCATCAGGATAAGAGCCTTCTCATCCTCTGAAAGACCGTTCATTCTCCTGAGCCACTCGCCACCGTTATTGTTGTTATTGGAATAGGTTACGGACTCGACCATACGTTTGGCCATCGGCCAGTCTGACGAGTAGATGTTGTATCTGAAGTTATAGAACAGAGGTCTGTAGTAATAGGGGTTGTCCGTCTGGGTCATGGTGAACTGTCCGCCCCGGTTATTGCCGGAGAAACTGCCCTGCTGCATCATGAAATTGATTGCCGTCTGGAAGACGCTTGAGAGTATCTCCTTTTCGGACATGTTGCTGTTAGCCATCTGGCGGTTACGGTTATTTCCGTACATGCGCATCTGGTTGTCAAACTGGAACATGCGCATGTCACAACCTTTCTCATGTATCAGCGCCATCTCGGGCTGCAACTGCTCGTAGGCCGATGTCCACACACGCTTGTATGATGTGAAGTTGACGGGAACCTCAACTATCGAGAAACGCTTGAACGGATATACCATGTCAGCCTGATATTCCATGGTCCTGCGTGTGCTGCGGACAAAGTTGGGAAGGGTATCGGCTATGGAATCAAACACAGAGAACCTGTCATCCCACTCGCCCAGTTCCCAAACCGTATAGAGCGTGGAATCCACCATCATGGACTTGGGTCTGTAATCACCTATCAGAAGTGATACCGAAGGCAGTGACGACTCAGGTGTGAAAGTATACTGTGTTGAATCGGAGTTTACGGTACAGAGGCCCTGTGATATAGGTGTCAGTCCGGGATTGGGAGTGACACTGACATTGAATCCGGTAAAGTATGACCTCTCCCACTCCGGGCTTTCGTTGCTGAAAGCCACACCCGGACGCGGGTACCAGTAACTCTCGGGTGTGAGCATCGTGTAATCCCTGCTCTGGAACAGGTAACGCTTGGGAACGTTCAGCATGGAGAGCATTTTGATATTCTCAACCAACTTCTCATCCGTTATATCCAGATAGCAGATGCGTTCATCGGCCATACCTCCGTACTCAATCGTCAGCCTTACAGGCTCGTCGGCAGGAAGAGTCTTGGCGAATGTGAGCACCAGCAGATGCATCAGGCGTTCGCTCTTTACCTCATGACCGGGAACTGTGACATTACTGATACGGAATCCGGGGTTTAGGGTGAATACCAGTGTCTGCTGCTCCTCCCTGGGTCTTACGGTCATATCGGCCGAAACCCTGATGGAGTCTCCGTCCTGGGTCACTGTCAGATTGCACAGATCAGCCACGGCACCTCCCTGATTGACATACCTGTTGTCAAGTTCAACCATATCGGCCCTGAACTTCTCATCGATCCTGTACACATTTACGTGCCGGTATCCGGAATACAGACCGGCAGCCAGGAACAATCCTGCGGCAATACGCCAGGGCAGCAGGCTGTATCTGGAGTTGGCCAGACGGTGGAACAGCGAGATATCGGTAAGTATCAGGCCTATACCCAGCAGCAGATAGCACAGACGGTGGTTGATCAGTCGGGAGAGTCCGCTGAAACCGGTCACTGTGGATTTGAGCATGGGCAGGTTGAAACCTATATAGTCAAACAGATAATAGTACAGGTCATCAATGTAGAAAAGCGTAACGCCGATATACGCCAGCAGGATCACCATAGTGATAGCCTGGTTGTTGAGTATCAGCATCAGTGTGGTTGACAGACCTACTATGAACACCAGTGTAGGAACCGACAGCAGCAGGAAATACCAGATATAACTAAGGTAATCCAGGTCGACACCGTATTTTATAAGGCTCATGATGAGCGCTATGGCTGCTACCACCAGGTCAAGCATGAAGAACACCTTGAGAGTGGCCCACATCTTGCCCAGCAGGTACTCGGCATTACTCAGCGGACGGGTATAGAACACCTCCGACGTATCGAGCTGCTTGTCACGTTTCAGGTACTCCGATGCAAGGAATACCGATACTACGGCCTGTCCCACATTCATTACCAGCATGAAAAGATACGGGATGACAGACCTGTTCACCATCAGGGGCTGCTGAAAGGGCTGGAGGATATATATGGATCCCAGAATCACTGCGGCCAATATTGACAGAACCGCAAAAACCTTGAAGAACCAGCCTCGTACAAGCAGTTTAGTCTCGTACTTTGAAACTATGCGTATGTTAGTTATTCCCAGCATCAATCCTTATCCTTAATCTCAGTAAAATAAACATATGCATGCTCCAGGTTTGGAGGATAGTTCACTGCACCGTATCCGGGGTTCTCCTTTGACAC
>JAEEGJ010019312.1_pt1 | contig 15035 bp, 10 predicted proteins | sample 8958761 | NCBI WGS metagenome assembly JAEEGJ01 (sample SAMN16246546, study PRJNA631951) | gut metagenome | biome: gut microbiome; feature: rumen; material: RS-attached | host: Bos | place: Iran: Karaj | collected 2018-10 | reverse complement strand
GTCGATGTTCATCTACGACAAGCGCCAGGGTGGTGTTGACGTTCGTCACATCGAACACAAGCTGGGTATCCACGGTTCACCTACCTGTGAGCTCACCTATAAGAATGCTAAGGCAGAGCTCTGCGGAAGCACTCGTCTCGGTCTGATCAAGTACGTGATGGCTCTGATGAACGGTGCCCGTCTGGGTATCGCCGCACAGAGTGTAGGTGTTGAGCAGGAGGCTTACAACGAGGGACTGGCTTACGCCAAGGAGCGTCAGCAGTTTGGTGAGGCTATCATCAACTTCCCCGCTGTCTATGACATGCTCTCTCGCATGAAGGCTAAGCTCGATGCTGGTCGTTCACTGCTGTACGAGACAGCCGCTTATGTAGACATATACAAGTGCCTCGAGGATATCGAGCGCGACCGCAAGCTCACACCCGAGGAGAAGCAGGAGCTGAAGAAGTACCAGCGTTTGGCTGATGCCTTCACCCCACTGGCTAAGGGTATGAACTCCGAGTATGCCAACCAGAACGCCTACGATGCTATCAGCATCCATGGTGGTTCGGGCTTCATCATGGAGTACAAGAGCCAGCGCCTGTTCCGCGACGCACGTATCTTCTCTATCTACGAGGGTACCACTCAGCTGCAGGTAGTGGCTGCTATCCGTTACATCACCAACGGCACCATGCTGAACAACATCAAGGAGATGGCTGCTTCTATCGAGTGCTGCGACTGCGTAGCTGGTCTGAAGGCTCGTGTCGAGAAGCTCATCCCCGTTTACGAGGAGGCTCTGGCTAATGTCAAGGCTCTGGAGAATCAGGACGCTCAGGACTTCCTGGCTCGTCGTCTCTACGATATGACTGCCGAGCTCGTGATGTCGCTGCTTATCATCCGCGATGCCAGCAAGGCTCCTGAGCTCTTCAAGAAGAGCGCCAACGTCTATGTTCGCATGACCGAGGAGGATGTTTGCGGTAAGGCTGCTTACATCAAGAACTTCCAGGTAGAGGATCTCGACAGCTTCCGTGCAGTAGAGAAAGAGGCTGCCGAGTAATCGCAGCCCTCTTACATCAATAAGAAGGAGCATTCTCTTGATGAGTATGCTCCTTTTATGTCTTAAAAAAAAATAATAAGAACATGACTGATGAAGAATTAGACGAGAGAGTTGAACGGGCTGTAGAGAACTTTATGGCGGGCTATGGCTGCTGCCAGAGTGTGGTGGCGGCGTTTGCCGACTTATATGGACTTGATGATACGTTGGCCAAGAAGATAGCCGCAGGCTTTGGTGGCGGTGTAGGACGTATGAGGATGATGTGCGGCGCCGTGTCGGGCATCGTGATGCTTGTAGGTCTCGACTGCGGACAGACGGAAGGCCCAGACCGTGAGGGTAAGAGTGCCTGCTACAAGGTGGTGCAGGACTTGCTGGCGAAATCGAAAGAGGAGAACGGCAGCTTGATATGCGCCGAGATACTGGGACTGGAAGGTTACGAAAAGGCGGCATGCAACTATGCTGCCTCAGAGCGTACAGCCGAATATTACAAGACAAGACCTTGCGTCGCCAAAGTGGAAAGCGCCGCAAGGATATTTGCAGAATATCTGAAAAACAAAACCGCGTAAGAAACGCGGTTTTGTTTTTTATTTCTTAGCATGAGATTTCTTGTACATTTTAATTTCAGCAGGCGTGGCAATGCCAGTCTTAACACGGAACTCCAGACGAGCTAAACGCATCTGTGAAAGGAAACGTTCACTGGTATGCAGACGGGCATAAGCCACCGAAGCCGCCAGACGTCCTGCATCGACATCACTCTGCCAGTGAGCTCCAACAATAACACGACTGTCACCATACATCAAACCACGAGCCAGAATCGTGTCGGCTCTCTCGGGATTGATTTCAGACAACAACAGAGCAGAACTCCAGCCAAGCAATGTATGACCTGACGGGTAGCTGCCATTACGGCTCAATGCCGGTTCGTCATCAGGCGTGAGCGTCTGCTCGTGGAAGCGCATAAAGGGGCGTTTACGCATGTAGTAGCGTTTGGGTAGTGTACAAATACTGTCACAAGTAGCCGTACCATCGCGCATCACCTTATAGATCTCAGGTGTTTCTTCTTTTGAGATTGTCAGTCCGAAAGGTTCGCTGAACTCACGAATAATACAATCGAGTCCATAGACGGCATCGCGGATAGCAATGTCGGCACGTTCCTTACAGTTTCTCATCTCCTTTCCCCAGAAATACTGCATGATATCATAGGCAAAGTGAGTTCCTACAGTATCAGGGGGAGCAGGACACCACTTAAGCATGTCGGGCATCTCCTTTGTGGTGAAATACGGTTCTGCATCACTCTGTGCCTGGGCACATACGGCTGTTACCATGAAGACAGCCATCATCATCAACTTTTTCATAATCTGGATTTTTAATGTTAATATATTAGAACTTAACTTGGAAACGGGTTTCGAGAATGGTTGCGCTATTATCATCGAAGCCACTGCGATTGGTAACCTTGGTCCATGAGGCACGCACACGCCAAATCATATACTTATTAGGGTAATAATTGTAGCAGAGCGCCCAATCGCTAAGATAGCCGCCACGGATGCCTGCACTGGCATCAGAGAGCGACGTATAGTTGTACTGCAGACAGAGTTCCATATTGCCCGGATCTGGTGTAGCCAGACCGCCGTCGGTCATCGTATAGCTGTAATTACGTCCTTTGATCAGACCGCGCAGGGTGACATAAGCGCCACTGCCCGTAAAGCTGTGCAAACCATTTTCGCGGGTAATCCTGTTCCAGAAATACTGACCCGCCACCGCAAAGCGTCCAGAGGAATAGAGTACCTCGGGCGAGAACTTATACATCACTTTGGCATCTGTAACCACCGCCTGCTGAGCATTGACCTTAGCCACACGCATAGGCCAACGGCTGGTGAGAGTGAACTGTTTGTGGTTCAGTGTCTCGTCGCTACTGTAGCGAGCACCTTCGATGCCACCACTTATACCTACATGAAACATCCTGCCACGCTCGGTATAAGGATGATATACCAGACGAGTCAGGGCACCTACAGCCTCATCGCCTGTCTGGTCGGTGGTCTGCTTCATGGCATCGGTCTCAACCACCAGGCTAAGCGTAGCCAGCAACGAGTTGTCGGTATGTTCGAACATCAGACCCGGCATGCGGTCATTATTAAACACAGCGTTGCTCTGTGGCTCTTCCATCGTTTCCTTGAACGACGAACTGGTACAACTCTGATAGCCGTACTGGTGGATAAAATAGCCTCCACGCACAAAGTTCTTCTTATCAAAGTCATACTGTATCCACACATCTTTCATGTTCACCTTACCATAGGCATAGCCCATGTCGATCTTTCCCTTCCACTGGCCGTAGGTGAAGCCCACGCCCACACGCATGTCAGGGATACCGACACCACTCTTCAACTTGTCCTCCTGATGCTCTGAATCTATATAGGAAGCATCCATGAGGATACGTCCGGAAGGCTTAACAACGAGTTTAGGCTCTTCCTGTGCTTGGACAGTAGCGGCCATTGTCAGCCATACTGTCATCAGAATCGTCAACTTCTTCATAATAGATTAAAATTGTTAGTAATATTTTCGAGCATGATCTCAATCAGTCGAGGTAAGGCATAGTTATCTATCTCGGATTCGGGAATCCAGATATAATCAGAGGGAAGCACTGGCTTCTCTCCGACTTCCAACAGGTAGAAGTCGGCATATATAATACGGTGAGTCAACACATGTTTCACATTCTGGCGCAACAACAAGGCACCGGCTGGAACATCAGCGGGAGTCTCGGCAAACACCGGTTCCCACAGTCCTTGCCAGATATCACCTGAGCCACGACGGCGAATAGCAGTCTCACCATGACAGCGCACATATATATAAATAAGGTGGCGCTCACGCACTTTCAGCGTCTTCAGTTTCACAGGCAGCTCACCCACCCTGCCTGAGCGTAGAGCCTCGCAACTCTCAGCCAAAGGGCAGAGCAGACATCGAGGCGACTGGGGCGTACACTGAATAGCCCCAAAGTCCATGATTGCCTGATTATAAGCCGATGCTTCTTTCGGTGGTAGCAGACTCTGCGCCATCGCCATAAACACTTTCTTTCCTTCCGTAGTGTTGATAGGAGTGTCGATTCCAAAGTGACGGGCGAGGACACGGTATACATTACCATCAACCACCGCCGCAGGCAGGTCGAAGGCTATAGAGCCAATGGCAGCAGCGGTATAGTCGCCTACACCCTTCAATCGCTTAATCTCTTCCAAGGTACTGGGAAAACGTCCAAGAGCTACGATCTGCTTGGCAGCAAAGTGAAGGTTGCGTGCCCTACTGTAGTAGCCCAAGCCCTGCCACTCCCGCAGCACCTCATCTTCCGTAGCTGCCGCCAGATTCTCCACGCTGGGCCAGCGGCGCATAAAACGCTCCCAATAGTCCCAGCCCTGCTTTATCTGAGTCTGTTGCAGGATAATCTCCGAGAGCCAGATGGCATACGGGTCACGGGTCTGTCGCCAGGGCAGATCGCGCCCGTTCTCACGGAACCATTCCAACAACGCGCTTGCAAATTCCATCGAATCAAATCTTTGGCACGGATTACACGGATTACGCTGTTATCTTATTGCAGATTTCGTATCAAGAAAAAGACAAATCCGTGTTAATCCGTTTAATCCGTGCCTAATTATAAATTACAATTTTCCTTGATCGCCGAGATACGAATCCTTGAAGCCGAGGAAATAGAGGACACCATCGAGACCGATGGTATTGATACTCTGCTTAGCATTAGCTACCACACGAGGCTTGGCATGGAAGGCGATGCCCAAACCAGCTTCAGAGATCATGGGCAGATCGTTAGCACCGTCACCCACGGCAATCGTCTGAGCCAGATTCACCTTCTCCACCTGGGCGATAAGCTTCAGCAGCTCAGCCTTACGCTGGCCATCAACGATCTCGCCCACATAACGGCCAGTGAGTTTACCGTCCTCGCCAATCTCCAGTTCGTTGGCATACACATAATCAATGCCATAGCGACGCTGCAGGTATTCACCGAAATAGGTAAATCCACCGCTGAGGATGGCTATCTTATAACCACAACGCTTCAGGATAGTCATCAGTCGGTCTACACCCTCAGTGATGGGCAGGTTCTCGGCAATCTCCTGCATCACACTCACGTCGAGTCCTTTCAGCAAGGCCACACGACGGGTGAAGCTCTCCTTGAAATCTATCTCGCCACGCATGGCACTCTCTGTGATGGCACGCACCTCAGCTCCTACCCCGTTACGCTCAGCCAGCTCGTCGATACACTCCGTTTGGATGAGTGTAGAGTCCATATCGAAACAAATCAGTCGACGCATGCGACGGAACATATCGTCTTTCTGGAAAGAGAAGTCAATCTCCATCTCACTCGACAGTTTCATCAGTTTCGACTGCATCTCCTGACGGTCAGCGGGCTCACCACGCAGTGAGAACTCTATGCAGGCACGGGTATGTTTAGAGGGGTTTTTGATACTCTTGCGACCTGTAAGGCGCAGAATACTGTCAATGTTCAGTCCCTGATCGGCTATCACCCTCGTGGCAGCCTCTATCTGGCGGGCCTCCAACTGGCGTCCCATCACCATCAGTATATAACGGTTCTTACCCTGATGCCCCACCCAGTCCTCATACTCATCGTCGCTGATAGGTGAGAATCCGATGTTCACATTCAACTCGGTGGCCTTGAACAGCAGTTCTTTCATCACCTGTCCCGAGTGTATCTCGTCCATACGGATGAGAATACCCAACGAGAGAGTTGAATGTATATCGGCCTGACCGATGTCAAGTATCTGCGCATCGTATTTAGCGAGAATCGCCATCACAGAAGCTGTGAGTCCCGGGCGATCCTGACCTGTTATCCTTACTAATATCTGTTCTTGCATCCTTTCAGTAGCAAGCGATAAATCGTTTACTTGCTTATTATCCATATTCTATTCTTTTTCTTACTTACAAAGTGCAGCACATACCTTATCCTGAAAGCCACGGCCCTCAGCGTTCTTCATGATTCCCTGGTTGATGATGCAGAAAGCCAGCATGTGGTAGTTGGGCGTCATGGCATACCCCGCCAGCGACGAGATGCCCGCCAGCGTACCCGTCTTGGCCCTCACCTTACCATTGGTCTCAGGCTCCTTCATACGTTTCTTCAACGTACCGTCCTGACCGGCAATGGGCAGTGCTGTATAAAGATTCATAAAGAGGTTGGTATTGCGATAGGCATAAGTCAGCAGACGGGTCAGTATCTCGGGCGTCACATAGTTGTATAACGACAGTCCGCTACCGTCGGCTATTCTATAGGGAATCTCACTCACCCCCGCCTTGCCCAATGTTTTCTTTATCAGCTGTCGGGCATGCGCAGCCTTAGCAGGGCGCACTCCCTGAAGGGCAGCTATCTGGAAGAACATCGACTCGGCATAGAGGTTGTCGCTCTCTTTCAGCATGGGCTCCAGTATTTCCTTGATGGAATGACTACACACGCTGAGAGTCAGCGCATCCCTGGGCACCACATCGCTGCTACAGGGCGCCTCAACTACGATACCGGCATCACGCAGCCCTTGAACGAAGCGGGGCATGAACTCATTCTTCCTGTCTACGAGCAGCGCAGCCAGTTGCGGGTTGTCGTCATCCCAGCACCAGCCTTCGCCCAGCAAGTTCTCCTCCTTGAAGTTGCTCACGGCCACCAGTCGCCCGCGGATGGTGTCCACCCCAAGAGCCTTTACGCTCTCTACGAAGGCCTTCATGTCCTTGCTTTCAAACATGGGGTCCATGCCGCCCACACAATAGATGTCGCCCGTAAACACGCTGTCTCTCACCTCGCCCTTATAGCGCAGAGTGGTGCGGAATTTATAGTTACCCCCCAACTGGTCGATGGCCGTCACAGCCGTCAGCAGCTTCATGGTCGAGGCGGGCCTCATGGTCTGCTTGGCATTGAATGCATACAGCGTCGAGTCGGCCGTCAGGTCATACACCATCAGTCCGAGCTGTGTCCGCTGCAACAGCGGGTCTTGCACCAGCGAGTCGAGTCTTGCCTGGATATTCTGCGGCCACGGCAGTTCTACCGCCATGGTATCAGTTACTATAGTATCAGAAACAATTTTGTCGGTCTGCGCCTGCAAACCAACAAAACAGTTTACTACAAAGAGAGTTGCAATATATATTCTTTTCACTTTAAACTTATCATTCAGTTTCGTCGGTAGGTCGCTACCAGTTTCTTAATGGCTTTATCCAGCGATTCCGACGGTTCTATAATGTTATATTTGCTCCAGTATTCCGGATCCATGAAATATTCTACTTTGTCATAATACGCATCCCTTGAGTCGAACGAGTTACGACTCGTTATCGGCAGCACGCTATCCGACTGACTGTCGGTCACCACCATCTCACAGGTTGCGGTAAACGAGGTGCTGAAGAGGCGCTTCTTCCAGTCGCAGTTGAAGCGGAAGATATTCCTGAGATAGCTGATGCGCGTCACACCGTCTTCATAGCGATAGTCAACCACGCATGACAGCTCACGGGGTTTGAACCTCACGCCGATAGGTTTCTTTACCAGCATGGTCCGTGTGGCCTTGTCCTTATCGCTCATGTCGAGGTCGAGCTCAATGCGTGTAAAGGCCAGTCGCTCACTGTCAATGTAGAGCGTGCCGTTATAGAGGGCATAGGGCATCGGATATTTCGGCGAGATCTTCACCACATATTGCAGGCGGTCGTTGATATACTCCGGCACACCCATGGCAAAGTCGTAGGCGTCGAGGTCTTCCGGATTCAGCAGCATCTCCTGGTTCTTCACCACGTCGAGCTGCACCGGCAGCACTGGCCCGCCCAGCACCTTGATTCCCAGCGTATCACCCTGCTTCTGACTCAGCAGACGGCGTCCCTTCACAATCGCCACTCGGTCTCTGCCTATGTTGCGGGTGTAAGGTGTCTTGTACATATCCTCCACACCTTCGGCCACATAGATATAGTGCTTGCGCTTCATGGCCGTCTCGCGATAGAACGTCTGCAGCAGTTCTGGCACCCTGCTGTAGTTGTCGGGAATCTTCTTGATGGCGATGTCTACCAGCTCCCTGGGGTTAGCTTTCGTTACCACAATCTCACGCAGCTGGATGGTCGTTGGCGCTAAGCTGATCTTCAAGTTCTCGGCCTTACCCTCTGTCAGCGCCACCTTGCGTGTCTTATATCCGATATGCGATACCGTGATGGTAGCAGGCAGCTGATCGAGCTTCAGCGAGAAAGCGCCGTCTTCATTAGTGACTACCGACACGCGGCCGGCAGATATACTTACTTGTCGCAAACCTTCGCCCGTCTTGTCATCCATTACACTGCCGCTCACAACAACCTGTTGGGCGAACACAGCCAAAGGAGCCAGCAGCATGATGATTAGCCATAGTCTCTTCATAATTTATTGTGCTTGGGGTTCGGTGCAAAGATACAAAAATAATTAAAGTGAAGAAAGTAAAATGGTAAAAAAATAAAAGGATTTCTTCCTTTTTTAGCCTATTTATTATATTTTTCACCTTTTTACCCTATTACTTTTTCACTTTTTTGTTACCTTTGCAGCAGATAACAGAACAAAACAAGTCAACAGATGGTTTACAAATACGACTTTCTCGTGATAGGTGCTGGTGTGGCTGGTATGAGCTATGCCCTCAAGGTGGCAAGGGCCCAGAAGGGCCGTGTCTGCATGATCTGCAAGACCTCGCTCGACGAGGCCAATACCTCTTTCGCACAGGGTGGCGTAGCATCGGTCACCAACCTCGAGCTCGACAACTTCGACAAGCACATCGAGGACACCATGATCGCGGGCGACTACATCTCCGACCGACAGGCCGTAGAGCAGGTAGTACGCCAGGCACCTGAACAGATACGTGAGCTCGTCAACTGGGGCGTTAACTTCGACAAGAAGAGTAACGGTCAGTTCGACCTGCATCGTGAGGGCGGGCACTCTGAGTTCCGCATCCTCCACCATGCCGACGACACCGGTGCCGAGATACAGCGCGGACTGATGGAGGCAGTGCGCCACGACCCGAACATCACCGTCAAGGAGAACCACTTCGCCGTTGAAATCATCACCCAGCACCATCTGGGTGCCAAGGTCACCCGACGTTCGCCTTACATCCACTGCTACGGTGCCTACGTGCTCAATCCCGACACGCAGAAGGTCGACACCTACCTGTCGAAGGTCACCGTGATGTGTACCGGCGGCTGTGGTGCGGTCTACATGACCACCTCAAACCCCGTCATCGCCACTGGCGACGGCATCGCCATGGTCTACCGTGCCAAGGGAACGGTTGCCGACATGGAGTTCGTGCAGTTCCACCCCACCGTGCTCCACAATCCTAAGGAGACACATCCCGCCTACCTCATCACCGAGGCCATGCGCGGCTATGGCGGCATCCTGAAGCTGCCCAACGGCGAGACATTCATGGAGAAATACGACGAGCGTCTGTCGCTGGCACCACGCGACATCGTGGCCCGCGCCATCGATAAGGAGATGAAGATCCACGGCCTCGACCACGTGTGCCTCGACGTCACCCATAAGGATCCCGCAGAAACCCGCAAGCACTTCCCCAACATCTACCAGAAGTGCCTCTCCATCGGCATCGACATCACTACCGACTATATCCCCGTACGTCCTGCAGCCCACTACATGTGCGGCGGCATCAAGGTCGACCTCAACGGACAGACCTCCATAGAGCGCCTCTATGCCCTCGGCGAGTGTTCTTGCACCGGCCTGCACGGCGGCAACCGTCTGGCATCCAACTCTCTCATCGAGGCCGTAGTCTATGCTGAAACAGCTGCCAAGGACTCACTGGCACATATCGATCTCTACGACTTCAACGAGAAGGTGCCTGAGTGGAACGACGAGGGTACGATGACCAACGAGGAACAGGTGCTCATCACCCAGAGCGTCAAAGAGGTCAACCAGATTATGTCGAACTACGTGGGCATCGTCCGCTCCGACCTGCGCCTGCATCGCGCCTGGGACCGCCTCGACATGCTCTACGAGGAGACCGAGCGCCTCTTCAAGCGTGTAAAGGCGTCGAAAGACATCTGCGAACTACGTAACATGATCAACGTGGGTTATCTTATCACCCGCTGGGCCTTGGAGCGCAAGGAATGTCGCGGCCTCCACTATACCACCGACTACCCCCTCCACGCTTACGACAAGTAATTAAGTATTCTGGCAAGGATGGCAAACGCCATCCACATACCCCCTTATATAATTGATAATGACAGGTGCTTTGTCCGACAGACATAGGCACCTGTCATGGCATTCATTATGTCCTTAAATGCAACCTGGATTATTTTGCAAACCAATTTAGATTAAATTGCAGAGCAAAATAGACTAAATTGGTCAGCAATTTAGTCTAAATTGCAATCATGCAAATAGTCTCTGTCAATAATACACCTGTTCTCTGACAACTTTTCAACTACCATCTGCCACACAAGAACCCGTCACTATTAGCTGTAGTCATGACTCGAACAAGATTTTACCCTCGCCGCCTGCCACACGGCGGGGATGATTATTTTTTCCTAATAGGACTCCTGTCCCTGTATGAGTTCTATGTGAGTTAGCACATACCTACCATGCGAATACGGGACGAACCAATTTTGGATTCGTGCCAATGTCATATCCAAATTCTCCATGAGTAAAGCCAAAGACAACGGCACCATTATCTATCGCAGCCGAAAACTCCGTACTAGTCCAATAATATTGAGCCTGTAGATTAGTATTGCCACAGGCAGTATTTATATAATTGCGCATATTCGTAGGATTAACAAGCACAACGCCTGAATCAAATGTAGAAGGGTTAGTAGCACTAGGATTACCATTAGTTAATCCATGGATAATATAACGCCAATCAGTTATACTCGGATTACGCCAACCCTGAACAACACCGCTTGTTCTTGTTTTATAACTACTATTATTTGTTACTCTATCATAATATTTAATCGTACAAGTCTTGTAAGTTGTACTTCCCACCGTTACAGGACGATTGTTCGCAAAAGTGTTGACTCCAGACGTAACATTGGGGAATGTGCAGGCTGCCACATCTTGCAGACCAATGGCGATAAACTTGTTGAAGTAATTGCTAACTGCTCCTGCATAACAGATAACGCCTACAGCATCATAACCGCTACAGGTCTTTGCTATTGCTGCTGTTTTATATGCTTTTCCATTCCTTGCAATAAAGTACTTCAGATGTGAACTGGTAACGCTATTAAACGCCACGCCTGGATCTGTCACACTCACCGTATATGACTGCGATGATGGGGCGTTATAATTCGTCGTGGCAGTATACGAGGCCGTGATGGTGGCAGAACCGATAGTTACACCCGTTACAACTCCACTACTGTTTACCGCTGCTTTACCTGTGGCATTTGACGAATAGGAAACAGTGAGTGCAGTATTATTAACGCCATACAATGGTATGGTACGGGTAAACGTAGAGCCAACACCTACCGATGCCGTACTATTACTCCAACTGCCCCAAGTAGGCGTGTATTTAGAAATAGTCACCTTAAGATTTTGACTAGCAATATCTGAATGGTTAGCATCACCAACGACCTTGTAATATACGGTATAGCCGCTGGTGTTGGCATCGGTTTTCTTCATGTTGGAATTATCAACGGAAGTATACCAGTTAGAGTTGTCGAGACTATAGTACATAGTACCCCCCGTAACACTACCGGCATTGATCAACACTTGTGCCGAGCCATTGTATGTTAGGGACTTGGCTGTGGGCGCGGTATAGGTGGGGGCGGCTTTTGTCATTGTAAACGTATAGCTGGCCGTCTTTGTGGTGTAATAATTATTTAAGCCGTCAACGATCTGGGCGGTGATGGTGGTGGAACCTACGCCAACAGGCGTTACCTCGCCTGTGGTGGAATGAACAGTAGCCACATTGGTATTGCTGCTGGTATAGACAACCTGTCCGCTACCGGTATTGGTAAGCGGATTGGTAAACGGGGTGGTGTTATAGGTTTGGGATATAGAGGTCTCAGCATACGTCAACGTGCCTGACATGGCCGTAATAGTGTAAACGTACTGCTTGCCGGGTTCGAAGGTGCGGTCGGCAGGCAGGCGGTAGACGTAGGGACCTACGCCCGGGATGTCGAAGCTGACGAAGGCCGAACCACTGGTGACGGTCTGCGGCGGGATGAGCACGGCTCCACCTTCAGAGATACTGATTTCACCGTCGTCCGAGGCAGCCGAGAGCGTGTAGCCGTCGCTGTTGTCGACAGGATAGGTCACCACCGCCGAGCGCTTGGCATGGAGCTTCAGATTGGTCAGGGTCCAGGCCGGGGTGGCTGTGGGCAGACTGATATTGACGATGACCTTCGCCATCAGGTGCGTCATCGGCAGCGTCTGGACGGTCGTCGAGTAAGCATAGGTAGCCGCCTTGCTAAAGGTGAGGTCGCTCTGAGCGTAATTGGCATCGCTGGTCTGGTCGGCACTCACGGTGAACGTGGCGCCAGAGGCTACGCTGGGGTGCACGGCATACATGCTGACCGACGACCCGTCGTAAGGATAATACAAGGTACTGGCAGAAGTAAGGTCGCCGCTGTTGCCCGAGACGGTGCACGCTAGCGGGTTGGCTATCCAGTCACTGGTACTGGCGTTCTTGATATAAACGTCGACGGCCTCGCCAGAAAGCAGCTCGGTGTTCTGTACGTTACTGCCTGCGCGGGTCTGCGCACTCTCCTCCACAGCTATAGCCAGTCTGATAGGCATAGACTTCCCAAACCGTGCCTCGTCGTCCGAGGTACAGCCTCCCAGCAGCACCACAGCCGCTGCCATCAGTATGTTTTTCTTCTTCATACTATAATCAATTTGCATCCTTAAACAGGCGGACGGAGAAGCCGTAGCCTGGGTGACCCCAAGTGTTACCGGCGACGAGCGACGTGTTGAAGGCCATGCTGTGAACATACGACGCATCCCTCGCTGTAGCCGACCAGTAGTATCCGTTGTCCGGGTAGGTAGCAGAGGACCACCCGGCTGCCTGGTCACTGCCGTTAGTGTAAGGCGAATAGCCGCAGGCAGGTAGAACTACCGTAAAGTCTGGTGATGTCCACCAACTTTCATTGCTAATGGTAGAGATGGTGATACTGGTATTCGTACCTACATATTTCACTTGAATAGTCAACGAGGCTCCTCCGCCCACGGAAGCATCCGCACTCTTATATTCATAGCGGTAGGCACAGGTGTATTGGCCATATGTAGAAGCCGTCGGCTTGAAACGCAGGCCATAACCTATGTATGTATGCGCTTCATCGTTCGGACAGTTATAGTCATTATAGAACACCTGATCCACATCATAAGTGTATGTTCCATTGTTGTTTGTCACACCCCAGGCTACCCTTTCTGTGAGACCTGTATGTTGACCATTTTTATACTTGATTCTTTCTCCATTGCCGCCACCCATATCTGAATCAGAAGAACTGCCATAATATGGTGCCACAATTGAGCACCACTCGGCCTTTGATGGCAGATGGTAGCCTGCCACGGCCGTACCCTTAATCATGGCTTGGATATTGGCTTTGGCTTTACTCCAGTCAGAAGGCGTACCCACACCGCCACTTGATGCCTTACTGGTGTTCCAGCAGAAGTACCCGCTCTGGGCCTTTGTATTGGCCGTAGCCATGGTCGTAGCCGTCTTCATATTATACGGTGCCACATACTCGATCGGCAACTTCGGACGGTTGATGAGCGTCAGTGTATAACTGGCTGTAGTCGTGGCATAGGTGTAGTTCGTGCCGTCGGCAACTGTAGCCGTGATGGTGGTAGAACCTGCAGCCACGGGCGTCACCTCTCCCGTTGAGGCATTGACAGTAGCCACACTGGTATTGCTGCTCGTATAGGTCACCGTGCCATCGCCCGTTTTGGTTAGGGTATTGGTAAACGCACCCTGCGAAATCATGCGCGTCATAGACGTGGTGGCATAAGAGATGCTGCCTGCCGCCTTGACTACGGCATTATAGGTATATTCGCTGCCTGCCGTCAGTGTCACTGTCGACGGCATCTTGTAAAGGCGTATGTTGCCCGCCGTAGTGACGGCCACAAAGACATCACTCGCATTGACAGATTGTTCAGGTACGAGCGCCGTACATGAGAAGTCGGTCGTTGTGGATCCCGAATAGGCTGTAACGGTGGTCTCACCAGCAATCGTTTCTGCTGCACCGACAGCCCCGCTACTTGGCGTAAACGGCACGCGCCGCTTAATACCTCTGAGCTGCACCTTTGTCACCGAAACCCCATTGGTCGTTACATTTATCTTCACCTTGGCCATTTTATGGGCAAAGGAAAGCGCCCCTGTAGGACTGGCCTTTGTGATATTGGCCGAGGCGAACATCAGGTCGCTCGAACGGTAGTTGGCATCCGTACTCTGATCGGCAAGCACAGAGAACGTGGTCGTGGTGTTTGTCACTGTCGACGGGTAATAGGCACGTACATCAGTGCTCGTGCCTGAGAGTGTGAAATAAGGTATGGTAGCCGCCGTGGTACCACCTGAACCATCAGCCGTGAAGGTGGTACTGGTAAGCGACGTCGTTCCACTGGGAAAGTAGGCATAAAATGTCTGGCCGTTATCCAACTGCGCCGACTGCAGCGCCGTGCTCGTGGTGCGAGTGGTGCGGGCAGCGGCTGCGGAATCTGCACCATGGCAGACAGCCGTTGCCGTCAAGCTGATGGGAACCCGCCCTTGGGAACTATCATCGAATCTGTCGTCTATGCATCCGACAGAGGTCAGCATCAGGACTGCAGTGAGAATACCAGTGTATTTATGCCTCATATCATTACTTGTTAAGAGAGCGTCTCAGTACCACTATTCACCAGAGTCGTTGTGCCACCATTGGTCCAGGTGGTAATCGTTGTGGTAAGGCCGATGGCAGCGGCGCTGACTGTGATATTAAAGGTATAGGCACTGCCACTGTCCAAAACCTTCGACGAGAGACTATAGGTGGCGGTACCCATATCTGTGATGATCTGCAGAAACTCTCCCGTGAAGCCACCGGCCTCAGG
>JAEEGJ010019311.1_pt1 | contig 15037 bp, 13 predicted proteins | sample 8958761 | NCBI WGS metagenome assembly JAEEGJ01 (sample SAMN16246546, study PRJNA631951) | gut metagenome | biome: gut microbiome; feature: rumen; material: RS-attached | host: Bos | place: Iran: Karaj | collected 2018-10 | reverse complement strand
AGAATTCCTTCCTTACCGATGAAGAAGTTTCCGTTGCGTGTATAGCGCTCGCCAAGCGGAGTATCGATTACATAAAAACCTTCACCGCTGAGAGCTGTATCTGTCTTTGTATTTGTGATTTTGAAAGAGCCCTGTGCGAAATCAATGTAGTTTTCATTTGTTTCAACACCAAGACCAAGCTTACCGATTACAGGCGCTGCATCTGAAGAACCTTCGGTTGTGTGATAAACACCGTCAAGATTTGTACGGCGGATCAGCAGTTCAGGAAAACTCTTGCTTGCAACAACATCACGTTTGTAGCCAGTTGTATCTACATTCGCAAGATTGTTGGCAATTGCATCAAGCCTGTTCTGCTGTGCATTCATACCGGAAGCTCCGGTATACCAGCCTCGAATCATTATTTAATTCCCCCTTTTAGAATTTATTTACATCTACCTATAATTTCGGTATTTGAAAAAAATTGTTTAGGGGGAAATTTGATTTACATCAACTTTCTTCTTATATCAATTAAGGATTATACTGCAGAACAATCACAGTAAGGTCGTCCTTGACTATTGTACCTTCAGTGAACTTGTAAAAGCGGTTAAGCACGTAATCAAGCTTACTCTTCGCACTTCCGATGCCAGCATCTTCAAAAGCTGCTGCAATACGTGCTTCTGTAAACTGTTCACCTTCCTTATTTTCAGATTCGTTGAGACAGTCTGTGTATAGGATAATACTGTCACCCTTCTGCATTTTGAATTTCAGAGCTTTGAATTCCTGCTTAAGACCGCCAAAACCTATAATTCCATTTTTTTCGACAGGTTCTTTTGGTTCAACCGGGTAACATCGTCCATTTTTTGCAGTGCGGATAAATACCTTAGGATGTCCGGCATTTATCAGTTCGACCTGATTTCCCTGAATGCGTAAAAGAACACCCGTAAGGTAATTTTCAATATCGCCCTTATCTTCTGTAATCTGTCTGTCTATTTCTGAAACAACTCTTGAGAACGGAAGATTTGCACATTCACGGAATTTTCTGTCGATAACGTTTTTGGCAAGCATTGTTACAAGACCCGAAGCAATACCATGGCCTGAAACATCAAAAAGACCAACTCCCTGAAGTTCCTTTCCGTCATGGAAAAAATCATACAAATCACCAGAAACACCTGCTGCAGGTTTAAAATGATAGACTACATCCCAGTTTTTAAAATGCGGGAGTGACGGATTATAAAAGCTGTTCTGAACATTTGCCGCAAGCTTCAGATCGCGGTCAGCCTTTTTCTTTGCATCAATCAGCTGATTATTTGTAAGTTCCAGCTGGTTATTAGCTTCAGAAAGTTTTGAATTAGACTCCGAAAGCTCTTTTGTTCGTTCTTCAACCTTATTTTCAAGAGTTCTGTTTAATTCTTCTACCTGTCTTCTTGAATTTACAAATCTGTTTGCAAGAATAAAAAGCAGACTTACAATTACCAGCTGCCAGCCAATTGATGTAATATACGGAAAACTGTAAATCTTAAGAATATTATGAACTATGATATCAATGAGAAAGATTACTAGCAGCGGAGAAAAACCGAAAAGCAGAGTAACAGCATCCTTTTCTTTTTTTACCAGTGCTCTGATAATCACAAAGAACAGGTAAAGCATTGGAGGAATGAGCATCATAAAAGTCCAGCGCATAGAACGCAGGATTCTGTAATCAGGAGCAAAAAGAATGATTACTACAGGCAAAATCAGGAATGCCAGTCTTATATAAGTTACAGCCTTTTTTTCTGTAGAATGTACAAAGGTTATGATAAACGAAATAACCATATAACAGATAAAGAAAGGCAGAGAATTAGAGAAAACCTTCTGGAAGAACAAAAATGAAACCTTTGAATCAAAGGCAAACGGAAGTTCTCCATAGAAAAATACAGAAAGATAAAGTGCTGACAGAATATTTATAAAGGCAAACATTCTGTTTTCCTTTTCATTCTTGTTTTTGAAGTACAGCATAAGGTGATAAGCGGCAATAACCAGCATCAGAAACGCAAAAATCAGGTTGATTTTGCTGTTCCAGAAAGCTTCGCGGGAAGCAGCTTTGCGTGCTGTATCAACTGTACTGATAAAAGGATTTGAAACCACGGAACCTTCCGCATCTACCCAGATTTTTATGAGGATTTCGTTTTCTCCACTGTTCAAAATAGCCTGGGAAATTGTATAAAAGCGGGCTGTATTCCAGGCACTGAATTCATCTGGAGGGCATTTTCCTTCACCGCCTATATAAGAGCCGTTTACAAAAGTTTCATCTGCAATTGAAATACGGCCAAGATAAACACCAAGATTCTGATTTTTAAGCTCTTCCGGCACTGTAAAAGTCTTTTTAAGCCAGATAAAACCATACTGTTTAGGGATAAGAGTTTCGAGATTACCGAGTTTTGCATTATCAAAAGCAGTAAAATCTTCTGAACCCGCATTTTCAACAAGAGAATAAGTCCATCCTTGTGTCAGGTCAATTTTTACATCTTCTTTTTTAGCTTTACAGGATGTTAAAAATACAGCTGAAATAAAAACGAAAGTAAAGGCAGCTGCAATACATCTGATTTTTGAGAATTTTGATTTCATAAAAACCTCTGAATTATGTTATTGATAGCAGTGTATTATAATTGATAGTATTGCTATCACTAATATAGCATATAACTAAATCATAGGCAAATGCAAGCAGCCGGAATTTTAATAGAAATAATTTGCAAATACGTATTTTCAGTCTTATAATAATTTTCATAGCATAAATATTATTTGCAAAATGCATCATCAAAAGGAGTTTCTATGGCAAACACAGAACCACGCGTACTGTCCATCATTCTTGGTGGTGGAAAAGGAACACGTCTTTACCCGCTTACAAAAGAGCGTTCAAAACCAGCCGTTTCATTCGGCGGTAAATACAGAATTGTAGATATCCCTATTTCTAACTGTATTAACTCGGGATACAAGAAGATTTACCTTCTTACTCAGTTCAACTCGGCTTCACTTCATCTTCACATCTCAAATTCTTATAATTTTGACCGTTTCTCTGGCGGATTTGTTGAAATTCTTGCTGCAGAACAGACTCTTGAGCATTCAGGCTGGTATGAAGGTACTGCCGATGCCGTTCGTAAGAACTTTATTCACTTTAAGACTCAGAAACCAACACATTACATAATTCTTTCTGGTGACCAGCTTTACAAGATGGATTTGCGAGCATTTATGGATGCCCACATCAAATCTGGTGCTGAAATCACAATCGCAACTACTGCCGTAAACCGTCACGACGCTTCTGGTTTTGGTATCATGCAGATTGATGACCAGAATCATGTAAAAGCTTTTATGGAAAAGCCAAAGCCAGATCTGAACATTGACGACTGGAAGATTCCTGCAGAAGCACGCGGAAGCCTTCCTCCAGAAAAGGAATACCTCGCTTCTATGGGTATTTACATCTTCAATGCAGACACAATGGAAGAAATGCTTGGCGGCGAGAACGAAAAATACACAGACTTCGGTAAGGAAATCCTGCCTCTCGCTATCGGTAAGAAGAAAATCAGCTCTTATGTGTTTGACGGCTACTGGGAAGACATCGGAACTATCCGCAGTTTCTATGATGCAAACATTGCCCTTTGTGAGCCTTACCCTACCTTTGATTTCTTTGGTGAAACTCAGCCAATTTATACCCACATGCGTAACCTGCCACCTTCAAAAATCAACAAAGCAGACATCAACGCATCGCTTATTTCTGAAGGATGTATCATAACTGATGCAAAATTCAACAAATCTGTTGTCGGTGTACGCTCTATCATCAACGAAGGAACCGAGTTTGACGGCGTAATTATGATGGGTGCCGACTATTACGACACAGAAGATGAAAAGGCTGAAAATGCAAAAGCCGGAAAACCAAGCACTGGAATCGGTAAAAACTGTAAGATTGCAAATACAATCATCGATAAGAATGCAAGAATCGGTGATAACTGTAAGATTGGCGTAAGCGGAAAGAAATACGAAGACGGCGATCATGGCAGCTTCTACAGTGCAGATGGAATTATCGTAATCCGTAAGGGTGCAGTAATTTCTTCTGGAACAGAGATCTAATGAATTACGGTGGTTGAGTAGGCCGAAGGCCGTATCGAAACCACCTGCAATCGGAGTAATTATGCCTGATATGTACGACAAGCTGGGCGAAATGCTCAATGAAGCGTTAGAATCAGGCAAAATTCCACAAGATAATAAACACGAATCAGAAGAGGAATCGGTGGTTGAGCCTGTCGAAACTAACGATTCCTCTTCTGATTTTATTAATAATACTCAAAAATCTACCGAAAATAACAAGAAATCAGCTAAAAATAACTCAAAAAAGGCTTTTGCAACCGGTGAAGTAATAAAATTGCATAAATATACATATAATATGCAATTTCCGCCTCATATACAAAAAGCACTCAGTACACTAGATATAGCGTACCCTTTTACAAAAAAAGACATTACAAAGCAGTATCACAAACTGCTTAAAGAAAACCATCCGGACACACAGAGTACTATACAAGCTTCTCAAGGTGTAGAAAACAATAGACAGATAACAATAGATACTCTTACAGATTCTTATAAAATTCTCCGTGATTTCTTCGGAATAAATTAGGATTAGAGTATAATATTTCAGACAGCTTTAACTGTCTATTATTTCATACAATAATACCTGTATAATATAATAGACATACATTAAACAAAATTTCTCACAGAGCAGAAGAGGACACAGAGTCTATAAAATATAATTATAAACTCTGTGCCCTCTGTCTCTCTGTGAGGAATTTTATTATTCTATATTAAGCTCTTCCAGTTTTCTATGCAGGGTCTTCCTTCCTATTCCCAAAATATCAGCTGTTCTGGATTTATTCCCTTTATTCGCAGCCAGATTTTCCTGAATGATAATCTTTTCTGCCTCATCCATTGTGATGCCGATTGGAATAGTAATTACCTTTTCTTCATCCTGATTTCTCAGTGCTCTAGGCAAATCTTCCATTTTAATTTCATCGCCAGTACACATAACAACTGCACTTTCTACCGCATTTTTCAGCTCGCGGATATTTCCAGGCCAGTTGTATTTTATCATAGCAGCCTTAGCAGCTTTGTCAAAACCTTTAATGTTCTTTTTATTTTCTATGTTGAACTCACGCAAAAAGGCATGCATCAAAAGTGGTATGTCATCCATACGCTCACGAAGAGCTGGCATTTCAATTCGAACAACATTCAGTCTGTAAAACAAATCCTCACGGAACTTACCGGCCTTCACTTCTTCTTCAAGATTTCTGTTTGTGGCAGCAACAACCCGGACATCAACCTCTATAGATTTTTCTCCGCCTACCCGCTCAAACTTGTGCTCCTGTAAAACACGAAGCAGTTTAACCTGGGTTGCAAGATTTACTTCACCAATTTCATCAAGAAAAATTGTACCGCCATCAGCAAGTTCAAATCGCCCCTTATGCAGATTTTCAGCTCCAGTAAAGGCGCCTTTCTCAAAACCAAAGAGTTCACTTTCAATCAGTGTCTCACTCAAGGCAGCACAATGTACAACAATAAAAGGTCCCTTGGCTCTATCCGACTGTTCATGAACAGCCCTTGCAACAAGCTCCTTACCAACACCACTTTCACCTGTAATCAAAACACTGGCTCTGGCCGGAGCGGCTTTTGAAATCATCTGACGAACACGGTTGAGAGAATCACTCTTACCAACCATTTCATCGCCGTTCTGAGACTTTAATAATTTAGCCTGAAGCTGACGATTTTCTTCTGCAAGAATTTTTCCCTGCAGGGCATTTTTTACAATTTTATTTAAGTGATCAAGATCAAGAGGCTTTGTCAAAAAGTCAAAAGCACCGGCTTTCAAAGCAGCCGTTGCATCATCAATACTTCCGTGGCCTGTCAAAACAATGATCGGAATTCCTGGGTGTTCCGAGGTAACTTTTTTTACAACCTCACTTCCGCTGATTCCATCCATACGAAGGTCTGTAATTACCAGATCAATTCCACCTTCTGCAATCAGCTTTAATCCTTCCTCACCACTGGCAGCCTGTTTTACATCGTAGCCTTCAAGTTCAAAATTATCTGCAAGTCCGTTACGGATATTCTCTTCATCATCAATAGTCAGAATCGTCATTTATCGTCCCTCCGAGCTAAGCAGTTTTACATCCTTCTGCGGAATCGGGAAAGTAATTGTAAAGGCAGTTCCCTCGCCTTCCTTTGAATCAACAATTATTTCACCGGAAAATTCTTTTATGATTTTGTATACCATTGTCATGCCAAGGCCAGTACCATTAGCTTTTGTTGTGTAATAAGGTTCAAAAATTTTAGAAAGACTTTCTTCTGACATGCCGCAGCCGTTATCTGCAATCGTAATAACAAATTTATTGTCGCGAACTGTGTTGGAAATACAGAACTTAGCTCCCATTGTAAGCGCTGCTTCTGAACCGCCATTGTATTTAGATTTTAAAGCTGCAAGAGAGTTCTGAGAAATGTTCATTATTACATCACGGAATAATTTTTCATCAAGCAGAATTCTTATGCCACTTTCTGATGGCTTAAAAATAACTTCAATTCCTTCCCGGTTGAACTCAGGCTTAAAGAAAGAAACAAGACCATCAATTAATTTATCAGGTTCCTTAAGTTCAAGCTGTGCCTTTACAGGACGAACAGCCAGCAGGAAATCCATAACCAGTTTATTAAGATGATCAATTTCTTCATTCACTACATCTATATGATCTTCAACAAACTTTTTTGCCGGAAGTTTATCTGCATTTTCGCGGGCTTTTTCCAGGGCCTTTTGGATCAGCTGAATATGAATACTTATTGCACCAAGAGGATTTTTAATTTCATGAGCCATACCTGCAGCAAGATTTGTAAGGTTTGCAAGATTTTCCATTCTGTGTAACAGGATATCCTGATTTTTCTTTTCGGTAATATCGCGGACAAGAATCATCTTACCGTTTAATTCACCTTCATTGATGAGAGGAGCAATTGTTACGGTAAGAAAGCGGACAGAACCACCGCTTGTTACTGTTGAAAATTCTTCTGAAGAGTTAGTTATATTCTTTTCCAGACAGCGCTGAAGGAAAGCAGCTATATCTTCATCTTCAATATATTCCCAGATGGGATTTTCGCTTCCAAGAATATCTTCCAGTCTTTCTGAAAAAGGAAGCCAGCTTTCAGCAATCTGGTTATAGCGTAAAAGCTGAAAATCGTCATTTATAATCAGAAGACCTGTTGAGAGTGATTCAAGCACAGAATAAAGACTCTCATTTTCATCAACTATATCTTCAAGAAGGGAGAGAATCTGTTCTTTGGAAAGTTTTTCAGCCTTCTGCTTTACACGTTTTACATAGCCGCGCAAAAGACACCTCCAAAGTTGTTATTTAAAGCAAACATGTCTCTCAAAAGAATTTCAAGTGCGCTGGCTGGAGACTGGTTATATAAAGTAATATTGTCACTGCAGTTTCTGAGTAATTCCATAGCCTTTGCTGCTGCTTCACTTCCTGCCTGGCTATTCATCATAGGTCTCATAAAAAGCGCAATATTTGAAAGGAAAAGTCTTAACTCAATTCTCGGGTAAAACTTTTCGCATTTCTTAACAATTTCATCGATATTACAAATCTGTCTGCTGGCAACCGAATTATAGAAAATTCTGGCCTGATTCTTTATTTCAGAAGGTGTTACAGGCAGATATGTAAGAAGATAATCATTCAGGCTTCCTGAAAAGTCTTCATTATGGAAAACTCTTGTAATTACTTCTTTCTGCTGTTCAAGACTTCTGTCAGTAAAGTTATAGGTTCTTACCCGGGAAAGTATTGTCTGCATGATTGCATTTCGCTTTGAAGTAAGCAGAATAAAAACAACATCCTCAGGAGGCTCTTCAAGAATCTTAAGCAGAGCATTTCTTACACTGGTCTGCATACGGTCTGCATTTTCAATGATTACAGTTTTACGACCTTCTTCAGATTTTATATGAGCCCATCCTTCCATATTTCTAACCTGATTAATAGGAACAGAATCATATAGAAAATCGTCTTCAAGTTTTGTGCAGAGTTTTGAAATCTCTTCACAAAGTTTTTTTACAGTACCGTTATCTGGCAATTCTCTTGGAAAATCAAGCTGCTCAAGACTTTCATTAATTTCTTCTATTATGCTTCCGATTTTGTTAAGATTAGAATCACCTTCCCATAGTATTCCGTTAAAACGCAAAGTGAGTTTACGAACACTTCTTAAAAAGAGATATCTTGCGGCATCAATAAATTTTGCATTTATAAAATGTGCATCTGTAAAAGTTTTAGCTGCAGCAGAAATTTCAAGGGAACAGTCACGTGGCCCCATAAGCATGAGGTTAGAACAAACTAAAGATTTATGCTGTAAACATGAAGGACACTGACAAAGCCATTTACCCTGTGGAGTCTGATGACAGGAAAGGATTCTTGCGGTTTCCAGAGCCGCAGTCAGTTTTCCGCTGGCTTCTGGTCCTGCAAATAAAAGTGCACCTGGAAGTCTGTTATGTTTTATATCAGCGGCAAGTAAATTTCCTGCTGCCTGATTTACAAGATTCTCATACATGATTTCCAATCTCCTTTTTTAAATCACTGTTAAAAATACTCTGGATAATATTGTAATAAAAGCTGCCCTCAAAAAGATTTTGTGTACTGAAAAAAGGCTGTGCAGTAAGGAGGAAAACAAAGAGACATACCACAGCTGCACCTTCTACAATTCCAAAAATAAAACCAAGGGTCCGGTCCAGGCTTTTAAGAATACTCCATTCAAAAACCTTTGCAACAATCATCTGTATTAGTTTAATTACAAGAAAAGTAACTACAAAAATCAGGAGAAAGGCAATTATACTGGCTACAACTGGCACTTTTATATCTTTCAAAAGGCCTGTCGCAAGGTCTTTATAAAAAAGGTAGCCCAAAAGGATTCCTGCAACAAATGCTATTTTACCAAATACATTATCAATAAAACCTTTTATAACTCCGGATATTGCAAAAATCAAAATTAGGCCTGTAAATATCCAGTCAATTACTGCAAAAGTCATTTTTCCTCTCCCATATTTATCTTGTTAAAAAGTATTTCAGCAATTTTTTTTGCAGGAGCCTCTCCACTTATAAGCTTTTTTAAGGCTTCTGAATAAGACTTACGTTTTTCAGCATCCAGCATTTGTGAAAGGGCTGTCTGTAAATGATCTGAATCAGCTTCTTTTCCAAGCAAAACTTCAGCTGCTCCCCTGCTCTTAAAAAACTCTGCATTATCTACCTGGTCGCCTCGAGTTCCGCTTCCACACAAAGGAACAAGCACCATCGGCTTTAAGAGCACGGCTGCCTCCCAGATTGAATTTGCACCAGCCCTGCTTAAGATAACATCTGCAGCAGAAACAACATCCGGCATTTCCTTATAAATAAAATTGTATGGCTTATAAGAACCTTCAAATTTCTTTGAATATTCAGATGCTCTGTCATCATCTGAATTTACAAGTCCAGTCTGATGAACTACTATAAAATGCTGACATAAAAAATCAATATTATGATAAACAAGTTCATTTATCTGCTTTGCCCCGCTGCTTCCGCCAAGAACAAGAAGTACAGTTTTTTCACCGGCGCTTTTCGAATCAGACTGTTTTTCAGTAAGTCCAAGAAAGTCACGTCCACGAACAGGATCAGTATTATAAAAAACAGGACGTACCGGGTTTCCTGTAACAAGAACTCTAGCCTGATCTGCAACTCCCAGTCTGTTTTTTGTCTCTTCATAAGAAACAAACATACAGTCTGCAGACTTAAAGTTTAATCTGTTAGCAAGTCCTAAGGTAAAATCACATTCGTGTGTATAAACCGGAATATGCAGAAGATGTGCTGCAAGGCACGGTGGCACACTTACAAATCCCCCCTTAGAGAAAAGCACTGCAGGACGTTCCTTTCTCAAGATATGCAGAGCAGCAAAGAAACCTCCAGCTATGCGAAACAAATCAGAAAAATTCTTCAGAGAAAAATAACGTCGGAGTTTTCCAGAAGGAATTCCATAAAATTTATCGGCTGTCTGTTTTCCATCAGGGCCGCAGGCCTTTTCAACAATATTACGGTCCATTCCTTTAGAACAACCGATCCAGCAGATTTTTAATTCTTTTTTATTTGAAGCAGCAAGAGCTTTTAATTCATCAGCAACCGCAAGGCCCGGATAAATGTGACCACCGGTGCCCCCGCCTGTAAAACAAATCAGATTTTTATTTACTTTCATACTGTGTCATTTTAACACACTTAATGAGATATTTAAATACCAGCCTTTCTCTTTTAAATGATTTTTTTTATTGATTTTTTTCTAAAAAATGCCTTTTATCTTATTGACACAAAACCTCATTTTATATATATTAATATTCATCAACGCCGCAGTAGCTCAGTTGGTAGAGCGCCGGACTGAAAATCCGTATGTCGTTGGTTCGATTCCAACCTGTGGCACGATAAAGCTTCTGACTAGTTCAGAAGCTTTTTTTATCCCTTTTGTTACATCAAAAATCTTTCTTTTCTAAATTATTTGCTAATTATTTCTTTTTTATTTCTTACAAATCATTCTGTAAAACCAGTTCTGGATTTCAATTACACGTAAGGTCACTGAAGTTTCTACGAGATTTTTAAATACCTTATGCTCCAGAGGTGAATAGGAACATTGTATTAAAGCATAAACACTTATATTTTCTTCATCTTCACGCATGAGGATAAAAATTTCTGCTTCACGTTTTTTAATTCCGCGAACAAATATATTATCCGGCTTTTTATTTATTATGGCATTTACTATGTAAATATTTCCATTATTCTTATATGTATCAATTCCGACATCAAAGTTTAAGCCACCGGCAGCCTTATCTTTTACATAAAGCTGACCCGTACTTCTGTCAAACTCGGCTTTCTTGAATAAGGCTTTTCTTTCTCCGCTTTTTGAATCAATAAAACTAACACCATAGCATTCTTTATCAAGTCCCCCCATCTGATCCAGTTTTTTTAAGATGTCTGCACAATCATAGCCTTTAGCTTCTTTTTTAGGTATAACAAGATTTGACTGTACGCAATATCTGATATCATATCTTCCAGTCAGATTATTTATATACTGATTTTTATATGGATTTTCCGGAAACAAACTATAATCAGCTTTATATGAATGAGAAATACTTCTTTCAATGCAAAAGATATTAGAGAGTAAAATAAGTGAGCAAAAGAGAATTGAAATGTTTTTTTTCATACTGATAGTTTATTATAACTATTTTATAATAAAAGTTTAAGGTATAATTTTCAATTCTGTGATTGTTTCTGTCTCTGTAGCGCTGATGGCAAAGCAATCGGGTGCAGAACTAATCTGGCTTAAAATCTTTTTAATCATGATAATGCCAAGTCCTGCCCCTTCTGTCTGATCTATTGAATTCATAAAAAGATCTTCTGGAGATTTATTTTCAGAAAGCTTTAATTTTTTATTTACCCTGTCAATTTCTTCTTTAGATATAACCGAATTATTTTTAGCAGTTATGGTAAGACCATTATTAAGAATTAAAAAATAAAGTTTAACATAAAGCCCCATGTCATTTATTTTTTTTACAAAGGTCATGTCCTTTATTTTACATAAACCTTCTTCCTTAAAATACTTCATTCCCTTTTCATAATCTTCGGGTTTATTAATATCAAGATTATGAGAGATAAAATAGGCTCTCTTTATATTTGCTTTTACTGAGTTTGAAATTATTTCTTCCAGACAAAGACATAAAAGATTATAAGACTTTTCCAGATTTATTTTTTTGAGAAATTCTAAAACAATGTTTTTAAGATTTTCTTTACTTTCAGGACTTGGATCATGAAGTACATATTCAAAAACCTTTCCGTCTTGAATAGCATCCATTACTTCTGAAGAATCTTTAATGTTTATAACCGCAGCTGATACACTCATCATATATATTATAGAATATAAATATCTTATTGTAAAAGAAAAAATAAAATAAAGGGGCGCTATAAAATAAATGGTCGCCATAAGTTAAAATCATTTTTCTTGTTAAATGTCATATCGTACCTTATAATAGAATAACAATGAAATGGCTTATAATTACTGACAATAAAACTCTCGAAACTAAATGTGCCGATTTTCTAAGCACTAATAATAAAAAAGACAAAGTTTTAATCTCTCCTCTTACTCTTACAGATATAAAGGAGAATAAAAAAAGCATGAAAGATCTTGCAGCCTGCCTTATATATGCAGAAAAAGAAGCTGCAATTGAAGCACCGCTTGGTGCCGGTCTTTCCACAATTTTCGGATTTTTTGCTGCTGAATCTGTTCCTGTTATAACCAATATCAGGCTTCTTTTTGAAGATCCTATTTTTGGTAAGAACATAGGAATTGGTTGTAAATCAGCTGATGATCTTTTTGATCAACTATCTTCTCACTATAACAAGATTTCAGATGATGCAAGTATGCGTCTGGCAAAGAAAAAGCTCCTGGATCGTGGTATTCCATACACAGCGGACTGTTTTGGTACCTATATTGCAAAGAATAAACCGGATATTGTTCATGAATTCCTTGAAGCCGGCATGAGCATTAATGCCCGTGATGATACCGGCACCCCTATGTTAAACATTGCCTGTAGAAATGATAATTATGAATTTGTAGAAATGATGCTGGACCTTGGTGCAGAACTTAATGCCGTTTCCGAAGATCGTGGATATACTGCCGTTATGGATGCAGTATGGCGTGGAAATGAAAAAATTACAAAGTATTTAATATCAAAAGGCGCAGACCTTAATACAATCAATAAGGAAGGCCAGAACAATCTGATTCTTGCCGTTGGTGCAAACCGCGAATCTCTTGTAAAGCTTCTTGCAGAAAACGGTGCAGACCCTGATGTAAAAGACATGATGGGAATGAGTGCCTACAACTATGCAGTCTTATTTAAAAAACAAAAGCTTGTAGAAATTCTTACTCCCTTTCACAAAGCACAATAAAAACTGAAATACAAACAAAAAGGCCCGGAAGATTGATGGATTATCTTCCGGGCCTTAATTTTCTATTTATAATCTAAGAGTCAAATCCCAATTCCCAACCCTGGAATCTGACACCTAGAATCTATAAACTAAGTTTATCGCTTCAAGCTCAAAACTGTTTCAAGCAAGGTATCTGATGTCTGAATTGTTTTAGCATTAGACTGGAAACCACGCTGTGTTACAATCATATCTACCATCTGTTCAGAAAGGTCAACGTTTGACATTTCCAGAGCTCCGGCAAGCAGGGTACCCTTTCCGGCTACTCCGGATTCACCAATACGGGCCATACCAGAGTTGTTTGATTCAACATAAGTGTTGTCTCCGGCTTTTTCAAGACCGCCCTGGTTAGTAAATGTTGCCATTGCAATTTTACCGATTGCACGGTTTGTTCCGTTTGAATATACGCCGGTAATTACACCGCTCTGGTCAATCTTAAAGTTGTTAAGATATCCCATTTTATGTCCGTCCTGGAACCATGCTTTTGTAGAAGAATCTGCAGCACTCTGTGTTACAGTATCTTTCTGACTTCCAATTGTTCCAAGGTTAATGTTAAATGTCTGTCTTGTAGGGTTTCCTTCTTCGTCAGGATTTGCATTAGGAACTGTGAACGAAGCCTGTAAAACGATTTCGCCTTCAGGGTTTGTTACGTTTCCAGCAGAGTCTGTTACTGACTGGAGTGTTCCGTGATTATCAAAATTGATTACGAAAGTTTCACCCATTCCGTCTGTAGTACCAAGACCAACACGTGTCTGTGTAAAGTCTTCATTTTCTACGTCAACGCGAACTCTTGCCTGCCACTGGTTTGGATTTCCAACAACACGTGTAAAATCTACAGATAAAAGATGTTCGTTACCGAAGCTGTCATAAATTTTAAATTCTGTATTCCATGTTCCGCGAAGGATATCTTCTTCTGAAGCACCTTCAAGAATTTCAGGAGTATTTTTATTTAAGTTACAGAGGAACTTAACGTTTTCTGTAGCCTGTGCAGGATCTTTCTGTCCCAACGGAATTACTAAGTCTGTAGGTGTTGCAGCAGTCTGAATGATTGACTGACCGTTTACCTGGCGAGCCATCCATCCCTGAACGCGCATACCGTTTGCAGGGTTAACGAGAGTTCCTTCTTTATCAACACTAAAAGCACCTGCTCTTGTGTAGAATGACTGATCGCCCTGTTTTAATACAAAGAAACCGTTTCCCTGAATTGCGATATCAGTGTTTACACCAGTTGTCTGCAAGTTACCCTGTGTATGGATTGTATTGATTGCAGCAATCTGAACACCAAGTCCAACTTCTTTAGGGTTTACACCACCAACTTCTGTAGTAGGTGCTGCAGCGCCCGAAAGCTGCTGTGATATCATATCCTGAAAATCAACACGACCTTTTTTAAAGCCCCATGTGTTAACATTAGAAACGTTGTTTCCAATTACGTCCATTCTTGTCTGGTGATTCTGCATTCCTGATACACCAGAATAAAGTGATCTCATCATATAGCTACCCTCGTTTTAGTATCCGTATACTGCGTTAATGTGTTCTAAGTTATAATAGTTGCCGTTTACAAGCACCTGTGGAACTTCTCCACGTGTAACACTTTCGACAACGCCTGTTATCTGATTTTCGCCAACTTCAATCTGAACAGTCTTACCAAGCGTTGAAACTGCTTCGCTGTTGTTCATAAAAGCAGCCATCTTAGTAAAGCCTTCTGACATATTGTGCATCTGTTCCAGAGATGAGAACTGTGCCATCTGTGCAACAAATTCTGTATTATCCATTGGCTGTGTAGGATCCTGATGGGACAACTGTGTAATAAGCAGTTTTAAGAAGTCATCCTTATCAAGCTGATTTTTAATCTGACGACCTTCGAAAGTATTCTCTTTATTGTGAGCATCAACTTTCAACTGTGTCTCAAACATTTCCTGTGGATTCATCTGTGGATTAAAATTTACTCCGTTGATTTCCATCATTCACCTCTTTATTTTATGCAACTATGTTTATCGAGTAATCCCGAACATCGTTTA
>JAEEGJ010019307.1_pt1 | contig 15039 bp, 15 predicted proteins | sample 8958761 | NCBI WGS metagenome assembly JAEEGJ01 (sample SAMN16246546, study PRJNA631951) | gut metagenome | biome: gut microbiome; feature: rumen; material: RS-attached | host: Bos | place: Iran: Karaj | collected 2018-10 | reverse complement strand
AAGTGAGAATGTGAGCCTTGTGCGGCATATGTTGCTGCAAATATGTTCGGTAAAACGTTCGAGACTCCTGCGCGCCACATAAATACTTGATCACAGGAGATTTTTGCCATTTGACAACAGGCTGGCGAGATGTGCTTATGCGAGTATGTGTAGCATCTTCCTTGCCCAGATACTCTTGACTTTTTAGTGGCAAATTGCTATTATTTTGCTAACAGGAGGTGATTGTTATGAAGCAAGCTGTCACAAGAGTAGAAGATAAGGAATATGATTTGTTTCAAGAAACGGCAGCAAACCTAGGAACTACGACGTCAGATGCTTTACGTATGTTCATATACGCATTTAATGACCACCATGGTTTTCCGTATCCCGTTCAGAGCCGCAGGATGAAGGTGGAACCTTTTGAGACAGAGAAGGAAGCCACAGAATTTGCAACAGATTTGGCTATGGAGATAATGGAATGAAGCGTGGGGAGATATAGACATTACAGGACAAGAATTATGCATCTAAAGCCAGACCAGTGGTAGTTATTCAGAGTGATAAGCACGACGTATTTGACTCGGTAATTTTGTGTTTGTTCACTACCTTTGAATCTGGCGATATTATTACAAGAGTGCGTATTGAGCCGTCAGCAGAAAACGGACTGCAAAAGGTAAGTTTTGTGATGACAGATAAGATAGTGACGGTAGACAAAAAGATGCTGGGCATTCGTGTTGGTGTATTGTCAGATGATGATATGTCTGCTATTTCTGAGCAATTAAGGACTATTCTTGATCTTTGAGTATTTGTGCCACCGGCAACGGTCAGGACTTCCTTAGATTAGACTAACAAGTGTAGCCGCCTAAGTTTTGCCGAACCGAGGGCGGCTATTCTTGTGGTTTACTATTGCGTCCGATGGCGTATCCGAGACCGAACGCAGTCAGCACAAGGCTGATAACAGCGATTAATCCTTCAATCGTCAACATTTGCGGTCCTCCTTTCCGGTGAAGACTGGGCATTTCTGCCCGTACAACAGTTCCGGTTCGGAGGTAGTATTACATTTGAATATTCGACCTCCGAACAAAAAGTATCGGAAAGTCTGACCGTCCACCACGCATTCGCGCCAAGGGTGACATCCCGATCAAATGTTAACACATGAAGAAAAAACTGTAAATCCCATAAACGAATAAATCCGTGTTGACGAATTGGTTCAAATGTGGTATCTTAAGTTTATGAAATTATGGAATGGAGGAGATCAGTTAATGACAATATCAGAGAAAATATTTAGTCTCCTCGAAGCACGTGGGATGAGTCAGAAGGATTTTTCTGAACGGACCGGGATCGCACAGAGTACGATCAGTGACTGGAAACGTAAAAAGACGGATCCGGTTTCAGAAAAGATACTGATCATATGTGAAGTACTTAATGTCACGCCGTATGAGCTTCTGAGTGAGACAGAAGGAAAGGGCAAAAGAGGTAAGCGCCCTGATGTTATCATGCTTGATAAAACCAGCGAGGCAGGTCAGGTGATGGAGACCTATCTGGGTATGGATGAAAAAATGCAGCAAAGAATCATCGGATATATGAAGGCATTGAAAGAGCTGAAAGAAAAATAGTAATATTTTTTTGATCAAATATTCGCAAGAACGTAAGTATACATAGAAACGGATAATGCCGATGGCAAGAAAACAAAGAGAATGGTATGAAAATGCATGCTATCACGTCATGGGAAGAGGCAACAGGCGTGCAGCAATTTTCAAGTCAGATGGAGATCATATTGTATTTTTGATGCAACTGGTAAAGGTAAAGGAAAAGCATCCCTTTGATCTGCATGCATGTTGTCTGATGACCAATCATTTTCATCTTGAGCTAACCACAAAGAATGAGCCGATCTGGAAGATCATGAAACCGCTAATGCAAAATTATGCCATGTGGTTTAATCAAAAGTACGGATATGTTGGTCATGTCTTTGATTCAAGGTATACATCCTGCCTGATAGAGGATGAAATATATTTCCTTGAAGTCAGCCGCTATATTCATCTAAATCCTGTGAAAGCTCAGATGGTCAGAGAACCGCTTGCGTATGAGTACAGTAGTTATGGATTGTTTGTGGAGAATCCTGCCTATGGTAAGGATGAATATGGATACAAGACAGTGATGTCTGCAAAGGTTTCGGAAACTATAAAAGGACTCGTTGAAACGAAGCGGGTTCTGGATTGTTTCAGAAATAATCCGCGTGAACAATATCGCATGTTTGTTGAAGGCAAGATCTCCCACGCAGAACAGGAAATGCTGATACAGAAAGATATGAAGGAAGACGACATGTGGATCCCGTGGTGAGAATTTTTTTTACAACAAAATAACGTATAGATGAATACAGCATAGGATTAAGTTGATTTTTCGGAGGATAAGAGTAATTGGCAATAACAGTGAAAAGCATGGCAACGTCCGGAGTAGATGGCTTCATGGTGGAGATTGAGGCTTCGACTATACGGGGCCAACAACAATCTCTTTCGATCATTGGACTTCCGGATCAGGCAATAAAGGAAGCAGGGGAACGTATACAGGCGGCGATCGAATCCTGTGGCTATGATTTCCCGAAAGATAAGTCGATCTTAAGTCTGGCACCCGGAGATAAGAAAAAGCGAGGATCTCATTTTGACCTGGGTATGATAATAGCACTGCTTTTTCAGACAGATCAGATATCACCTAAAAATCTGTCAGATTATGCTTTTATCGGAGAGCTGGCACTGGACGGTCGTATACGCCCTTGTACAGGTGTTTTGTCCATGGTGACAGAGGCAAGGAAATGCGGAGTTACGGCAGTTGTCGTTCCTTACGAAAATCGGCAGGAGGCAGAATCCGTGTCTGGTATCAAAGTGTGTCCGGTGCAGACTCTTCAGGATACAGTCAGGTTTCTGGAAGGGAGGCTTGATCTTTCCAAACAACAGACGAAAGATGACTGCTCCAATAACAACCACGGAATGAAGGGAATATCTTCGGAAATAGCAGGCGGTTATTCAAAGTCGGACGAAAATGTAGAGTCGTTAAACAACGACATGGACTTTTCTGATGTAAAAGGTCAGGACGAATTAATAGAGGCAATCGTTCTTGGTGCGGCCGGTGGACACAATATCCTAATGTTAGGTGAGCCCGGTTGTGGAAAGACGATGATAGCGCAGCGCATACCTACGATCCTGCCCCGCATGACGGAGAAAGAGTCACTGGAAGTAACAAAAATCCATAGTATATCAGGGATTCTTGATGCAGGAACCGGATTGCTTAAGATGCGTCCATTCCGTGCTCCTCATCACAATGTGTCATTAAATGCCTTGATAGGTGGCGGAAGTTATGCGCAGCCGGGAGAAGTATCTTTGGCTCATAATGGAGTGCTCTTCCTGGACGAGCTTGCTGAATTTTCAAGAAGCACTCTCGATGCGCTACGTCAGCCAATGGAGGATAAACGAGTCACAATATCGAGAGTTAATGGAACCAATTCATATCCGGCAAACTTTATGTTTGTAGCAGCAATGAACCCATGTCCTTGCGGGTACTATCCGTCAAAGAAATGCAGATGTACAGATTATGAGATCATCCACTACAGAGGAAAGATCTCCGGTCCGATCCTTGAACGTATTGATATACAAAAGAGTGTTGCACATGTGGATTTCTTTGAACTTGGTGATAAGAAGAGCAACTATAGTTCCGAGCAGCTTCGCGAACGAGTAGAGAAAGCAAGGCTTATTCAGCAGGATAGGTTCAAGGATGATGCACAGGTGAATTGTAATGCACAGATGACAACAACGATGATCCAGAAATACTGCAAGCTGGATGAAGAATGTACAAGGATTTTGAAGAATGCAAGTGAAAAGTACGGATACAGTGCAAGAGTTATCCATAAGCTCCTTCGTTTGGCCAGAACATCAGCAGATCTTGACGGAGCAGAGAATATAAGAAGGGAAGATATTACGCGTGTGCTGGGCTGCCGTGATCTTGATGTATCAAGCAGTCAGATGTATGCGATAGCATAAAATGGCTATTAGTGATAATGAAACAAAGTTAAGATACATCATGCTGACTCAGATGAAAGGGCTTGGGCCGGTAACACAGAATGCCATGTTGAATATATGCGGCTCCATCAATAAGTGTTTTAGTGTGGACTATGACACTCTGGCAGGTTCTGATGCTGCAAAGCGGATAGGAGTTAAGCGTATAAGTTCTTTTATATTACAGCGAGACGATGAGGGTATCAGACGTCGCGCTGAGGAAATACTGAAAAAATCTTTTTCGTTAGGGATAAGCATTGTTACTCGTGAAGATGATATATTCCCTGTAAGGTTTAAGAATATTGATGACATGCCGGTGGTGCTCTATACAAAAGGAAACTTGAAGATAAATGAATTTGAGAATTCAATAGGTGTAGTTGGTGCAAGGCGATGCACGAGAGAAGGTAAGAAAAAGGCTATAGATATAACGACAGAAGCTGTAATCAGCGGCAAAGCGGTCATAAGCGGAATGGCAAAAGGCATTGATTCATACGCTCATACGGCAGCATTAAAGACAAAAGGATATACAATAGCAGTGCTTGGAAATGGTGTAGACATATGTTACCCTAAAGAACATTTCAGTTTATACGAAACAGTTGCCGAGCATGGATGTATTCTCTCGGAATATCCCCCGGGAACAATACCAAGAGAATATCTTTTCCCAAAACGAAACCGGATAATCGCAGGTTTATCTGACAGATTATATGTAATAGATGCCGGAAGAAATAGTGGAACACAATCTACGATTAAAAGCAGTCAAAAATACAGCAGAGAAGTTAGTGTTTGAAAGGCTGAATCACTTTGATTGATGATTCTTACTACATCCGGACAACATTCCTGTAATACGGGGGCGCGGACAAAGGCTGGCATCTTATAACAGCATTCTCCTATGATGTGATTATCACATTTTAGGAGGGCACATTATGAGGTGTTTCCAATCTGACAACTGAATCATTGATTTTTATGGCATTTATGGTAGTATATAGTTAACATCTCCCCCAGGCCTCTGTGGAAACGCATGCACACTTGGGGGCGTTTTGTTTCAAGGAGAAATTTATATGCCCAGTAAGGGGTTCAAAACAATTGATGAACAACTTGAAATCCTTCGTTCTCGCGGACTTATAATTGATGATAATGCAAAGGCGAAGAACTTTCTGCTCCAGAATAATTACTATCGCATCAGTGGCTACTCTCTAACGCTTCGCAAGAATGATGTCTTTTCTAAATCAGCTACATTCCAAAGTATTGTTGATATATACAGCTTTGATCATAAACTTAGGCACATCATTCTTCAGTATATTGAAATCATCGAAGTACAGATGAAATCGGTCTACGCTTATGAATTTACAAAGGTTCACGGTCCAACAGGATATCTGGATGACTCGTTTTTTACTAATAAAGATAAGCACAAAGAAATCATTTGCAAAGCTGAACAACAGAAAAAACAACGTCTTGCGCATGAGGCATATCTCAAGCATTTTGTAAATGATCTCCAGCAAGATATCCCTTTATGGGCTTATGTAGATCTTCTGACCATTTCGGATATCTCGTTTTTGTATTCTATTTCAGAGCAATCCATCAAAGATGAAGTTGCTCATACATTTGGATTAGCAATGAACAAAGGTGCTAACATTCTCGGAAGCTATATGCACAGCATGACAATTATCAGAAATCTCTGTGCTCATGGCAGCCGTATATACAACCGGCTTTTCGAACAAAAGCCTTCTCTTAACAAGCAGGAAAAGGCCTTGCTGATTACAGATGAAAACGGACAGATAGACAATGCTCATTTTTATGGTTTTATTCTTATAATGCGTAGGCTTCTTCCTGCTGATTCATTTAAAGATATGAAGAAAGCCATTGTTGATATCACCAAGAAGTATCCATTTGTTCGAATGGATTACTATGGTTTTAGGAATGATTGGCAACAAAAAATATAATCTTGGACATTGGGGTCAGGTAATTGGAAGTCACAATAAATAAAATCTGAAAAGAAGGAGGACTGTCGCAGTGAACTGATAAGCTTGTAAAAGCAATTAAGGGGTATAAAAAATCAGGAGGATTCAGTATTCCAATAACTCCTCTATACTGCAATGGAGTGCTTTGCTCAGCCGAAGCAGGGTGATAGCAGCGGCATTGTTGATATTTCTTTGACGCTGTTCAAATAGCTGAATCTGGCGCAGTGCAACTCCTGAGCTGCTTGCCAGTTCGGCCTGGGATAACTGATTGTTAATACGGCGGGTTTTCAGCCTGGTATCCGGTGTGGCTTTCCGCATCTGTTCATCCATTTCCTCTGCAAAGTGGATGATATCCATTTCATGATAGACGGGATACATCATTATTATCCGGGAAAGGGGCATGGTTGTAAGGATTTCCGTAAACGAGCGTCCCGAGTACCACTGATAGAAAGCCATAGCCCATCCGGCCCAGTATTCGGGGGATTTATCCAGATACATGGCTTCTTCTGTATCATTGAAAGCAGTATGCGTTTCTTTCAGAACCTCACGTGCAAGTTCACATCCGTTTAACCCGACAACATACGTGGGGTTTCCGTTGCCAAACTGCTTGGATACACTTGATACAGCGAATGCATTTCCGAAAACGTCCGGTTCGAGGTTCAATGATGTAATGGCAAAGTCTGTAGCGTGCCCCAGATTATTCTGAGCCTTATCCAGATATATTTCACTGTAAGCGTGGATCTCCATTCCGGATTCCCTCCCTCATAATATCGATCATGAACAAATCGTCTATACTGTCTGATGAGCGCCTGGCGCTGCGGTAAGCGCGCTGCGCGGCCATGTCTCTGGCGTTTTTCTTTTCATAGTAGTTAGAAGCGTATGCGGGTTCCGCATCGATAAATTTGATATGCGAAAATGCTTCGCTGCTTTTAAATACAATCTGTTCTCCAAGCTTGCCAAGATGCATCGCTTCCGAAAGTTTGGAGAGAGAAATAGTGTTGGCGACAAAGTCCTGGGCAAACGAGAAATAAGAGTCATCGGCGCGATACCCTATGATCACATCATAGGGAGCCGGATCGATAAAGAAGTGTTGCTGCAAATAATTTTTTGCTTCTTCCGAAATGCTGCTTTTCTGCCAATATGTTCTGTATTTTGTAAGAATAGCCAGCCAGTTTAGTATATTGTATTCCGGAGCATTCAGATTCAGAATGTTCAGACCGTCCAGGTCCGCCTCATAGGAATTGGAAAAACCATCCATATTTTTGGCGCACGCCCATTCTTTTGCGAGTTCGGGATTTTCGGTGGTATAAAATCCATAACCGTAGTCATTTGTTTTTTTACTGCCGTTGTAAATTGGGACCTCTATAATATGGTCAGAACCGTGATAAACAATCATGGGATTCAGTCCTCCTTACAATAACTATATCGCGGTAGCGATATAGTGTCAAGTCGTGGTAAGGTACTGTTAATGAGAAAGTGTTTAAAGGATAAATCACCTGATCTATTGAAGCAGGCTAAGTACACTTGCATTTGATTGATTGGCCTGGGACATCATGCTGGTTCCGGCCTGTGACATGATATTTTTGATCGAGAAATCAACCATTTCTCCGGCCATATCTGTATCTCTGATCCGTGATTCTGCATTGGTTGTATTCTCTACTACGTTATCGAGATTCTTGATGGCGTGTTCCAGCCTGTTTTGCTCGGCACCTGCTGTGGAGCGTTGAGCAGAGATATGACTGAATGCTTCTTTGATCTTGCTGATGGCTATACCGGCTGCTGTCTGGGTTGAGATATCTGTGGGATCCAGACCGAGGATAGCAGCATTCATTTGATTCATCGTAAGGAATATATACTGATCTTTCTCTGCACCTGCCTGTATTTTGAGAACAGGTTTGAAGTCTTCATTTGTAACTACGCCGGCAATCTCGGTGCAGTCAGCTTTGGCATAGCGATTGTTTGTCCCAACCCTTCCTGCAAAGTGGTTTTGGGCAGATTGCGCATTTGTAAAACTGGGGCTGGTGGCAACGATGGAGAATGAATTGTCTGATGTTCGAACCAGCCTGTTGGAGTGGCTGACAAGCATATCATTAGGATTTGCGTTGCTAAAGTTATTTGGCATATTATCATGTATTACGCTAAAAAGCTTGTCTAAGACACCCTTGGGTGTTGTTTCTCCGGAAATATCAATGATATATCTGTGTTCAACGCTTCCTCTTAAGTTAGATGCTGAGCTGGGGGTGCCGTCTCCCTTGAATGTGAATTTGAAAGCTTCGTCGCAGCTTTGACTGCATGTGAAGCTAAAGGATTTATTATACAGATCCTCCACGGAATTTGCGTTGACACCTCCAAAATTGAGGTTAGCCGAAGGGTAGAATACTCCGTTTTCGGCGTATGCGTCTGTCAGATATCCTGAACCTATCGCTGAGCTTGATTCAGTGGGGATTATACCCATCTGATTTGCATAATCAAAGACTTTGATATTATTGAATTCTGTATCGGAACCGATACGGTTGATCTCGGCTACGAGATGATCTATTTCCACCTGGATCTCTGCTCTGTCATCATCTGCAAGTGTGGCATTTGCTGACTGAACTGACAGTTCTGTCATTCTGTTTAAGATTCCATGGACTTCTTCCAATGCTCCGTCTTTAACCTGACAAAGGCCTATGCCATCCTGGCAGTTTCTGCTGGCCTGTGAGAGACCGTTGATCTGCCTGCGCATTTTCTCTGAAATGGCAAGTCCTGCGGCATCATCTGCAGCACGGTTAATCCTGTAACCGGAAGAGAGCTTCTCTGCAGATTTGGACCTGGAGGCATTCACCAGATTAAACTGTCTCTGCGCATTATATGCGGTTAAATTATGAGCTACGGTTATCATATGTAATATTTCGGCAGGAACCGGGATAAATATAATACCTAGAATGCAGCAAAGGGTTTGGGTGTTGACAAATTTGGTTTATTGGGATAAACTCATACTGGTTTATCGAAATAAACCAAGGAGGCATGTTATGAAAGATATAGAGCTTGGAACAGTACAGGAGAGATTTGCCGATATCGTATGGGCAAACGAACCACTCGGTTCGGGAGAACTGGTAAAACTTTGTGAAAAAGAACTGGGCTGGAAAAAGCCCACTACATATACGGTGCTCAGGAAGCTTTGTGAAAAGGGACTTCTTAAGAATGAGGACGGTGTGGTTACAACTCTTATATCCCGCGAAGATTTTTACTCTGCAAAGAGCGAACAGATCATTGAAGATTCGTACGAAGGATCTCTTCCCGCATTTATTGCTGCGTTTACTTCGCGTAAGAAGCTTTCAAATGCGGAAGTGGATGAGATACAGCAGATGATCGATGTGTTTAAGAAGGGGGAGAAAAAATGAGTACTGTATTTCTGAAGATCCTAAATCTCTCTTACAGCGCATCATGGCTTATCCTCGCTGTGCTCATCGTAAGACTTCTGTTGAAAAAAGCTCCCAAGTGGATCAACTGTCTGCTGTGGGCACTTGTTGCCGTAAGGATGATACTGCCATTCTCTCTGGAGAGTGCCATGAGTCTTCTTCCCAGCAAAGAGGTGTTGCCTGCAGATATTCAGTCAACAGATGTACCCCACATCGAATCGGGAATATATGCGATCAACAATACCGTTAATCCCGTGATCGCAGATACACTTGCACCTGCTGAAGTAAGCAGCGTTAATCCCATGCAGGTTGTTGTATCGGTTTTATGCATCGTATGGGTGGCAGGTATCCTGGCTATGACCTTGTATGCATTTATAAGCTTCGTGAAGATCAAAAGAAGTGTAAGGGAAGCCGCAATTCTTGAAACAGGGATAATGGAATGTGATGATGTAAAATCTCCCTTCATACTTGGAATACTTCGTCCCGTTATATATGTACCGTCAGGAATGGACAGTGATACTCTTGAACTTGTCCTTGCTCATGAAAAGGCACATATGAAAAGACGCGATTATATATGGAAGCCTCTGGGATATGCACTTCTCTCCATATATTGGTTTAACCCCTTAAGCTGGATCGCATATATTCTTCTATGCAGGGATATAGAATCCGCATGCGACGAAAAGGTAATACGCGATAAGAGCAGTGACTATATGGCTGCATATTCTCAGGCACTTTTAGACTGCAGCATTCAGAGAAGAAGGATAGCGGCATGTCCCGTTGCCTTCGGAGAGACCGGAGTAAAGATGCGTATAAAGAATGTTCTGAGTTATAAGAAGCCTGCATTTTGGATCATTTTAGCTTCCCTTGCGGTGTGCGTGGTTTTGGCAGTTTGTTTCCTGACAGATCCCCAAAAAGATGAAACGATAAGTGAAGCTCCCGCGGAAGAGGAAACAACTGCGGAAGAGGAAACACCCGCAGAGGATGCACAGCCTTATGTATTTGAAGAAGAAAGGAAATATTATTACAGCGGAAATAATTATAACGAAACCGGTTTGGATACCGATGAGCTGATAGATTTCAGTATTATTTTTGATTCAGACGGAACATATACATGGAGCGAAACTCCCTTCAGCAGTTATCTGGGAACGGGCACCTATTATATTGAAAACGGAACACTTACCATGAAGGATTCTGCATCGACAGGTACAGAAAGAGTTAATGTGTTCAAAGTTTACGATGGTAATTTAACCTTTGTTCTGGATGGATCCGATAATTTCAACATAGTTAAACTTGATGACGGGGAAGATTTTGTTCTCGGAGAAGATCCTGTAGATGAAGCAATGTCCGAGCCTGCGGAAGAAAACGGTTTTGCCGAGGAAGGAACAGATGATCTTCCTAATAATTCAGCTGACGGATATACTTACGATTATTATTCAGAGGACAGTTCGGTATATATCGAACAGGACTATGCAACCGAAAAATCCATGATCGTGGACGGAGTAAAGGTATATCCCGTAGATATTGCCATGGGGTTTTATGGTCCGAGGGTTGCGAAGTTTGATGCGGACGGTGACGGAGTGGATGAATACCTGATCGCAGAATGCGAAGGAACCGGCACCGGGGTATCTCAGTACGGACTTTGTATCGTAGAAACAGACGGAAAAAGTAGTAAATTAACCAGATATGACAGTCAGTATTTTGCCGATTACCTTGATAAGAATATCGGTTACCAATGGGATGACGAAAAGCAGGAGTTCAATGTGTTCACTAACACGTCCGGTAACTCAAATGCAGGGTCAGGTATACATGTTAAACCTTTCGAGAGACATAGTGAGCTCGAGGAGATAGTCTGGTCGGATATAACAAGTATTGAATTTGAAGATGGGCATGTATACCTGTCCGCACCCACAGGCTATGTTTATAAGGATAGTCCTGTTCCCGATTATGAAAATGCAGTCAGAGTCAGGATTGAAATACTTGTTCAGGAAGATTCAGGTATAACATTAAGCAGTAAACACAGTTTCTCTATGGATGATGAATAAAACAGGGGCAGGTAATGTGATCTGCCCCCCGGGACTTCATTTACCCTACTGATACTTCCCCCGCGAGTACCTTGTGGTAATCCTCAAGATTTTTCTTGAGAAGTTCCGGGATATTCAGGCCGTAAGGGCAGCGGGAAAGACAAGCTCCGCATTCTACACAGGACTTTATCTTCTCCATCTCGGCCTGCCAGTATTCGCTGAGCCATCCTGAGCTGGGAGCTCTTCTGAGCATCAGACTCATCCTGTTGCACTGACTGATCTGTATACCCACGGTACAGGGCATGCAGTATCCGCAGCCTCTGCAGAATTCACCTGAAAGGGCTTTTTTGTCCTTCTCTATAAATTCTCTTATCTCTTCGCTGTATTCCGGTGTGTTATCCATGTAGGAGAGCCACTCATCCAGCTCGCTCTCGCGCTGTATTCCCCAGATGGGTACGGTTCCGTCGAACTGTGAGACGAATGCCATGGCGGCTCTTGAATTTGTTATCAGTCCGCCGGCTAAGCCCTTCATGCAGATCAGTCCCACATCATTTAAGTTGCAGAGCTTTATCAGTTCGATCTCTTTATCATCTGCCAGATAGCTTAAGGGATACTGGAGAGTATCGTATAGACCCGATTCCACGATCTCCCTTGCCACACCGATCTTGTGTGCCGTTCCGCTTATGTGGCGTATCTTTCCCTGCTTTTTGGCTTCAAGCATGCATTCATACATACCACTCCCGTCACCGGGCTTCCAGCATTCCCCCATCATATGGAACTGGTATATGTCTATATAGTCCGTTTTGAGATTTGCAAGTGAGGTCTCAAGATCCTTCCAAAAGTCTTCCGGTTTCTTGGCGGCAGTCTTGGTAGCGATAATGATCTTGTCTCTGTCCACATATCCGTCCCCGAAGGCGGCACCGAGTTTTATCTCACTGTCGCTGTAGGCTCTTGCGGTATCAAAGAATCTGATTCCTCCGTCATAAGCCTTTCTAAGTATCTTAACCGCTTCATCCAAAGCCACTCTCTGGATGGGCAGAGCTCCGAAGCCGTTCTGCGGTACGGTTATATCAGTTCTTCCAAGTCTTATGTTTTTCATATTTTCCTCCGCCTGTTCCGGGTGTTCATTACGCCATCAATTATAACATTCATAAACATTCCGCACCACATTGGGTCAGGTGATGTGAAGTGGTTTTCTTTTGTGGTAAAATATATTTCCGTAAACATTAATTAAACAACACTAAAGGAAAACGATTATGAAAACATGCCCTAACTGCGGAAATATGAATGCTGATGATGCAAAATTCTGTGAAGGTTGCGGAACTGCATTTGAAGAAAAATTTGAAGAAAAAGAAGTGGTGCCTCAGGTTGATGGTGAAATAGTATCTGAGGGAAAATCCTTCAGCGGAGATGCATACAGTGGAAGTGGCATCGATGCCGGAAATGGAGACAATATCAATGCTTCCGGTTTCGGAACTGCACCTGATAACGGAACTGCATCTGATAACGGAACCGCACCTGATAACGGATCTTCACCGGAAAATGGAGCTTCACAGTTTGGCGATCAGGGACAGAACTCTCAGCCAAACGGATATGGCCCGCAGGAATCTGTGGGGCAGGATTTTTCCGGTCAGCCCGGATACGGAGGACAGAATTACCAGGGACAGCAGGGATACCCTCAGCAGAATGTTGCACCGCAGAATTATCCCGGTCAGGGATATGGCGGACCGGGTTATGGTCGGCAGGGAAATTATCAGCAGGGATATAATCAGCAAGGGAATTATCAGCAGGGATATGGCCCGGCTCCCAAGAAAGATCTTACCACGGTATGTACGCTTGCTTTGGTATTCGGTATCATAGGTTTCTTCTGTGATCCGTTTTATATCATAACAACGGCTGCTTTTATCCTCGGTATAATCGGATTGGCTAATAACGGTTCCAAAAAGGGACAGGCCATGGCAGGCTTTATATGTTCTATTTGCGCGACCTGTGTTCAGGTTATTTTCGATATCTGCACACTGGGTATCGGTGTCTTTTTCTGATCAAAAGGTAAGCGGTAATGTACGACATCAAATGGCAGAGGATATGGTTTGCGATCGTTACTCTCATTGGTGTTTTGACAATACCGCTTTTTTTATTTTACAGGGGACATGCGGAGGATCTGCGGCTTAGCTTTTCTGCTAACCCCTGTTTTTTATACCGTCTTTATCATCTGTACTGCCCCGGGTGCGGCGCCACCAGATCTGTAAGGTTTCTGATAGAAGGGCAGTTCATTGATGCACTCCGTGCGAATCCACTGATCGTATTTGGGATCCTGATATTTATAAAGATATGGGCAGTGCTCTTATACAATTGCACTGCAGGATTTAAGCGTAAAAAGATGACTGCCCCCTTATCTATCCCCGAGATATGGACGATATTTGCAGTGGTCATCGCATACGGTGTGGTGCGGGATGTGCTGCTGGTAGCCTTCCATATAGATTATCTGGGCGATCTGATCGCTTTCTGGTGAATATTGGATCCGGCAAGTGTTTTTGAAGAATTATTATTGTCATATCTTTCGGTGTGTGATATATTGTGCGACAGAAAAGCATGAATTTCACAAAATCTTAGATTCTTTCATTCTGATAATTCTGTAAGTCGTTGCTTTTCGATCACACAGTATAAGCGAAACACTTGCAGAGGGCCGCCTTGCATCATGAAAATGATACACTCCTGTGGGTGTCAGCATCACACACAAGGAGGAAAATATGAAGAGTTATGATGAACTGACGTTCAGCGACAGTTTTATTTTTGGCAAGGTCACAGAGGATCCGGAAATCTGCAGGGACATTATCAGTACACTGATGGGATATGATGTTGGTGAACTCATCCAGCATCCGGAGCGTGAGAAATTTCTTAAAGAGAACGTGGACGGAAAGTATATCAAACTTGATATCATGGCAGAGGATGAGCTAAACCGTCTTTATGATGTAGAGATGCAGAATGAGAGTAAAGATAAGGAACGTAAATTGGAACTCCCAAAGCGCAGCCGCTACTATCAGTCATTGTTAGATATCACGTATCTTAAGGAAGGCATGCATTACAGAGAGCTTAAGGATGTGTATATCATATTTCTTTGTACATTTGATCCGTTCGGGTATGGAAAATACTGCTATACATTCACAACAGGCTGCAGAGAAGTGGAAGACCTGGATCTTTATGATGGTGTAGAGAAACTCTTCTTTAATACTACGGCGGACATGAAAGATGCTCCCGAAGGTCTTCGAAAAATGTTAGAATATATAAGAACCGGGAAAGCTACGGATGAAGTGACGAGAAAGATAGAACGCAGCGTAGAAAAGGCGAGACTGAATCCGGAATGGAGGGTCGAATATATGAAATCCTTTACATATCTCATGGATGCTAAGTATGAAGGCAAACAGGAAGGATTACAGGAAGGAAAAGCAGAGTCTATAATAGAGCTTCTTGAGGAATTTGAGCCTGTGCCGCAAGAGCTTCGTGAAGCAATAATGCGTGAAAAGAATATGGATACACTTTCAATCTGGCATAGACTTTCAGCAAAAGTTGAAAGTTTGGATGAGTTTATTGAAAAGAGCGGGATAAAAGAGGAGGTTACAGGTTTATGGAAGAGATG
>JAEEGJ010019304.1_pt1 | contig 15041 bp, 13 predicted proteins | sample 8958761 | NCBI WGS metagenome assembly JAEEGJ01 (sample SAMN16246546, study PRJNA631951) | gut metagenome | biome: gut microbiome; feature: rumen; material: RS-attached | host: Bos | place: Iran: Karaj | collected 2018-10 | reverse complement strand
AAATTTTTTAGTGTAAAAAAAATGTGTACCTTTGCAGTCCTTTCGAGGGTTTAGCTCAGTTGGTTTAGAGCGCTTGCTTGACAGGCAAGAGGTCACTGGTTCAAATCCAGTAATCCTCACAAAACGGCAGCCGCATCCGGTTGCCGCTTTTATTTGTTTATGGCGTGAATTTTGTATAAATTCGCGCCGTAATTTTTTATATATGGTTAGTTTAATGTTGGTTGCCGTCGCTGCCCTGGCCCCGGCAGACACAATAGCGCAGCAGCAGGCTCCGGCCGTCCTAACGCTGGACGATGCCATAAAGATAGCCCTGGACGAAAGCCCTTCCATCAAGATAGCGAACCTTGAGGTGCAGCGCGCGGAATTCGCAAAGAAGGGAAGCTATGCCATGCTTTTTCCTCAGATAGGCGCATCCGCATCCTACCAGCGTACCATCAAGAAGCAGGTAATGTACATGGGAGGCGGCGATGATGACGACGACAGCAGCGGAGGAGGAATGTCTTCCATGATGTCCGGCATCCTGGATCCCATAATGTACTACATCAATGAGCTCTATAAAGGCACCGGCGTGCCCTTCGTTCCCTATGTCCCCAAACCGAGCACTGACGACGACTCCTCCGACGGAGGCATTGCGGTAGGCCGCTGGAACACCTTCAACGCGGGCATCACGGCCACCATGCCCCTCATCAACGCCCAACTCTGGCAGAGCCTCGCCATCTCCGGGGAAAGTGTGGACCTGGCGGTAGAGAAGGCCCGCAGTTCCCGCCTCGAAATGGTGAACCAGGTGAAGCAGGCCTATTACGGAGTGCTTCTCGCAAAGGAGGCGAACCACGTCTACAAGAGCGTTTTCGACAACGCCGTGCAGAACCTCGAGCTCACTCAGAAGAAATACAACGCCTCCAAGGCCTCTGAACTGGACCTTGCCCGCGCCAAGACCACCGTGGCCAACGCGGTGCCGAACCTCTTCAACTCCGAGAACTCCATCTACCTGAGCCTCTGGCAGTTGAAGGCCATCATGGGCATCGACCTTGAGGCTGATATCGACGTCAAGGATTCCCTTCTGGTCTATTCCGGTGGGATGTCCTCCGTGCTGAACGAAAGCGAGCTCGGCCTCTCCGGCAACAGCACCCTGCGCCAGCTCGAGATCCAGGCGGACCAGCTCGCGAACACGGTGAAGATGCAACAGTACGCCTATCTTCCCACCCTGTCGCTGGCCTTCTCCTATAGCCTGAACGCGATGACCAACGACTTCAAGTTCGAGGAGTACCACTGGACCCCTTACTCCTATGTCGGACTCAGCCTCAGCATTCCCATCTTCTCCGGCGGGCAGCGCCTGAACGACCTCCGTCAGACCAAGGTGCAGAAGAGCCAGCTCGCCATCCAGCGCGAGAACACCGAGCGCCAGCTGCGCATCGCCATACGCCAAAGCCTGAGCACGATGGAAACTGCCGTCAAGAGCCACGAATCGGCCCTGGACGCCCTCGAATCCGCACAGAAGGCCTACGACATCGCGGCCAAATCCTATGAAATCGGCCGCAGCACCCTCACGGATCTCGATGCCGCCCAGCTCGCCCTGACCCAGGCCCAGCTTGCCGCCAGCCAGGCAATCTACAACTACCTCGTGGCCAAGGCCGGCCTCGAGAGCACCATCGGAGCAGACTACACAGCAGATAATACAACAAAATGAAGAAGATAAGCATAATCGCACTTGCAGCCCTCATACTGGCGGGCTGCGGTCAGAAGAAGGATTCCCAGGAGCAGGCACAGCAGGCCGCCCAGGAAGCCCAGCCCAAGGCCCAGACCGTGAAGGTCCAGCCCGCGGCAAAGCAGGAAGTGAAGCAGGACGGCACCTATTCCGCCACCGTGCAGGCATTCGCCGTCAACAATATAGCCCCCCAGAGCGGCGGCCGCATCCAGAAGATCAACGTCGAGGTAGGGGACTATGTGGGTAAGGGACAGATACTTGCAGAGATGGACCGCGTCCAGCTCGACCAGGCCAAACTTCGCCTATCCAACGCCGAGACCGAGCTCGGGCGCCTCAAGCAGCTCTATGAGCAGGGAGGCCTTGCCCAGAGCGACTACGAGGCCGCCGAACTCAACTATAAGGTCAGCAAGAGCACCTACGACAATCTGGTGGAGAACACCATCCTTCGTTCGCCCATCACCGGCGTGGTCACCGCCCGCTACTACGACCGCGGGGACATGTACGGAATGGCCAGCCCCATCTTCACCGTGCAGCAGATAACCCCCGTCAAGATACTTGTGGGTATCTCCGAAGGGGATTATACCAAGGTTTCGAAAGGGGATAAGGTCACGCTGAGCGTGGACGCCCTTCCCGGCAAGACCTTCGACGGCACCATAAAGCGCATCTATCCCACCATCGATCCCATGACCCACACCGTGAACGTGGAGGTGCAGGTGCCCAACACCGACCGCCAGCTCCGTCCGGGCATGTATGCCAAGGTGAACGTGACCTTCGGCCACAACCGCAGCATAGTGGTGCCGGATGCCGCAGTGGTGCGCCTGCAGGGCTCCGGCCAGCGAAACGTGTTCGTGGTGGAGGATGGCATCGCAGTGCAGAAGGAGGTCTCCCTCGGGCGTCACTTTGACGGTCAGTATGAGATACTTTCCGGCCTGGAAGAAGGCGAGCAGGTGGTGGTCAAGGGCGGAAGCGCCCTCCGAAACGGCGCCCAGGTTGAGGTAATCGAGTAAGGATATGAGCGTAATCAAATCTGCAGTCAAGAACCCGGTGACGACGGCCCTGGTCTTCGTCGCCTTCGTGGTGTTCGGCGTCTATTCGCTCATCAACACCTCCATAGCGCTCTTCCCTGAGTTCGACGCCAATACAATCATGGTGATGAGTTCCTATCAGGGCGCGAACGCCCAGGATATCGAGACCAACCTCACCAAGATCCTGGAGAACTCGCTCAACAGCGTGGAGGACCTGAAGAAACTCAGCTCCCAGAGCAAGGAGAACGTCAGCATCCTCACCCTCGAATTCGAATACGGCACCGACATCGAAGAGGCCACCAACAACGTGCGCGACAAGCTCGACATGGTGAATTCCGTGCTGCCGGACGGCGCCACCACGCCGGTCATCTTCAAGTTCAGCGCGGACGACATGCCCATCATGATGTTCACTGCCTCCGCCACCGAGTCGGTTTCCGGCCTCGACAAGATACTGGACGAGCAGGTAGCCACCCCTCTGGCCCGAATCAAGGGCGTGGGCACGGTCAGCATCGACGGCGCCCCCACCCGGGAGATACAGGTCTACTGCGATCCGGGCAAGCTGGAGGCCTACCATCTGAGCGTGGCGGCCATCTCCCAGATAATAGCCGCGGAGAACCGCAACCTCCCTTCCGGCAACATCGACATCGGCTCCGGCACCTACTCCCTGCGTGTGCAGAAGGAGTTCGAGGACCCGTCCGAGCTGATGGATATAGTCGTGGGCTACAACGGCAGCCAGACCATACTCCTGAAGGATGTCGCCACCATCCGGGACGGCAGCCAGGAGCGTGAGCAGGAATCCTACACCGACGGCATCCGCGCAGCTCGAATCGTCATCCAGAAGCAGGCCGGCGCCAACACCGTGAACGTCAGCCGCGGGGTGCACAAGCAGCTGGAGCATATCAAGAAGACCCTGCCCTCGGATATCAAGATCAACCAGATCTTCGACTCCTCCGATGAGATCGTGGACACTATCCACTCCCTCATCGAAACCATACTCATCACCTTCGCGGTGGTCATGCTGGTGGTGTTCGTCTTCCTCGGCCGATGGAGGACCACCTTCATCATCATCCTTTCCATCCCTATCGCACTCCTGGCGTCGCTGGTCTACCTTTTTGCCACCGGCAATACCCTGAACATCGTTTCGATGGCCTCGCTGTCGCTGGCCATAGGTATGGTGGTGGACGATGCCATCGTTGTGCTGGAGAATGTAAGCACGCACATCGACAGGGGAGAGAAGCCGGTCGAGGCGGCCATCCACGGCACCTCCGAAGTGGGTATCTCCGTCATCGCATCCACCCTCACCATGCTCTGCGTCTTCCTGCCACTCACCTTCATCAAGGGTATGACCGGTGTGATGTTCCAGCAGCTGGGATGGATAGTGACCCTGATCATGGTGGTATCCACCACCGCCGCCCTCACCCTGGTGCCTATGCTCTGCGCCCAGTTCCTCGGCGGCCGCCGCAGCGACTCCAAACTCTACCGCCTCTTCTTCACCCCCATCGACAAGGCCCTGAACGGGATTTCCGCGGGATACGCCCGCCTGATCGGATGGGCTACCACTCACCGCAAGGCCGTCATTTTCGGCGCCTTCGGCATACTGATGGCGACGCTTGTCTTCCTCGCCCCGAGGCTCAAGACCGAGTACTTCCCCAAGGGAGATTCCGACCGTATTGTGGTGAACGTGACCCTGCCCGTCGGCACCGCCCAGAGCGTGACCGCGGAGCTGGCGAACAATATCTATTCGGAGCTGGTCGAGGGTATCCCGGAGATCACCGTCTGCAACGTCACCTACGGCCAGGCGGATTCCGACAACCTGCTGGGATCGATGCGCAGCAACGGCACGCACATCATCTCCATCAACATGCACATCGGCACCAAGAGCGAGCGAGAACGTTCCTCCGGCGACATTGCCGACCAGGTGCGCGGGATCCTTCGGCACTATCCCGAGATCCGCAAGGCCACCGTCGGTGAAGGCGGCGGCATGATGGGCGGGGCATCGAGCGTGTCGCTGGAGATCTACGGCTACGATTTCGAGGAGACGGATGCAGCCGCCAAGGCCATCCAGGCCAAGATGCTGGAGTGCCCCGAGTTCGCTCAGGTCATCCTCAGCCGCGATGAGTACACCCCCGAATTCATGGTAGACTTCGACCGCGAGAAGCTGGCCCTGAACGGGCTGAACTCCACCACCGCCGGTTCCGCGTTCAGCGCGGCGATGAGCGGCAGCGTGGCATCCTACTACCGTGAGGACGGCGACGAATACTATATCCGCGTCCGCTATGCACCGGAGTTCCGCACAAGCGTGGAGGATATGGAGAATATCATTGTCTATACTCCCACCGGCAAGGGCATACGCCTGAAGGAACTGGGCAGGATTGTGGAGACGGAGGTGCCGCCGACCATCGAGCGCCGCAACCGCCAGCGCTACATCACCGTCACCGCCCTGGTGGCCAACAAGGTGGCCCTTTCCGAGGCTGTCGCGGTGACCAACCGCATCCTCGACGAGACCCCTTTGCCCGCGAACCTCTACAGCGTCATCTCCGGCGACTATGAAGATCAGCAGAAGATGTTCTCGGACATGGCGGTGCTGATGGTGCTGATGATAATGCTGGTCTACATAGTGATGGCAGCGCAGTTCGAGAGTTTCCTGAGCCCCTTCGTGATCATGTTCAGCCTGCCTTTTGCGGCGGTCGGCGTGATCCTGGGCCTCTGGGCCACGGGTACTGCATTGAGCGTAATGGGTATGGTGGGTATTATAATATTGATAGGTATAGTCGTGAAGAACGGTATCGTGCTGATCGACTACACCATCCTCTGCCGCGAGAGGGGAATGAGCGTGCTGGAGGCATCCGTGACCGCAGCCCGCAGCCGTCTGCGCCCTATCCTGATGACCACCCTCACCACTGTGCTGGGTATGCTTCCCATGGCCCTCGGCCGCGGGGAAGGATCCGAAATGTGGAACGGTCTCGGAATGGTGGTCTGCTGGGGACTTACCATTTCCACGCTTGTAACTTTGGTTTTAATACCCGCAGTTTACTGCGTCTTTGCAACGCGACAGGAGAAACGTGCATCTAAAAGATACGAGATCATATGAAAGCGGTGTTCATAGTTTACAATCAGGCATACGGCGATGAGATAGTCGCCGTGGTCGAAAGCCTGGGCCAGCGCGGTTTCACACGCTTCGACGGCGTGGGCGGACGCGGCTCCGTAGACGGAATCCCGCATCTCGACAGCCATGCATGGCCGGAGTACAACGATGCCCTGATGCTGATGGTCGAGGACGCGAAGGTGGCACCGCTCATGGACGCCCTGCGGGCGAAGGATGCCGAAACCCCCGATTTGGGGATACGGGCATTCAGCTGGAATTTGGAACAAATTCTATAATTTTTTATATCTTTGTGAGTATGATTGTTTTAGACGAAAACAACTTCGAGACCGTCATCGGTTCCCAGCCGGTTGCAATGATCGACCTCTGGGCCTCCTGGTGCGGCCCCTGCCGCATGCTTTCTCCCACCGTGGACGACATTGCCGCCGAGTATGACGGCCGCGTCGCCGTCGCCAAGTGCAACGTGGACGACAACGAAGAGATCGCGGAGAAATTCGGCGTGCGCAGCATCCCCACCCTCCTCTTCTTCAAGGACGGCCAGCTCGCAGACAAGACCGTGGGTCTCGTATCCAAACAGGAAATAGAAACTATACTTAATAATTTACTGTAATATGAAAAAATTAGTTATCGCGATTGCTGCTGCCCTCGTGGCATTCAGCGCTTCCGCACAGGTCGGTGTCATCGCCGGTCTCACTTCTTCCCAGAGCGACTACAAAGAAGCTTGGGCACATATCAATGAGGTTACCCAGTATCACGTGGGTGCAACCCTCAAACTCCCTCTCCCTCTTGGATTCGCAATTCAGCCCTCCATCATCTATAACGTTAAAGGTACTTCCGTAGAGAACATGAAGGCAGAAGGCACCGATGTCGCCGCTTTCAAGACCGACTCTTCCACCGGAATGCTCGAACTCCCCGTACAGGTTCAGTGGGGTATCGGCATCGCAGGCGTAGTCCGTCCCTATGTGTTCGCAGAGCCTTTCGTCGGTCTCGCAATCAATGGTGAGAACAAAGTCGACGTTGCAGGTCTCGTCAATACTGAAGACAAGGCTGAATGGGACAATGTGAAGGATCGCCTCGAATATGGCTTCGGCGTCGGCGCCGGCGTGGAGATTCTCAAGCACCTCCAGGTATCCGTCCGTTACTACTGGAATCTCGGCGGCCTCTATGGCACCGACGAGAGCGGTGAGAGCAAGACTACCGCCAGCATGAATCCCAGCGATTATGTCAACATCGCCCAGAACCAGAAGGTCAGCGGCGTGATGGCTTCCATAGCTTTCCTGTTCTAAAGATTTATATGTCGGGAAAAAAGGCGGTGTTCTTTTGCTCCGCCAGCAAGAATATAGATCCCAAATACAATCAGGCCGCGCGGGAATCAGTCCGTGCGGCTTGTTTGGCTGGATATGGCATCGTGTCCGGGGGATCTTTCCGCGGAACCATGGGGGTTGTGTGTGACACTGCGAAAGAGCTTGGCGCACCCAGCTACGGGGCCATGCCGGAGTTTATGAAAGGCCTTGAATACGAAGGCCTTACCGAGCTTCGCTGGGCCCCTACCATGAGCCTCCGCAAAGAAATGATGCGCGAAGGAGTCTGCCTTGCGGTGGCCCTTCCCGGAGGCATCGGCACCATGGACGAGCTTTTCGAGACCATGGTGCTCGCCAAACTCGGCCGCTTCCACGGGCGCATCGCGGTGCTCAACCTTGACGGCTTCTACGAGCCGCTCAGGGCTCTGTTGAACCATTTCGTAGAAACCGGGATGCTCGAGCCGAAGGATGCCGCTCTGGTCTCTTTCGCCGACACTCCCGAAGAGCTTGCAAAACTTTTTTGATGGACAGGAATTCGGTCATAGCCTTTCTGGGAAAGGATTGGGATGTGATGCAGGAGCTGATATCCAAGGCTCTCGGGTCCGATGTCCCCATGCTGAATGAAATCAACCTGAGGTTGCTGGATAATGCCGGCAAGATGCTTCGTCCCAGGCTCACCATGCTCTTTGCACGCATCTGCAGTGGGTCTGAACTTACAGAAGAAAGCATACGATACGCTGCTGCGGTGGAGGTGCTTCACAATGCAACGCTCATCCATGACGATGTGGCCGACGAGGCTATGATGCGTCGCGGCAAGCCTACCTTGATGTCGTATCTTGGCGCCGTTCCAGCCGTGCTTGTCGGCGATTTCTGGCTTGCCAGGGCAGTGGGGCTGCTCTCGGACTGCTCCGACATGAAGTGGACCCTGGATGCCTTCACCCGCACCCTTACTGATCTTTCGGAAGGGGAGATGCTGCAGCAACAGAAGGCTTTCACCTCCGACACCACGATGGAAGACTATCTTCGCATCATCTATTGCAAGACCGGCAGCCTGTTCGTGACGGCCTGCCAGAGCGGTGCGAAGTCGGTGCAAGCGTCCGAAAAGATGATCCGGGCAGCCGGCCGTTACGGCAAGGCGCTTGGCCTGGCTTTCCAGATCCGGGACGATATCCTGGACTATGCCGGCGACGAGAAGACGGGAAAGCCCGTGGGTATCGACCTTCTGGAGCAGAAAATTACCCTGCCCCTTCTGGGGGCTCTTTCCAACTCGCCAGACGAGCAGAAGTGGAGGCAGATGATCCATGAGATTCCCATGCATCCCGGGAACTGCGATGCCATCCGCGATTTCGTGCTCTCGAACGGCGGTGTTGAATTTGCAGAAAAGAAACTTGAAGACTATGTAAGCGAGGCGGTGCACGCCCTGGACATCTTCCCGGACTGCGCCGAAAAGGAAATCCTTGCCGGTGTCGCCCACTTAAACTCGGTCCGCACCAAATGAGTGAGCTTCTGAATACCCTCTGCGGGATGGCCGATACCGGCCGCGTTCCCCATGCCATCCTCCTTCACGAAGAGGACGGCGGCGGAGGCGTAGCTCTGGGGATGAAGTTCCTGGAGCATCTATACGGAGGCAATCCCCGCGTGGCCAAGATGATACATCCCGACATCCACTTCGTGTTCCCATTGATTCTTTCCGGAGATGCGGTGTCGGAGCAGTATGCCAAGGAGTGGCGCGCGCTGGTGCAGGAGAATCCCGGCTTCAGCGAGGGCGACCTCTACGATGCGCTGGGCTTCGAGGGCAAGAATACGGTGATCTCCGTAAAGGAGGCGAACTTCCTGCTGGGGGTTCTTAGCCGCTATTCGCTGGAAGGGGGTTACACCACCGTGGTCATCTATCTCCCCGAAAAGATGAACTCCGTGGCGGCCAACAAGCTGCTGAAGATACTGGAGGAGCCGCCGCAGCAGACGCTGTTCCTGATGGTGACGCATGCGCCCGAGCGGCTTCTGCCCACGATTTTGTCCCGCTGCCAGCTGTTCCGGCTGGAGCCTTCCGGCGGTGCCGAGGTTACGCTTCGCTACGACGATGGCGGCCTCTTGGCTTCGCTGATGGATGCTGTGATCGCGCGGGATCTTTCCGCCGCGCTGGAGGTAGGGGAGCAACTTGCCGCCCTGCCATCGCGGGATTCGATGCGGGCTTTCTGCCGCTATGCGGCCGAGAAGATGCGCCGCGTTTTCCTGGTGCAGCAGGGGTTGTCTTCTTTAGCTGGAGACGATGCCGAAGCTGCCACCTGGGCCGCTGCCTGCAAGAAGACCTTCCCGCGCAAGGCGCTGGAGGCTCTCGACAAGGCATCCGCCCTTATTGGAAGGAATGTGAATCAGAAGATCCTCTTCACCGACTTGGTGGACAGGTTCTATGTTAATATATAGTATATGGATAAGGAATCTATACATATGGACTGCAACCGGGGCTGCGTGGTTTCGACCGACCTGGCCACCGGGGAGGAACATTTTACATACCGCGAAGGCTGCTGCAAGCTGCGCGACCATAACTACCTGGCCGGCATCCCGGATCAGAGTTTCAAGGATATCTTCGAGGTGCGCTTCAAGAACACCCGCAAGGCTTTTTCCCGGAACGCTTCCGGGCAGAATGTGAAGCTTGGCGATATGGTGATAGTTGAGGCTACTACCGGTTGCGACCTTGGCATCGTGACTTTGGAAGGCCCCCTGGTAGGCCGTCAGCTCAAGTGCAAAGGTGTTGATCCTGAGACAGTTGAGCTCAAGAAGATATACCGCAAGGCCAAGCAGTCCGATATCGAGAAGTGGCAGGAGGCCATAGCCCGCGAGCAGGATACCATGATCCAGGCGCGCCGTATTGCTGCGGAGATGGGGCTGGATATGAAGATAGGCGACGTGGAGTTCCAGGGTGATGGCAGCAAGGCGATTTTCTACTATATCGCCGACGGCCGAGTGGACTTCCGCCAGCTGATCAAGGTCTTTGCCGAAGAGTTCCGCATCCGCATCGAGATGAAGCAGATCGGCGCTCGCCAGGAGGCGGGTCTGATCGGCGGTATCGGCGTGTGCGGACGCGAGCTTTGCTGCGCGCGGTATATAACTAATTTCAAGAGTATTTCCACCTCCGCCGCCCGTGTGCAGGACCTGTCGCTGAATCCACAGAAACTGGCGGGGCAGTGTGGCAAGTTGAAGTGCTGCCTGAACTACGAAGTGGCTGTGTATCAGGATGCTCAGTCGCGCATCCCGCGCGTTCAGGAGCCTCTGGAGTTCGAGGATGGTTTTGCATATCTGCGCAAGACGGATATCCTTCGCGAGGTGATGTATTTCTCGTACGACAAGCATTCGGACGCCGACCTCTATGCTCTGGATGCGGCCGATGTTATGGAGATTATCCGCATGAACCGCAACGGGGTGAAGCCCGAGTCGCTTAAGGCCGAGCCCGAGCCCGCTTCGCCGGAGTTCGTGACCGCCGTCGGCGATGATGCCATCAATCGCTTCGATGCGCCCAAGCGCAAGAAGAAGCGCAACAAGAACCGCCGGAAATAGAAATGTTCAACAGAGCAGGAGTGTCCCCAATTGCAGCGGAGGCAGAGCTGCGCCCCTTCGGGAGTTCGCTTCGCTCACCCCACCATTCCTTCGGAACGGTCCCCCCGCTTCCGTGCCGCGGGTGGCACGTCCCTCAGGGGCGCAGCTCTGCCTCTGCTGCACGCTGCCTTGTTTCGGCAATTCTGCTGATTATGGCAGTGGCGTGCAGCCGGCCTGGGTCGTGGGAGCAGTTCGTGCGGGCCGAGGATGCGCCTGGCGGCGTGTATGAATTCGCCATTCCGTCTTCATCTGTCATTCCGAGCGAAGCGAAGGAATCTACTTTCAACCTGACCTTCTACACCTCCCCCCTTGACGAACCCCTGCAGCTGGAAGTCACCTGGCTTTATTCTTCCGCTGAAGTGTTCCCGGTGTCCCAAAAACACGGACACCAGGAACAAAAACCCCGGGAAATTGTTCCCGGTCCCCCCTCTGAAAGGGACACCGGGAACACTTTTACCGCGCCGGTGTTTTCCGAAACCGTCTGGTTCCCGGCCGGGGAGCACCGCGCCCTTTACCGCAGCGGCATTAACATTTCGGCTGACCTGTCTAGAAAAACCGCATTTTCTATACAGGTACCCCCTAAAAACCCCCTACCTGTAGAGAATATTGCGGAAATCTCTACAGGTACCCCCAAAAACACCCCTACCTGTATAGAAAATGGGGAAAAACTCTACAGGTCCGCTGTAACAATCCAAGTTACCCCAATAAATCCGCCGGAAGATTTCAGGGGGCTGGGAATAATCTGCAAGACAAACGATGGGACACGGTAAACTACGTAAATTCGCTGAGAACGAGACGTTCAGCTGCCTTCTGCAACCCAGTGCCGAAGATGTGCTGGCCGATGGCTACTTCAATCTGGCCGACCATCCGGTGAAGGGCCGCTGGATAGAGCAGATGTTTGGTGGGCATGAGGGCCCCATCGTGTTGGAACTTGGCTGTGGCAAGGGGGAATATACCCTCGAACTTGCCCGGCGCAATCCCGACAAGAACTATATAGGCGTGGATATAAAGGGGGCGCGTCTTTGGCGTGGTGCCAAGACTGCCACGGAGGAGGGGCTGCGCAATGTGGCATTCCTTCGCACGCGAATCGAGTTCATCACGGCATTCTTCGGCCCGGAAGAAGTTTCTGAAATTTGGCTCACATTCTCGGATCCGCAGCTGCGTGCCAGCGAGAACAAGCGTCTTTCTTCGGCCATGTTCCTGGAGCGTTACCGCCATTTCCTGCGTCCCGGTGGCATTATCCATCTCAAGACGGACAGTCGCTTCCTCTTCGAATATACCCGTGCCGTCGCCACCGTCAATCACCTCCAGATCCTCGCCTCCAGCACGGATCTGTACGCCGACGAGCCCTTGCCTCTCCCGGCCGAAGTACGCGAAGTACACACATTCTACGAAACCATGTTCCTGGAAATGGGCCTCCCCATAACCTATCTGGAATTCTGCCCGGACCATGACGGCCCCTATCTGAACCCCCGGGACCCTGAAGATTTCGACTCTGCCTACTGGCGCACCGCCGAGGGCCCCCGCCGCTCCTTCAATCATCAATAATTATGGTTGTAAAAAAGGATTAGTTTAATTACCTTTGTGAACTATGATGAAAGAAGCCAAGTGGATAATCGGAGAACCCGCACCTTCAGACAAGGTCAACCGCCTTGCCACGGAGGTTGGGATCGACCGCGTTCTGGCAGAATTGCTGGTCAAGCGTGGCGTCGAGACCTTCGAGCAGGCCCGTGCATTCTTCCGTCCCAGCTTGGATAATCTCCACGATCCCTTCCTCATGAAAGATATGGACAAGGCCGTGGAGCGTCTTCATCAGGCCATAGCCGGCAACGAAAAAATCCTCGTTTACGGAGACTACGACGTAGACGGAACCACTGCCGTGGCGCTGGTCTACTCCTTCATCAAGCGCTATACCGACCTTGTAGACTTCTACATCCCCGACCGTTACGACGAAGGCTACGGCGTGTCCGGCAAGGGCATCAAATGGGCGGCGGAGAACGGCTTCGGCCTCATCATCACCCTGGACTGCGGCATCAAGGCCATCGAGAAGGTGGACCTCGCCAAGAGCCTCGGGGTGGATGTTATCATCTGCGACCATCATCTCCCCGAACTTGAACTCCCGAAGGCCATCGCCGTGCTGGACCCCAAGCGCGAAGACGACTCCTATCCTTTCGACGACCTCTGCGGCTGCGGAGTCGGCTTCAAGCTTCTCCAGGGCTACGCACAAAAATACGGGATAGATTTTTCCGTCCTTGAGCCGCTTCTCGACCTCCAGGTGGTGAGCATAGCCTCAGACCTGGTGTCTATGACCGGAGAGAACCGTATCCTGGCCTATTATGGGCTGAAAAGGCTGAATGAGGATCCCCGGAAGGGCCTGGTCGCTATGATGGGGCTCGCAAAGCTGGATCCGGGCCACGTCACGATAGACGACATAGTCTTCAAGATAGGACCGCGCATCAACGCTGCCGGCCGTATGGAGTCCGGAAGGCTCGCCGTGGACCTCCTGACCGCAATGGACGAGCGCACGGCCAAGCTCATCGCCGAAAAGATCAACGACAACAACAACGAGCGCAAGTCCATCGACCGTGAGATTACCCAGGAGGCCCTCTCTATGGTCCAGGAAGGCCGTGCCCTCGAGACGGAGAACGTGACCATCGTATATAATCCTACCTGGAACAAGGGGGTGGTCGGAATCGTCGCCTCACGCCTCGTAGAGGCCTTCTACAAGCCTACGGTGGTGCTCACCAAGTCCAACGGGATGGTAACGGGTTCCGCACGCAGCGTCCAGGGCTTCGACCTCTACGCCTCCATCGAGAGTTGCGCCGACCTTCTGGAAAACTTCGGCGGACACGTCTACGCCGCCGGCCTTACAATGAAGGAGGAGCATCTGGAGGAGTTCTGCCGGAGGATGAACAGCTTTGTCTCGGACACCATAACAAGCGAGGAACTTACTCCCGTCGTGGATATCGACGCCCGGCTGGACTTCTCACAGATAACGCCCAAGTTCCTCAGGATACTGAAACAGTTCCAGCCTTTCGGCCCCGGCAACTCTAATCCGGTCTTCCTTACCGACGATGTCTATGACGCCGGCAACGGACGCCGCGTCGGAGCAGGCGGAGTGCATCTGAAACTGGACCTTATCCAGGAATCCCAGCCCTACCGGCAGATCGGCGCCATCGGCTTCAATATGGCCCAGTACTATGATTTCATAAAGGAGGGCAATCCCATCGATGTCTGCTACTCCATCGTGGAGAATTTCTACCGTGGCTCATCCACCGTCCAGCTCCGCCTGAAGGATATCCGCGAGAGGGAGGAGTTTATCTAATCGGCCTGGTCTTTTCCCTAAGCCACGCGGCCTGAGCGGAACTGAGCCGCGGCGACAGCGTCCTGTAGACCCTTTCGTTATAGGCATTCAGCCATTCCACTTCGTCCTGTGTCAAGAGTTCAATCTCCAGGCAGGAGGTGTCGAAATGGCAGAGTGTAAGGGTCTCGAAGCCAAGCCAGGAGCCGAACTCATTGTCTCCCAATTCCTTGACCAGGACAAGATTCTCGTGCCTCACACCGTGCATACCTTCCCGGTAGATGCCCGGCTCGTCGGAACAGATCATCCCGGGAAGCAGGGGCTGGGAATTGAAATTCTGCCGGATGTCCTGCGGTCCTTCGTGAACTCCGAGGAAAAAACCAACGCCGTGGCCGGTACCGTGGCCGAAATTGCGCCTGGTCTTCCAGAGGGGTTCCCTGGCCAGGGCGTCTATCTGACAACCGGCAGTACCGCGCGGGAAGACTGCCGTCGCAAGGTCTATATGACCCTTCAGGACAAGCGTGTAATCTTCTCTTTCAAGGGCAGTTACAGGCCCTAGCGGAACAGTGCGCGTTATATCCGTGGTTCCGAAAAGGTACTGTCCTCCGGAGTCCACGAGGTAAAGTCCCTTCCTCTGGAGAAGAGGCGAAGAGCTGCGCGGCGTCATATAATGAGGCAGGGCCGCGCCGGGACCATAGGCCGAGATTGTCTCGCAACTGTCCCCCCTGTAGCCTTCGATTTCCGAACGCAGTCTCCCGAGTTCGCAGGCGGCATCCCACTCGCTGACCTCCGGAACATTGTTTTCCAGCCAATAAAGGAAACGTTCCATTGCAAGGCCGTCCTCCAAGTGAGCCTCCCTCATCCCCTCGATTTCCACTTCATTCTTTACCGCCTTCCACTGTGGCACAGGCGACTGAGTCTCAAACACTTCCGGTAGGATATCCCCGTCATCTACGCTCTCTCTCATAAAAGTATTCAGAGTCGAAGGGTCAAGGCAGATTCTGTCCACCCC
>JAEEGJ010019303.1_pt1 | contig 15042 bp, 9 predicted proteins | sample 8958761 | NCBI WGS metagenome assembly JAEEGJ01 (sample SAMN16246546, study PRJNA631951) | gut metagenome | biome: gut microbiome; feature: rumen; material: RS-attached | host: Bos | place: Iran: Karaj | collected 2018-10 | reverse complement strand
GCTACATCAAAGGTCATTATACCGATGACGTGGCTAACCCGGAGGAGTATCCTTTGTGCGGCATGGGCGCCGCCAACGTCGGCCCTGAATTCACCATCAGCGAATACCGCGCCCTGTGCGAGCTGGAGGAACTGGAGGTCAAATATGAAGCTGAAGGCCGCGTAGCCGTTCTTTCCCACATGAAGGACGTGCTCCACAAAGCCGTCCACGAATCCCACCGCTGGGAGAAGTGGCTCCACGAAGACGAGCAGGGCAAGGACCTCGGCGAACTCACCGAAGCCCGCCAGGACTGGATCGTGGCAACCTGCTGCCGCTACATCTGGCAGCAGCCCGCTCCCCTCGCCGCCCGCGGCTTCCTGTACGCCAACCTGCAGCGTCTGGGCATCGACCCGGAGCAGATCGTCCTCGGCCGCATCGAGCGGGATATGGACAAGTATTTCCGCGCATTCAATCTTATTGGATTGAATGATCTGCTGTAGCATTGAAACGATTATCCATAAATTTTCATCTTTAATAAGTAATAACCAATAGATCTCGCCATGAGAAAAATCTATTCCCACCTGCTTGCAGTCCTCGCCGCCGCCGTGCTTGCGATTCCTGCAACGGCCCAACAGATTACGGTCTCGGGCCAGGTTACGGATGCGACGGACGGGCAGCCCCTCATCGGGGTTGGCGTCATGCTCCCCGGCGGGGGCGGCACCGTTACCGACTACGACGGCCACTATGTGATCCAGGCGCCCAAGGACGCTACGCTCACATTCTCTTCCCTTGGCTATACCAGCGCTACTGAAGCGATCAATGGCCGTACTACCATCAACGTAGTCCTTACCCCTGACACTCAGGCCCTCGATGAAGTGGTCGTCCTGGGTTACACTACGCAGAAGAAGGCGGAACTTTCCAGTGCCGTCGTCTCCATGAGCGGTGAAAAACTTCGCGATGTCGCCACCAACGACGTGGGTAACATGCTGCAAGGCAAGGTTGCCGGCGTGGTGGTCATGAACGGCTCCGGCCGTCCGGGCGAAAACGCCGACATCCGCATCCGCGGTACCGGTTCCATCACGGCCGGCGCCGGTCCTCTGTATGTGGTGGACGGTGTCGCCGGCGGTTCCTTCAACCCCAACGATATCGAGACCATCACCGTCCTGAAGGACGCTTCCGCCACCGCCCTGTACGGTGCGGCCGCATCCGGCGGTGTCATCGTGGTCACGACCAAGAGCGGCTCCCAGGACAAGACCTCCGTCGAGTTCAAGGCCAGCGGCGGTATCAAGCGCGCCCTCATGGGCCGTTTCCATCCGATGAATTCCGCCGAGCTCTATTCCTTCACGGAATCCATGACCGCCCCGAGCGCATTCTCCTCCAACTACCCGACCACGCTGCTGGAGCAGGACTTCGACTGGCTCGCCAACTGCTTCAAGACGGGTGTCGTCCAGGATTACTACGCTTCCGTTTCCGGTAAGTCCGGCAAGGTGAGCTACTTCGTCAGCGCCGACCACTACAACGAACTCGGTACGGCCGTCAACACCAGCTTCCGCAAGACTTCCGGCCGCATGAACCTCTCCGCTCCGATCACGGACCGTCTGAACATGACCCTCCGTCTGAGCTACGCCAAGTCCCATGACAGGACCGAGTCCTCCTACCGTCTGGTCGAGTATTCCTACTATGCCATGCCTTGGGATATCCCCTACGTGATGGACGAAAACGGAAACTACACCAACGAGTTCGTGTTCATGAAGGACAACATCCGTCCCGACAACGGCCAGAAGTGGTGGACCCAGAACCCGTCCAACATCCTGCACTCCGAGCAGTACAACTACGGCAAGGGCTGGGGCGAAAGCCTGACCGGCGACCTCCAGTTCGTCTGGAATCCGACCGACTGGCTCACCATCACTTCCATGAACCGCTATGACAGTTCCAACTCCTTCTGGGAGGGTTACACCGATCCCCGTACTTACGACGGTACCTCCACGAACGGTTATCTGAGCAACAGCGACTCCGAATGGAACGGCTGGGGTACTACGAACCTCGCCAAGTTCCACCATACTTTCGGCGACCATGATGTCAATGCCATCGTAGGCGGAGAATTCGGCGAGGGCTACTCCCGCAATCTCAGCGGCGAGGGTGACAATATCCCGCAGGGTCAGCGCGCCCTCAACAACACCGCCAACTGGATTGCCGGCGGTAGCGACTACCACTCCCGCGCTTGGGCGCTGCTCGCCCAGGCCCAGTATTCCTACCTCGGCAAGTACATCCTGACCGCTTCCATCCGTTACGACGAAAGCTCCAAGTTCGGTCCCAAGAACCGCGGCGGTTACTTCCCGGGCGCTTCCGCCGCCTGGATCATCTCCCGCGAGAAGTTCCTGGACGGCAACAAGAACCTGACCTTCCTGAAGCTCCGCGCCGGTTACGGTAAGACCGGTAACGACAATATCCCGAACTTCGCCTATCAGGAGACCTACAGCATGAGCGGCCAGTACAACGGCATGAAGACCGCCACCCTCGAGCGTATGTCCAACCCTTACCTCGGCTGGGAAGAGGCTTACATGGCCAGCGTCGGTCTCGACGCCACGATCCGCAACAACTGGAACGTGACCGTGGACCTGTACCACACCATCAACAGCAAGATTCTCCTCGAGTCCCCGATGCCCCCGTCCTCCGGTTTCTTCGCCGTGATGGACAATGTCGGCAAGGTGCGCAACATGGGTGCTGAAATCGCCGTCGACGGCGCCATCTTCAACACGAAGAGCTTCGGCTGGACCATCGGCTTCAACATGGGCTTCAACCAGAACCGCGTGCTGGAACTCCCGGACGGCGAGGATATCGTCATGACCCGCGGCGAGGTCAACCAGATTCTCCGCCAGGGCGAGGATGTCTTCACCTGGTACATGCCCAAGTGGGCCGGCGTGGATTCCGAGACCGGTCTCCCGCAGTGGGAGAGTGTCGCTGAAGACGGTACCGTGAATATCGTGAACGACTGGTCTCAGGCTACCAACCAGCTCGTCGGTGTCGCTTCCCCGATTCTGAGCGGCGGTCTCAATACCGCTATCCGCTGGAAGGGAATCACCCTCAGCGCCAACGGCAACTTCGTGCTCGGCAACAAAATATACAACAAGACCCGTGAATCCATGGACCATGACGGCGCCTTCATCGGCATGAACCTCATGTCCCACAACAACGGCCTCGGCTGGACCCGCTGGCAGCAGCCCGGAGACGTGGCCACCCATCCGCTCCCGATGAGCGGCCGTAAGGATGGCGCCGCCAATACCTCGTCCCGTTATCTGGAGGACGGCAGCTTCTTCCGTCTCAGGAATGTCACGCTGGCCTACAACCTGCCTCAGAACTTCCTCCAGAAGATCAAGATGGCCAATGCCCGCATCTATGTCTCTGCAGACAACGTTCTCACGATTTCCCGCTTCTCCGGCATGGACCCGGAGGTCCGCCTGGACGGTGATACCTATCACCACGCTGGTATGTATACCCAGAACTATCCTATCCCTATGACGGTTACCATGGGTATTGACGTTACCTTTTAAATGAGATTGCTACCATGAAAAAGATATTTGTAATCGGACTGATCGGATTTGCTGCCCTGGTGACGGCGTCCTGCAACATGGACCTCTACCGTTCCGATGCCATTACCGAGGAGGAACTGGCAAAAGATCCCAACGCCCCGCTCCTTACCACCAACGGTCTTTACACCCTTCTCCAGGACAGGATAGCGTATAAGGGCCAGGATGGCGGCGAAAGCGGCAACTACTACATCCGCCACTATTTCCAGCTCGCGGAGCTCCGCGGTGACAACGTGACGGTTTCCGGTATCACCGAGGACCCGTTCATCAACCCGTACCGTTACACGGACGACAACACCGCCAAGAACATCTACTACACCTGGTGGATGGCCTACAAGATCATCTACTCCGCCAATGCCAACCTGGACTACATCGAAGCCGGCGTCTCCGCCGCCCAGGACCACCTCATCGGCGAGAACTACTTCTTCCGCGCCATAGCCCATTTCCATATGGTCACGCTCTTCGCGATGCCGTATGTCGACGGACGCGACAATCCGGGCGTTCCGCTGCGTCTGAGCACGGATACGTTCACGACCACCCGCGCCACGGTGGGCGAAGTCTATGACGCCGTCGTGGAAGACCTCATCAAGGCCAAGGAATTCATGTCCAGAGGCGAGGCCGACCGCAACCCGAGCAACAGCAAGGGTTATGTCTCGAAGGATGCCGCTACGGCCCTCCTCGCCCGCGTCTATCTGTACATGGGTGAAAACGAGAAGTGCATCGCCGAGTGCAACGAGCTCATCGCCCACGCTCCCGCCGCTGTCACCAGCGGTTACGACTACGCCGACTATCCTACGCACACCTACGACCATCCGGAGACCATCTGGTGCATCCGCCTGGAGCCCTCCTTCGAGTGGGCCGTCGATCACGGCGAGGCTTCCATCGCCTCCATGTACATCAAGGACGGCATCGGCTGGGGTGAGCACTACTGGAGAGAGGACCTCATCGACCTATTCCGCCGCAATCCCGCCGACAAGCGCTTCAAGGCTTATTTCCGCATGATGGACCCGCGTCCGCAGAAGGAAGTCGAGGCCGGCGGCGAAGTCTATCAGCCCATGAAGAACTACGACGAGATGCAGGCCGCGATGAAGGGCAACCTGTCGGTTATCTACCCTGTCCCCGGCGGTGCGGGCGACTACTGCACCAGCGCTGTGGCCATCGCCTGCAAGTTCGAGAGCGACGGTTCCGTGAAGTTCCAGTCCCAGGGCGAGCAGATCGGCGAGGAGGAGTATCCCGCCGGCAGCGGCAAGAAGGTTCCCATCTACAAGTACTATGACCATGTGGCCAAGCGCAGGATTCTCCATGACGGCCGCGACACCATCTATTATGTCGAGAATTCCGACGCCCATTTCCCGGGCAGGGACATCGACGGTGTCAAGCGCGTCTGGGTCCGTCCCGGTCCGGCTCACGCCACGCCCGGCAAGAAGACCAACCCGGACACCGGCGAGCGCTATGCCGAGCGCCAGTCCGACGCGGACGCCCGTTACAAAGCGGCCATCGGCCGTACGGACAACGGCGGCTTCTACATGCGCTACTATAACACCAAGTTCAGCTATCAGGACGGCAAGCCGATGATGACCTCTCCGGTCTTCCTCCGTTGGGGTGAAGTCTATCTGAACCGCGCCGAGGCTGAAGCCAAACTCGGTCAGAACAACCAGGCCATCGATGACGTGAACGTGATCCGCCGTCGCGCCGGCATCCCCGAACTGAGCACCGGAACCCTCTCCTCCATGGGTTACAACGACGCCCTGAGCGCCGTCCTGGACGAGCGCCGGATGGAACTCTGCTTCGAAGGTCACCGTTTCTTCGACACCTTCCGCAACAAGCTTGCGATGGACCGCCGCTATATCGGCTACCACACTTGGGAAATCATTCAGCCCGGTGACCTCCGGATCGCCATGCTCATCCCGCAGGATGAGATCAACTCCGCCGGCATCGAGCAGAATCCCAGATAAATGATTAAGTTACACCCAAATTATTAACCATTTTAATCAACACTTTTATGAAAAAGATTTTTGCACTTATGGCCGTTGTCGCCATGGTAGGATTCGTTTCCTGCAACAAGAATCCGAAACCCGAACCGACTCCGAAGCCGGAACCCGATCCGGATCCCGTGACCGCCACCATCACCGCCGGTGATGTGACCGTCGACGAAGGAAAGACCGTTTCCATCAACGCTTCCACCAACTCCACCGCCGCCATCACCTACGCCACCGCCGACGCCGCTATCGCCACGGTGAACGACAAGGGCGAAGTGACCGGCGTGAAGGCTGGTAACACCAAGATCACCCTGAAGGTCGCTGCCGTCGACAAGAAGTTCACGGCCGCCGAGAAGACCATCAACGTGACGGTCAATGCCGTCGAGGTTCCGCCGGCAGAACTCAAATCCATCGAAATCGACGGTCAGTTCGAAGACTGGGCCGCCCTCGACAAGGGCACCTTCTCCCAGACCTACGGTGATGAAGAATCCCTCCACCCGGCTCTTATCGCTGCTAAGGTGTATGCTGTTGCCGATTATATCTATGTGTACTTCGAGTGGGATCCCGACATGGTGGCTCCTGAGTTCGATGTCGACCACGTTCCTTTCCACTGCTACATCAATACGGATGGTGACGCCTCCACGGGCGGTTTCGGTGAATTCGCCGACCTTTGCACGGATGTCCTCCTGGAAGGCAGCCTCTATGACGGCGAAGATGCCAGCAGCTTCGGTCTGACTTCCTACAACCCCAGCGCATTCGTTTATGCCGGTGCGCCCAATACCGACGAGTGGGCTTGGGATCCTCTCGCTATCGAAGAAGAAATCTGCCAGGGTGCCGGTATTGAAGGCAAGTATGAGTTCTTGATCAAGCGCGCTCCTTTCGCCACGGTCGGCTTCCCGATCGCCGACCAGTTCTCCATCGGCTTCGACATCCAGAAGAACTGGGATTCCGTCGGTGTTCTCCCGAGTGCTGCCCCGTCCGAAGACAACACCTCCGGTGTCCTGCCTTCCCTCCCGGTCATCACCCAGAAATAATTCCATTGAATGATCCGATCCATAGGCGGTGCCCCATCCGGGGCCTGCCTATGGTTTTTAAAAGAAAACACCGTGAAAAGAATTCCCAGCATCGCCCTCGTTTCCACGTTCCTTCCGCTGGCTTTGGCCTGTGGCAAGAACCCTGCTCCTACCCCGATTCCTCCGACTCCTGAACCCGAACCCGAGCCGATTACCGTTGTCTACAATCCTTCCGATGAGAATTTCCCCAATCCGGAACGGGGATTCTATGTTACTTCCGAGGTTTTCAACGCAACGGGAAGAGGCATTTCAGACGCCGTCATGAGAGCGGCAAGACTGCAGGGACGTTCGCTCTTTCTGTTGGAATTCCATCTCACGAATTATGTGGCGACGGACATCGACGAGGCCTACCTCCAGACCATCCGCGCCAATTTCGAGTCGCTCCGCAAGGGCGGTGTAAAGTGCATCCTCCGTTTCTGCTATTCCAACAGCGATTCGGTGGACGCAAAGCCCTGGGATGCGACTCCCGAGCAGGTCCACAAGCACATTGACCAGCTCACTCCCCTGATTCAGGAATACTATGACGTCATCATGGTGGTCCAGGCCGGTTTCATCGGCAGCTGGGGAGAATGGTACTACACCGATAATTTCAAGAACAACGCGGACCGCAAGGCATTGGTGGAAAAACTCCTGGAAGTAGTTCCGGAGTCGCGGCAGATCGAACTCCGCACACCGGGCTACAAAATGACCCTGTACGGCTACAAACTGGCCGATACCCTTACCCGCGCCGAGGCGCATCAGAATACGCCCAAGGCCCGTCTTGCCGGTCACAATGACTGCTATCTGTCCAGTTCGAACGACGTAGGAACCTTCAGGAACCAAAACGACCGTACTTATTGGGCAGCCGAAACCCAATACACAATCATGGGCGGTGAGTCCTGCGACCCCAAATACCAATTCTGCGGGTGCGATAATGCACTCAAGGATCTGGCCATCCAGCATTTCACCTATCTCAACAGCGGCTATCACAAGGACATTCTCAAACGCTGGCAAAACGAGGGCTGCATGGAAGAAATCAAGAGGCGCCTGGGATACCGCTATGTCCTGGATGGAGCCGTCTTCTCCGGCGAGCCGGAAGCCGGAAAGGACTTCAATATCGAACTTTCCCTGCACAACGAAGGCTTCTCCCCCGTTCAGAATCCCCGTGACGCAGAACTGGTCCTTGCCGACGCCTCCGGCAAAGTTGCAGGAATTTGGTCGATCGACAGCGACCCCCGCTACTGGATGCCGGGGCAGCAGATCACCATCAAACAGACCGTCACCCTCCCGGCAGGCATCTCCGGAAACGTGACCCTGTATCTGAACCTTCCCGACCCGTGCGAGACCCTGCACGACAACCCGCTCTTCTCCATCCGCCTGGCCAACAAGGATGCGGGCGGCAATGATGTCTGGGAAGAGAGCACCGGTTACAACCGGCTCTATACCTTCAGCCTGTAAATTCATTTTAACCAAATAAACAAAAACACTTTACTTCTATTTACCATGAACAAGCATTTTGCACTGATGGCGATCATTGCCATGGTCGGAGTCGTTTCCTGCAACAAGAATCCGAAACCCGAACCGACCCCGAAACCGGAACCCGAACCGGATCCCGTGACCGCCACCATCACCGCCGCTGATGTGACTGTCGACGAAGGCAAGACCGTTTCCATCAACGCCACCACCAACTCCACCGCCGCCATTACCTACGCCACCGCTGACGCCGCTGTCGCTACGGTGAACGACAAGGGTGAAGTGACGGGCGTGAAGGCCGGTAACACCAAGATCACCCTGAAGGTCGCCGCCGTCGACAAGAAGTTCACGGCCGCCGAGAAGACCATCAACGTGACGGTCAATGCCGTCGAGGTTCCTCCGACCCCCGTCGCAAGCATCACCATCGACGGTGAATTCGCCGACTGGACCGAACTTGAGGACGGTACCTTCACCAAGTTCGTGAACAACCCCGACTCCCCGTGGGAAGGTGTGGAAGAAATCCGCTGCTATGCCACGGAAGAAGCCGTTTACTACTACATGAAGTTTGACGAGGAATCCCTGGCCGACGCCTTTGCCGCCGATACGCCGAGCATGCACCTCCGCCTCTGCATCAACACCGACGGTGAATACGAGTCCGGTTACAAGAGCTATTTCCTCGAGGGCTATGACTTCATCATCGAAGGCTGCTTCGTGGATGGTGGCGCTTTTGTCGATTTCGACGGTGAGTTCCACCAGAGATATGGAGACACCGGCCCTGCCGCTGAATCGACGAAATGGCATTCTCTCCTTGGTCCGGAGAACGGCCTTGTCATGGGCAAGGGCGCCGGTGTCGAGTATGAAATCGCACTGGACCGCGCCAAGTTCAACGATGCCGCCAATACCAGCGAATTCCCGCTGCCGATGGGCGACAAATTCCAGACCGGTATCCGTTATTACTGGAACGGCTGGGACGAGTTCTCCAACATGCCGAACTGCTCCGTCGAAGAGGAAGCCGGCAACGGTTGGGGCTTCCTCATGAGGGTCAATACCAACAAATAATCCGAAAGGATGAATCATTCTGCGGTAGTTTTCCTGTGCCTGGCGCTCCTGACGGGGTGCCAGGCATCAGGTATCCGCGGCTTCTGGAACGACGTTCCACTTCTTGAAAAGGACCTTTCCGTCTCTGAGGACCGCTTCGCCCGCTTTGCCGAGCAGGCGGTATCGGCCCCGGAAGAAGAGGCCTTTGCGGCCATGGACGCTCTCTTCGACAAGTTGAAGCAGGACACCGTGGCCTATTACGTTTACTCGGAATGGATGGATGGCGCCTTCTATTCGCCGCTTTCTCCCTGCCACAACGCCGTGCTGTATGACAAGGTCGTGGACAGGATGGTGACCGACGGCATCCTGAGCACCGATGAATGCGAACCGTTCCTGCGCAGGCGGGAATGGATACTGTACAACCGGGAAGGGGCGAAGGCCACCGTTCCCGGAATTTCCGACTTTGATGCCCGCACCCTAGTGCTGGTATTGGATTTGAGCTGCCCTTCCTGCCGCGAGGCTTTGCAGAAACTGGCGGAGGACCCGCAGTGGAACGATGCAAAGAAACTGGCCGTCGGCCTCGGCTACGGTCCCCGGCCTTCCGTTCCGGGCTGGGATTATCTCTTTCCCGAAAACGGCGACGTCGTTTTCGACATCCACTTGAGCCCCTTTTACTTTGTCGTAGCCGCCGACGGTACGGTCGAGCGCGGTTATGCATTGGCATTATAACAAAACACTCCATGAAGAAGTTTCTCCTTTTTTCGGCCGCATCGGCCGTTCTTTTTCTGTCCTGCGACAAGCCTGAACCCAAGCCCGAACCGCAGCCGGAACCCAAGCCGGACAAGACGGTGACGGCCACCATTACGGCCAATGACGTGACCGTGGAAGAAGGCAAGACCGTGTCGATCGGCGCCGCCACCAACTCCAGCGAGTCTATTTCCTACAATTCAGCCGATCCGGCCATCGCTACGGTGTCCCCGGCCGGTGCCGTTACGGGCGTGAAAGCCGGCAACACCACGATCACCCTGTCGGTGCCCGCCGTCGAAGGCAAGTTCACGGCCGCTGAAAAGACCATCACCGTGACGGTTACGGAAATCCCCCTCCCGCCCGACAACAAGCCCAAGCCCGGCGTCTATACCTTCACCGCCTCTCCGTTCAAGGGGCAGTGGGAAGCCGGTGACCAGATTTATGTCCAGGGCGGCTACGGTCCTGCCGCGCAGGTGATCACCCTCAAGGCCGAAGAAATCTCGGCCGACGGCAAGATCGCCAGCGTGAACCTGGAAGGCGATCTTTTCAAGTATTTTGCGGATCCGGATCCCTTCTACGCCGTCTGGCCGGCCGAGGCCGTGAAAAAAGAGGACGGAATCACGAACAAGCTCATCACTTTCTCTACCTGCGATATCCTGCTTACCCAAGCCTATCTGGAAGAGGGCGGTTTCGTTTTCGCCGATGTGTCCTCCTTCATTTCCTTTACGGTATCCGGCGGCTACGACCGCTTCATCATCGTCGGAGAGCAGCGCCCCGGACTCCGTTACAGCGCCAATTTCAAGAACGAGTACTCCTCGGCCAAGAAAACGGTCAGCAAGCCCAAGGATGACGGATATCCTTTCCGCGAGGAACAGCTGGCGTCCGACGGAAGTCTCAACACCGTCTACTTCCCCGGCGGCATGAACTTCGCGGGCGGCTTCACGCTGTACTTCGCCCAGGGCGACAACTGGACCGCCTCCTATACCTACGCCGAAGATGCGAACCTGAAGGCCGGCAAAAAATTGGAACTGGGAGACATCACCGGCCAGCTTGTCCCCTACTCCGGCGGCAAGCCCCATATGCCGGAAATCGTAAATGTGACCAAGTACACGGTGAATATCAACGAGTTCTCCGGCCTTTGCCTGAGTGCCGACAAATCCTTCCTCTGGGCCATCGACGACAATGGAAAGCTTGGACGGATCGATATCACTGACAACGTGGGTACGGTGCTGGAGACCTGGAGCCTGGGAGGAGATCCGGAAGGCGTCACCATCCATCCCGAGACCGGAAACCTGATCGTCGGCAACGAAGAGCCGGTCTCCGTGGGTATCGTGAACGCTCCGGTCAATAAAGGCGACAAGCAGACCATCATCTTCAAGATCAAGGAAGCGAAGGGATATGGAAACTCCGGAATGGAAGGCATCACCTACTATAAGAAGGACGGGGACCGAGATCTGATCTATTGCGGAACCCAGACCGACGCCAATCTGTTCCTTTGCGACCTGAATGCAGAGGTGGACGGCGACAAGTACACTACGCTGGTGTCCGAGCCTATCTCGCTCCGCAAGCGTTTCACCGGCGTCCTTGAGATTGCCGGCCTGTCCTACGATCCTCTTACCGACTGGCTCTGGATGATTGACTCTGAGGCCCACAAGATCTTTGTGTTCAGCGGAGACGCCACCCGGCTTCTTGGTGTCTATCCCCTGAACTCCCATTCCAACGAGGAAGGCATCTGCATCGACCGCTCCCGCAACTGCGTCTGGATCGCCGATGACTACGGCTCCCCCTCCTACCTTTACAAGTACGAGTTCAGCGGTCTGGATGACTTCGACATCCAATAACCCGCCATCGTAATCATAAAGAAAACCCGCCGGCTGCACACCGGCGGGTTTCTTTTTCCAGTCACGCTTTCAATTACTCGAGCATGTTCTGCTTGAACTTGTCGATGTCCGCCTGGGAGAGGCCGATCTCGAGGAAGTAGGCGTTGACACCATCCTGGAAGGAGCCGTTCTCTCCGGCGTATTTCCAGATGACGTTGGCGGCGCCGTCGTAGTCGGCGGTACGGGTCATCTTGGTCTTTTCGCCTTCGGAGGTGGCGTAGCCGTGGGGAGCGAACTGGGTCAGCTCATACTCCTGGGAGATGTCGCCTTCCGGAACGCCCAGGATGCCGAGGGTAAGCATGGCGACGGTGCCGGTGCGGTCACGGCCGAGGGAGCAATGGAAGTAGACGGGCTTGTTCTTGTCCACCATGTCGAAGATGAACTGCATGCACTGGCGGGTCTTCTCCTTGTCGTCGTTGAGCATCTGGGAATAGCCTTCCTCAATGACAGGAGCGCAGAACTCGTAGTCATCTACAATGCCCTTGAGCGAGCTGTCGGAGTCCACGTCGCTGTGGCCGCGGAGGTCCAGTTCAGCCTTGAGGCCTTCCGTCTTGATCGTGGTCTTGCCGCTCTTGGCCAGACCGTCGAAGCGGCCGCCGCGATAGACCATGCGGTATTTTACGGTCTTGCCGTCCTCAGTCTTCCAACCGCCCAGGTCACGGCTGTTGCGGACGTTCTTGAAGTACACCTGATGCACTTTTCCGTAGGTGTCGAAAGCGCCTTCCTTCATCAGGCTTCCGTCTTCCGTCACTTTAAAGGTGTAATGCGTGTTGGGAAGCAGGTTTGTGATGACGACATAGGCATTGTCCGCGGTCGGCGTGTAAACCCATTCACGGGTAGGTTCCGTAAGGGTGACCACGACTTTCTTCGCCGTGGGCTTCTCGGTCCAGCGGATGGTGTACTCGGACGGTTTGTCGGATTTGCCCGGGCAGACAGCCACATCATTCTCCTGCGCCCAGCTGATGAGGCTCGAGAAGGAATAATCGTGGGTGGGATAATGGACGTCGGTCAGGAATTTCTCGACGTTGGCATTGGTGGCCAGGACGAGGTCGCCGTCCTTGATCTCAGGGGCGAGGTCATCATCCACGGGGGGCTCCGGGGGTACTTCCTTGGCCGTAACCGTCACGTTGACGGTTTTTTCAGCGGCGGTGAACTTGCCTTCGACGGCGGGCACCGACAGGGTGATCGTGGTGTTGCCGGCTTTCACACCCGTCACGGCACCGGCCGGAGACACCGTAGCAATGGCCGGATCGGCCGAATTGTAGGAAATCGACTCGCTGGAGTTGGTGGCGGCGCCGATCGACACGGTCTGGCCCTCTTCCACGGTCACGTCATTGGCGGTGATGGTGGCAGTAACGGTCTTGTCCTCGGGTTTGGGTTCGGGCTTGGGTTCAGGCTGCGGTTCCGGTTTGTTGCAGCAGAGCATGGCCGGTACCAGGAGAGCTGTGAATAAAAGACGGAATTTCATGGTATTTAAGGATTAGTGATTGTGATCAATTTTCACAAAGATATAATGATTATCCGTTTCATTTGCACCCGGCGAAAGAAAAACGGAAAACAAAACGTTTCGTTTACTTTCGTTTCGGCGGTATTTACAGTTTCTTTTCCCAAAAAAAGATTACCTTTGTCCAAATGTATGTTTCATACGCATACAAGAATGAACCCATAATATGAAGAAAACACTATTATTCGCCCTTGTAGCCGTGGTCGCAGTGACTTCCTGCAAGAAGAAACAGGACGAGAAGCAACTGCAGTATTACGCTACGCCAAACCCTTACGAAATTGTTTCGGTTACGGAACCATCTCAGGATAACGAGGTTCGGAACGTCATCATCATGATCGGTGACGGCATGGGCCTGGAGCAGGTCAGCTGCGCCTGGGTGGTGAACCGCGGCAAGCTGAACTTCGACAATTTCCCGTATGTGGGTCTTTCCCGAACCTGGTGCACCGACCGGCTCATCACCGACTCCGGCGCGGGCGGAACCGCCCTGGCGGCCGGTCAGAAGACGGCCGAGAGCCACGTGGGAACCGCTGCGGACAATTCCGACCTTCCCTCCGTGCTGGTGAAGGCGCAGCAGCTGGGCAAGAAGACCGGCGTCGCCGTCACTTGCCATCTTGCGGACGCTACACCCTGCGATTTCTGCTGCCATAACGAATACCGTTACAATCAGGACGACCTCATCGCCGACTATGTGGAGTGCGGCGTGGACTATATCTCCGGCGGCGGGCTGGACTGGTTCACCGTGAACCGGAAGGACGGCCGCGACATCACGAAGGAAATGGCCGCCGCAGGCTATACGGTGGCTCTTTCGGAAGAGGAACTGATGAAGGCGGAACTCCCCGTCATCGGCATTCTCGCTCCGGACAATCTTCCCGTTGCGATGGAGCGCGGCGACCTGTATCGGCACACCGTGGCCCGCGGGCTGGACATTCTGTCCCGGGAGAGCGGTGACAACGGCTTCGTGATGATGCTGGAAGGCTCCTGCATCGACGATTGGCTGCACGGAAACGACATCGGCAAGGCCATGGAGGAACTCCTGGACTTCGACCGCACCATCGGCGACGTGCTCAAATGGGCTGAGGCCGACGGTCACACCCTCGTCGTGGTGACGGCCGACCACAACACCGGCGCCCTGACCCTGCAAGACGGCGACCTCGAGGAAGGCCGCATCGGCGTCGCTTTCGGCAGCGAGAGTCACAACGGTATCGCCGTGCCCATCTACGCCTGGGGCCCCGGTTCCGAGGCCTTCACCGGCATCAAGGAAAATGATGAATGGGGAAGGATCATCGCTTCCTTCGTTAAATAGCACAAAACGACTGATATGACACAGAAAAAACACAATTGGCTGTTATATGCCATCATCACGATGGTTACGTGGGGCGTGTGGGGCGCATTCAGCGACCAGACCACGCTGCCCAAGACGATGGTTTACGTGATTTGGGCCCTGAGCATGATTCCGTGCGCCATCGCGGCTCTCGCCAACATCAAGTTCAAGCTCGACGTCCGGACGAAGCCGGCGCTGCTCAGCCTGGCCGTGGGCCTGCTGGGCGCCGGCGGACAGCTCGTGCTGTTTCTCGCCCTCGACTATGCTCCGGCCTATCTGGTAATGCCGATGATTTCGGTGGCGCCGATCGTGACCGTGCTCCTGTCGGCGACCGTCCTCAAGGAAAAAGTGTCCAAACTCGGCGTCCTGGGCATCGCCCTCGCCTTCGTGGCGCTCGTCTGCTTCGCCCTGCCTGACAGCAAGGACGGCGCGGCCACCAGCCGGATCTGGATCCTTTTCGCTTCCATCGTGTTCATCTGCTG
>JAEEGJ010019302.1_pt1 | contig 15043 bp, 14 predicted proteins | sample 8958761 | NCBI WGS metagenome assembly JAEEGJ01 (sample SAMN16246546, study PRJNA631951) | gut metagenome | biome: gut microbiome; feature: rumen; material: RS-attached | host: Bos | place: Iran: Karaj | collected 2018-10 | reverse complement strand
GGAGATAGCGGCATCATTTTCAAATACATTCAGCATATTCCAGGCCGGCGGTTCATCATTTGATGACGGTTTGCTTATAAGCAACGGCGTGAGCCAGCTTAATAACCTGGATATGTATATAAGCAATACCGGAGCGGCTGCCGAGCAGACGGCCAAGCAGAACGACCTTAATAAGGACGAGGCCGACAGCAGTGCGGAAGAACTTAAAGAGGCGCTTGAACAGGAGCAGCTTGCGGCCAGTGAAGAACTGGCGGAGAAGGTTTCCGAGGCGCTTAACGAAAGCGGAATAGACAAGGATGTGGATATAGAGTTCACATCACAGTATGTACAGCTTACACTTAAGGGTTCGGTGCTTTTCGATTCGGGTTCTTCGGATCTTAAGACCGAGGCAATGCCCATGATACAGAAGATAGCGGTCATCCTTGAGAGATACGCTTCTTCGACGATAGAGATAGAGGGACATACGGATAATGTTCCGATTCATACGAGCAAGTATGAGAGCAACGATGTACTGAGTTCATACAGAGCGCTGGCGATGTTTGATTACCTTGTACAGAACACAAGCCTCGATCCTGCCAAGATCAAGCATTCGGGAAGAGGCGAATACCTTCCGGTAGCGGACAATTCCACACCCGAGGGCAGAGCTAAGAACAGAAGAATAGAGATCAAGATATATAACAGCTTAAGTGCCGAGAGTTAACGGCACGGCAGATTCGGGAGAGAGTAATTGCTATGAAGAAGAATATGATATCAATCCTGGTGCTTGCGTTGCTTATAGTCAACACCGTATTGACGGCGATCCTTATGTTCTCCGTTATGGGCACCATGAAAAAGACGGCCAGACTGATAGACGGAATATCAAGTGCCTTATCGCTTGAAGTGGCCGATGTATCGGAACCGGGAGAAGGACCGGCCGAAGAGATCACCATGGAGGACATAGAGGTCATTCAGATCCCCGATCAGATGACCATATCCCTTGCCAAGGGTGCTGACGGCGAGCCGCATTACTGTCTGGTATCCGTTTCGTTATCACTTAACAAGAAGGATCCTGACTACGAGAAGTATAAGCCGATGGTTGAGAGTAATATGGACTTGATCAAGAGTGAGATATTCTCTGTTATACAGTCTCATCCGATTGAGGAAGCCGAGAGCAATCCCGACATGCTCAGACAGGAGATACTTGAGCGCATACAGAGCATGTATGGTTCAAAGTTCATATACAACGTGGTATTCAGAGATATAATGTTCTCGTAAAGTGCCGTCACAAAGGAGGTGAGCCTGCTTGGGTGAGGTATTATCTCAAAATGAGATAGACAGTTTGCTGGCAGCACTTAGCACCGGTGAACTGGACGCCGAGGAGATATCGAAAAAGGACGAAAAGCAGGTTCGTAATTATGATTTTGCAAGGCCTGCAAAATTCTCCAAAGAACACCTGCGTACATTAGAGATCATATATGAGCATTACGGCAGACTTTTATCTACCAACCTTCCGCTTTATTTGCGAAAGAGCGTGCAGATATCGGTTGCCAGTTCCGAGACGGTTGTTTTCTCGGAATTCTCTAATGCACTTAGTAATCCGGTCATACTGGGAATAGTCAATTTCAGTCCGCTTCAGGGACAGATAATTCTGGAGCTGGCGCCCAATCTGGGATTTGCGATGATTGACAGAATGCTCGGAGGACAGGGAGTTCCGATAGACAAAGAAAGAGATTTCTCGGATATAGAGCTTGTAATACTCAATAAGATCATGTCGATCTGTATGCAGCTTATGAGAGATCCGTGGAAGAATGTAGTGGATATCGAGCCGTTTTTGGAACGTATCGAGACCAATCCGCAGTTCGCACAGATCATAGCACCTAACGATATGATAGCGATTGTAACGCTCAATCTTAAGATAGGTGATGTGGAAGGATTCATGAATGTGTGTCTGCCCTTCAGTACGGTGGAAGACATCATGGATAAGTTGAATACCAAGTTCTGGTATTCGACAATGAAAGAACAGAACGACGAAGATTATTCTCAGTATGTCGAGGCTATGATAAGACGTGTAGACGCGCCGGTTAAGGCAGTCTTAGGTAAGAGCGTCATTTCAGTCAATGACTTTGTGAATCTTCAGTGCGGAGACATTATAAGACTTGGCTCCAGAACCGAAGACGAACTTGAGATATATGTGGGGAATATCAAGAAATTTATGGCGATGCCCGGCAAGAGTAATGACAATTATGCCGTAAGAGTGACATCAGTCATAAGAGAGGAGGAATAGAAGCATGGATGGTGGTATTTTATCTCAGGACGAGATAAATGCTCTACTTGGCGGAATGACAGCAGATGCTCCGGCAGACGCTCCGGCGGACACACCCGCAGAAGCCCCCGCAGGGGATTCGGCACCGGCATCCGGTAGTTTTACACTTACCGATATAGAAAAAGATGCCATTGGTGAAGTAGCCAATATTAGCATGGGAACATCAGCCACGACTCTATTTTCCCTTGTTAATCAAAAAGTTAATATCACAACTCCCGTTGTCAGCATAAGCAACTGGGAGGAACTTACAAAAGATAAGGAAAGACCCTGTGTATTCATTCAGATTAAGTACACGGTCGGACTGGACGGTTCCAACATCCTCATTCTTAAAGAGGACGATGTTAAGATAATCACCGATCTTATGATGGGCGGAGACGGAACCAATACGGACGGTGAACTCGGAGAATTACACTTAAGTGCAATATCCGAGGCTATGAACCAGATGATGGGCTCATCGGCAACATCCTTATCACAGATGCTTGGCAAGATGATAGACATCTCACCGCCGACGGCGGATTTGGTGGATGTACAGACCGAGAAGCTTGAGGGAACGGACGTAGCCAATTTCCTGGCAGGTGATTTCGTGGAGATCGCTTTCAGGATGCAGATAGGCGAACTGGTAGACAGTACAATCCTTCAGTTGTATCCTCTGGAATTTGCCAAAGAGATAGTTGATACATTCATGGGAGGCGGATTACTTGAAACCGCACCTGCTCCCGAACCCGAGCCGGCACCGGCACCTGCACCGGCAGCTGCACCGACCCCGGCACCTGCACCTGAACCGGTAGCATATACACCGCCGCCGGTGGCACCTGCACCGATGCCGCAGACTGCAGATCCCAATGCGGGAATGCAACCGGGATACGGAATGCCTTACCAGATGCCTTACGGAATGCCTGCACCGGGTATGAATTACCAGCCCGCGCAGTTTGAGAGCTTCGGTAACGGCCTTGGAGCATTGGCAAGCAACGAGAATATTGATCTTATTCTCGATGTACCTTTGGAGGTAACGGTTGAACTTGGCAGGACCAAGAAATCAATCTCAGAGATTTTGGACTTCTCTCCGGGAACCATCATAGAGCTTGACAGGATAGCCGGAGAACCTATAGATGTTTTGGTTAACGGTAAGTTCGTAGCCAAGGGAGAAGTTGTTGTTATTGAAGAAAGTTTCGGTATTCGTGTAACGGAGATCACAAAATAAGAGTTAGGAGTGGAGAATTATGGCAAAGAATATTTTAATCTGCGATGACGCGGCATTCATGAGAATGATGATCAAGGACATCCTCACCAAGAACGGCTACAATGTTGTAGGCGAAGCAGAGAACGGTGCTAAGGGTGTTGAGAAGTACGGTGAACTCAAGCCTGATCTTGTACTTATGGATATCACAATGCCTGAGATGGATGGTCTTCAGGCGCTTAAGGCTATCAAGGGAAGCGATGCTGACGCCAAGGTTATAATGTGTTCAGCCATGGGTCAGCAGGCTATGGTTATCGAGTCTATCCAGAACGGCGCTAAGGACTTTATCGTTAAGCCTTTCCAGGCAGACAGAGTTATCGAAGCCGTTAAGAAAGTTATAGGTTAGGATAGTTTATAAATGAATTCCTTTGCGCAGTTTATTACCGTGCTGCTGATTTTCATAATTGTTCTGGCGGTTACATACTTCGTGACCAGATTCATAGGCAATTATCAGAAGACGGCAGGCAGCAGCGGCAATATTGAATTAATCGAGAGTGCTCGTATTGCTCCTTCGGTATACGTAGAGATTGTACGTATAGGGAAGAAGTATGTGGCACTTTCGGTAAGCAAGGATTCGTCTTCCTATATCTGCGATATACCCCAAGAGGATTTGGAATTTAGAGACGACGGCTCATTAAGCGGTCTTAAGTTTGACGCGATTCTTGACAAGGTACGTGCGGGTATCGGCACCAAAGACGGGTCCGATGATAAGGGAAGTCATTGTGATGAATAGAGAATTACGGAATGTTGATTAGAATAACGCGCTCATTATGCCTACTGTTAATGGTGGGCATATTGTGTATATACCCGTGTGTAGGTGTGCACGCTACAGCGGTCGAGAACGGAACGCTTGATTCCAATCTTACAGGTTCTACAGATGAGAGAACCAATATCAATGACCCCGGCACATCCGAAAGCGGTGACGACCTTAAGGAACTGAATATAGCCAATACGGTGACCGTAACCTATGATAACGGCAACGGTAATGTTAACGGTGCGTTAAGAATACTGATAACTCTTACGCTTATCGGTCTCGCTCCCATACTTATCATATGCCTTACCAGTTTTACGCGTATAATAATCGTTCTGCATTTTACAAGGCAGGCATTGAATACGCAGACGGCACCGCCTAATCAGGTCATAGTTGGTCTGGCGCTTTTCCTTACGTTCTTTATCATGTCGCCGACCATAGCGAGAGTCAGAACGGAGGCCATACAGCCTTTTGACAGAGGTGAGATTACCCAGCAGGAAGCATTTGCAACGGCAATGGGTCCCATAAGGGAATTCATGTATCCCCAGACACAAACCAAGGACGTGCAGATGTTTATGGAGATCTCGGGGGCCGAATGGGACGGTAATATCGAGAGCATACCCAATGCTGTTTTGATACCGAGTTTTATGCTGAGCGAATTAAGAACGGCCTTTATCATAGGCTTTATGATATATATCCCGTTCATAGTCATAGATATGGTTGTTGCATCGGTACTTATGAGTATGGGTATGATGATGCTTCCGCCCACTACGATATCGATGCCGTTTAAGATACTGCTGTTTGTACTGGCTGACGGCTGGAATCTTGTAATAGGTAACCTCGTAAGGACATTCTACTAGCGTAAAGGAGACGATATGACTATAGATGACGTGACTCAGATAATGAGTAGCGGATTATATACGATAGTGATCACAGCCGCTCCGGTATTGTTAGTATCTCTTGCAGTCGGTCTTATTGTCAGTATTTTCCAGACCGTGACATCCATTCAGGAGCAGACGCTTACCTTTGTTCCGAAGCTTTTGGCCATCTTTGCGGCCCTGATAATTCTGGGACATTGGATGCTTAATAATATGGTGGATTATCTTACCAATCTGTGGTCAGATTTTACATTGTATATCAAGTGACCCGGTGAATACAGCGTATGATAGATTATACGATTAATATGTTCGACGTTGAGTATATGCTCTGTATACTCATACGCATAAGTATGTTTGTGTTTGTGGCCCCTTTCTTTTCACAGAGAGGAATACCGCGTATGGTGAAAATGGCGTTCGCCCTTTTCCTGACAGGCATGATATACAGCATGATCGGTAAGGATCATGAAGTTTTACAATACGAGACCGTATACGGATATGCCGTGATCGTGCTTAAAGAAGCATTGACCGGTGCAATAATAGGTTATTCCGCCGTGATATGCAACAGCATAGTCGATTTTGCCGGAAGGATCATGGATATGGAGACGGGTCTGTCGATGGCCAATCTTATGGATCCTACGACGGGACAATCCGGAAGTATGTCCGGTGTGCTTTATCAGTACGCAGTTACACTGATGCTTATACTTACGGGACTTCACAGATATCTGATTACGGCACTTGTTGAGACATATGAGCTTATTCCGGTTAACGGTGCGGTGTTTAATTCGGATAAGCTTTTAGCTGCGGTAATAACATTTGCCACAGATTATATAACGATAGGATTTCGTATATGTCTGCCGTTGTTTGCCGTTATGCTTTTACTGAATGCGGTACTTGGCATCATGGCAAAAGTGGCGCCTCAGATGAACATGTTCGCTGTAGGTATGCAGCTTAAGGTTTTGGTGGGGATATGTGTACTGTTTTTTACGGCGAGCCTTTTGCCCTCCGTGGCGAACTTCATATATACAGAGATGAAGACAATGATCGTGACCTTCGTAAAGACCATGATTTAGTCTGTCGATTACCCCTTAATCTCCAGTTCTTTGCCGATGATGGAGAAGGCGGAGAGAAGACGGAACCCGCAACTCAGAAAAAGCTTGAGGATGCAAGAAAAGAAGGACAGGTAGCCAAGAGCAGAGAGATAGCTAACGGTGTCGGACTTCTGATGCTGTTCATAGTCATGAAGCTCTGGTCGGGTCCTTTGGGAATAAGATTTTTACAGTCTTTTGAATATGTATATACAAGAATCCCTACAGTGTGCAAGCTCCTTGGAGGAGTGACACCGCAGAGGGAGATGAGCACGTTGTTTAGGACATCGGTGTTACAGATGATAATCATGCTGGCTCCGGTGCTTTTGGTGGGTTTTCTCGTAGCTTTTTTATGTGACTATATACAGGTCGGATGGAAGCCCACGGGCAAGCCTTTACAGCCAAAGTTAAGCAAGCTGGATCCCACGAAGGGATTTAAGAAGATATTCTCTGCCCAGTCTTTGGTGGAACTGATAAAGTCCATAGCCAAGATCGGGTTGATAGCGCTTATCACGTATTCATACATCAAAGGCAAGGACAGCCTGCTGTTCGGCCTGTTGGATATGCCCCTTATGCAGGGAATAAGGCTTATCGGAGATACAGTGATAGGTTTAGGCGTAAGAATATCCGCTTTGTATCTTATAATAGCGGCCGGTGACTTCACTTATCAGAAGCTTAAGTTTAACAAAGACATGAAGATGACTAAGCAGGAAGTTAAGGAGGAGTACAAGAATCAGGAAGGTAATCCTGAGATTAAGGGCAAGATCAGACAGCGAATGAGAGAAGCTTCTCAGAGACGTATGATGCAGTCCGTTCCGTCGGCCGATGTCGTTATTACCAACCCCACGCATTACGCCGTGGCAATCAAGTATGATTCCGAGGTGGCTCCGGCTCCGATCGTATTGGCCAAGGGTGCCGACTTCCTCGCTAAACGTATTAAAGATACGGCAAGAGAAAACGGAATACACATTGTGGAAGACAAGCCTCTGGCGAGGATGTTGTATGCCAATGTTGATGTGGGAGCACAGATCCCGCCCGAACTCTATCAGGCCGTGGCTGAAGTACTTGCATTTGTATATCATGCCGAAGGAAAAGTCTGACCCGACGTTATGTCGGAAGACAAAGTGAGAAAGAAAGGAGGTATGGCTGGTGACAGGAATGAAAAGAGCTGACATAGGCGTGGCACTGTATGTGCTTGCTGCATTTGTCATGTTCATCATCAGCATCCCTTCCTGGATATTGGATATATTGTTGGCTATCAACATAGCGATAGCCTTCACGATACTTTTTACCTGTATGTTCAGTAAGGAAGTACTCGACATGTCGTACTTCCCGACGATGTTACTGTTCACGACGATATTCAGGATCGCGCTTAACGTATCCTCGACCAAGCTCATACTTACCACCGGTGATCCGGGTAATGTCGTTGAGACCTTCGGTCAGTATGTCGGCGGCGGTGATCTTATTATAGGTTTTATCGTCTTTATCATCCTTATAATAATTCAGTTCATGGTAATCAACAAAGGTTCTGAGCGAGTAGCCGAGGTTACGGCCAGATTCACACTTGATGCCATGCCCGGTAAGCAGATGGCCATAGATGCCGACCTTAATACCGGTGCAATAACGGATGAAGAAGCCAAGAAGAGACGTGAGAAGATACAGGAAGAGAGCAGCTTTTTCGGTTCCATGGACGGTGCCGTTAAGTATGTAAAAGGAGACGCGACTGCGGGCCTTATCATCACGGCTGTCAACCTCATAGGCGGACTGATAATGGGCATGATGCGTCAGGGTCTTGATTTCAATTCCGCCATACAGAAGTATACCATCCTAACCATAGGTGACGGACTTGTATCACAGATACCTTCGCTGCTTATATCTTTATCAACAGGTATCCTTGTGACGAAGGGATCGAAGGATGCGGATTTCGGTACCGTACTTGTCGGACAGTTATTCGGTATTCCCAAGGTTTTATATCTTGTAGGTGCCGTTATAGCCTTCCTTGGTGTGGTAACACCCCTTAATCCGATCATATTCATCACTTTGGGCGTAATATTCATTGTGGTGGGACGCATAATGGCAGGAACGATAGAGACGGCTCAGATAGAAAGCGAGGTATCCGAAGAGGAAGCCACGGCAGAAGAGATCCGACAACCGGAGAACGTCAACGCTCTGTTGCAGGTGGACCCTATCGAGCTGGAGTTCGGCTACGGTATTATCCCGCTTGCTGATGTTAATCAGGGCGGAGATCTGCTTGACCGAGTTGTTATGATCAGACGTCAGATCGCACTCGAACTGGGTACCGTTGTGCCCATCATAAGATTGCGAGACAATATTCAGCTTAATCCGAATCAGTACATCATCAAGATCAAGGGTGTACAGGTATCGGAGGGTGAGATTTTATTCGACCACTATATGGCTATGAACCCAGGATATGTCGAAGAGGAGATAACGGGTATCCCGACATTCGAGCCTTCGTTCCACCTTCCGGCCATATGGATAAGCGAAAGCCAGAGAGAGCGTGCGGAGAGTATGGGATACACCGTTGTGGATCCTCCTTCGATTATCGCTACACACTTAACTCAGGTTATAAGAGAACATATATCGGAACTTTTATCAAGACAGGATACACAGAATCTTATCAACAACATCAAGGAGCCCAATCCTACGCTTGTTGATGAACTGGTTCCGAAGATGCTGTCGGTCGGAGAGATACAGAAAGTATTGCAGAATCTGCTTAAAGAAGGAATATCCATAAGAGACCTTCTTACAATATTTGAGACATTGGCGGATTACGCACCTACGACCAGAGATCCGGATATTTTGACCGAGTATGTCAGACAGGCCCTTAAGAGAGCAATCTCAAGCAAGTTCTTCCCGGCCAATGAGACCACCAGCGTAGTAACGCTTGATCCCAAGCTTGAGCAGAAGATAATGGGCAGTGTTAAGCAGACCGAACAGGGGGCATATCTTAATCTTGACCCCGACACTACCAAGGAGATAATGAGGTCCGTTGAGACGGAGACGGCTAAGCTTGAAGAGCAGGGTAAGCCACCGATAATAATCACATCTCCCATAGTGAGGATATATTTTAAGAGACTTACGGAGGATTACTTCAAGGACCTCATCGTGGTATCATATAATGAAGTGGAATCCAATGTCGAATTGCAGTCAGTAGGAATGATAACAGCCTAGCTTACAGAACGAAAGTAAAGAAGTATGGTAATCAAGAAGTTTCAAGGGAAAACCGAAGCAGAAGCAACGGAGAACGCGAGAAAAGAACTCGGAAGTGCCGTGGTGATAATGAATGTTCGCAATGTCAAGAAGAAGGGTATTGCGGGTATCTTTAAGTCGCCCCAGGTAGAGGTCACCGTTGCGCTTGAAGAAGAGAGCGAGAAGCAGCCTCAGAAAGCGCCGACAATGACAGCGCTTGAGCAGCTTGCGGCAAGACAGAAAGCAATTAATGACAGGCGTGCTGCAGAGGCGGTATCCGCAGTATCGGCTCGTCCGAGCGGTATAATATCAGAGCCTTCCGATGACATCATCAAAGAAAGTGCACCTGCCAAGCCCTTAAAAGATATTATGGATGATACTCCGCCGAAGCCGAGAGCGGATGTGATAGAGAAGCTTGACTCGCTTGAGAATCTGTTAAAGAACAGATTGGATGCAACTTCTCCTTCGGATAGCGAAAAGGATTCCGATGAAAAGTCCGACGGCGCGGATTCAGGCAGTGAACAGATGCGCTTTACAAAGCTTTTATATAATATGATGATCGACAACGAGGTACATGAGAAGTACGCCGGTGCCATCATAGAAGAAGCGGAGAAGACCAATAAGCCGGGCATGCCTTTTGACTATATGCTTACCAACATATATCAGAAGATGATCCTTAAGTTCGGCAATCCTACGGTCATAACTCCGGCAAGCCGAGGACCCAAAGTAGTATATTTTGTCGGTCCCACAGGTGTCGGTAAGACCACAACGATCGCCAAGATTGCCTCAAAGCTTTGTGTGGAAGATAAGAAAAAGGTCGCACTTTTGACGGCGGACACATACAGAATAGCGGCAGCGGAACAGCTTCATACATATGCCAATATACTGGAGGTTCCTTTCAGAATTATATACAGCCCTTCGGAAGTGGAGCAGGCGATAGAAGATTATCACGAATATGATTACATTTTAGTCGATACGGCAGGACATTCGCATCATAACGAAGAGCAGCGTGCCAATACCGGACTTATGGTTCATGCGGTGGATAATATCGCCGAGTGTGAAGTATATCTTGTATTAAGCGCCACCACTAAGTACAGAGATCTTATCAGTATAGCGGATACATATAAGGAGATGGCTGATTACAAGATAATCTTTACAAAGCTTGATGAGACGACGGCTTTGGGTAATCTGCTTAACTTAAGGTTATATACGGGCTCGGAACTTTCATACGTAACGTACGGACAGAACGTCCCGGATGATATCGACCGTTTCAATCCGCAGACGACGGTTAAGTCGATACTCGGAGGAAGCGAATAACCGCAGATCTGCGGACAATAACTATAATCGGAAGAAAGGAGGCCGACTTTGGATCAGGCAGAAACACTGAGAAATATAATAAAAGCGAATAACAACCATACAAGGCCTCTGGCAAGAGTAATAACCGTAACCAGCGGAAAAGGCGGAGTCGGTAAATCCAATACGGCCATAAATCTTGCCATACAATTCAGGAAGATGGGTCAGAGGGTCATAATACTTGATGCGGACTTCGGTCTGGCCAATATCGAGATAATGTTCGGTACGGTACCCAAGCATAACTTATGCGATCTGATTTATCAGGGTAAGAACATAAAGGAGATAATCACATGGGGCCCCGGTGAAGTGGGCTTTATATCAGGCGGTTCCGGAATTGCCGGCTTATCCAACTTAAGTCGCGATTATCTTATATATATAATACAGAATCTGGCTGAGCTTGATGCGATAGCCGATATAATAATAGTAGATACGGGAGCGGGAATATCGGATGCGGTTTTGGAATTCCTGGTAGCAAGCGGAGAAATCCTTTTAGTTACGACACCCGAACCCACATCGATAACGGATTCATATTCCCTGTTAAAAGCACTTAACAGACATCCGAGATTTTCGGTGGAAGAATCCAAGATTAAGGTGATAGCCAATAAGGTATTTGAACCTTCGGAAGGCAATGCACTTTTCAATAAGCTTAATGTGGTCGTACAGAGATATCTTAAGATACCGATAACGTATTTGGGATATGTACCGCAGGACGACAGATTATCTCAGGCAGTTATGCAGCAGACGCCGGTCTCTTTGGCCAATCCGACCGCCAAGTCTGCAAAGGCATACGAGAACATAGCGGCAATCCTTATGAACAGAGAGCTTAACACGGATGTTAAAAAACGAGGAATGGCAGCATTTTTCTCACACATAGTAACAGGGAAAAAGCTGGACAGATAGATAGGGGGCACTACGAATGATCGAAAAATATGTCGTACCCGGTCAGAGGGTTGATCTTAAGGCTGTGAGGAGGAACGCATCACCCGGTGATGTGAATACCGAAAGAACATATGCCACAAAGGTCTTTGATGTTTTAAGTGAAGACAGGATGGAGATATTGATGCCCATAGAGGCCACAAAGCTCATACTGCTTCCGGTTGACGGAGAATATGAGATATTCTTCTATACTGAGCTCGGATTGTATGAGTGTATAGGAAGAGTGGTGGACAGGTATAAGAGCAACAATGTATATATTGTGCTCGTGGAACTTGAGACCAACCTGCGCAAGTATCAGAGAAGAGAGTTTTACAGATACAGCTGTGTACTTGATATGGACTCAAGGAATCTTTTTGAGGAAGAGATCGACAAGCTTGAGCAAAAGGGTTCTCTGCAGCTTGTTCCCGGCCTGCCTTTAAAAAGAAGCGTGGTAGTTGATATAAGCGGCGGCGGATTAAGATTCGTATCCAATTATATGTATGAAAAAGGAAGTTATATCCTGGTCAATTACAGCCTGTTTATTAAGGGAGAGACCAAGGAATACAAGATTGCCTGCAAGATTCTGGATGTAAGGGAACTTGAGAACAGGCCCGGCGAATATGAGCACCGTGTTCAGTATATGAATCTGGACAATGAAGCAAGAGAAGAGATAATTCAGTTCATTTTTGAAGAAGAACGACGTAACAGACACAGACAAAAAGGCTTCTAATACATCACAATAGTCTGAAAATTTAGAAAGTTTGGTGAAAAAATGAAAAAAATTCTGCTTGTAGATGACTCTGCACTCATGAGAAGGGTGTTCGGTGATATAATACGAACAGATGCCAGATACACGGTTGCCGACGAGGCTAAGAACGGTCTTGAGGCACTCGAGCTTCTGAGGAAAAATACATATGATGCAGTAGTCTTAGACGTGAATATGCCGCAGATGGACGGTATAGGACTTCTACAGGCACTTAGGAAAGAGGGCATCAGAGCCAAGATACTCATGGCCAGCACGCTTACAATGGAAGGTGCGAAGGTCACGATGGATGCACTTGATCTGGGAGCCATGGACTTTATACATAAGCCTGAGTGGTCGTTCAAGGTCAAGGATGAAGAGTTCATCAAGCAGTTCATGACGCTTCTGGAGGCGGTGAGCAATGCAACCGTAAGTTCTTCGTTGCCGCATGCTTCCACAGCAAGACAGGACGTTAAGAAGGTAGAGGATCTTGCAAGGAAAGGCACTGCAAGGCTTACGGGCAACAGGATCGTTGCCATTGCGGTATCGACCGGAGGTCCCAAAGCTTTACAGAGCGTAATACCCTTCCTTCCGGAAGATCTCAATGCACCGGTTGTTATGGTTCAGCACATGCCTGTCGGATTCACGGCTTCACTTGCCGAGAGGATGAACAGCATGAGCCGTATCAAGGTAGTGGAAGCTGCCGAAGGAGATGTACTGCAGAAGGGCTGTGTATATATTGCCAAGGGCGGAGCTCATATGAACATAGTCAAGAGCGGAGCCGGATGCAAGATACATTACACCGATGAACCTACAAGAGAAGGTGTTAAGCCCTGTGCCAATTATATGTATGAATCGCTCGCCGATTGTAATTTCGATGAAGTTGTATGTGTCGTTATGACCGGAATGGGCGCGGACGGAACCGAAGGAATCGGACATCTAAGAGAAAAGAAGAAGATATATTGTATCACACAGGAAAGTAGCAGTTGTGTAGTGTACGGTATGCCCAAGGCGGCCGTTAAGGCCGGCTACTCCGACGAGGAGGTACCGCTTAAGGACATTGCACAGGAGATTATTTTACACGTGGGGGTAAAGTGAAATGGATGTTAGCCAATACCTAGAAGTCTTTATTGATGAGACAAACGAACATTTACAGAATCTGAATACCCAGATACTGGAGCTTGAACAGAATCCCGATAATATGGATACTGTCAACGAGATATTCCGTGCCGCACATTCCCTTAAGGGTATGGCAGGTACAATGGGATATAAGAGAATGCAGGATCTTACCCATGCGATGGAGAACGTATTCTCCAAGGTAAGAGACGGTGAGATCAAAGTTAATTCTGCTATGATCGATACCATATTCCAGTGTCTTGATGCCATCCAGGAATATCTTGACAATATTCAGGGCGGCGGAGATGAAGGAACCAACGAGAATGCGGCAATCATCAAGTCGCTTAACGGTTTCCTTTCAGGAGAGGCGCCTGCGGCTGATGCGGCAGATGATGCCAAGACAGCTGAGCCTGCTAAGGAGGCACCGGCTTCCTCTGCATCCGATTCGGGCAAGAACAAGTGGAAAGAGATTAAGTTCTCCGAAGAGCAGGTTGATGTTATCGAAGCAGCCAAGAAAGAAGGCAAGAATGTTATCGGTCTTACCGTATACGTGCAGGAAGCATGCATACTTAAGTCCGCAAGAGCATTCCTTGTGTTCAAGGCTTTGGAAGAATTGGGCGAAATCGTGGTATCCGTTCCTTCTACACAGGATATCGAAGATGAGAGATTTGAATTTGAGTTCAGTGTGATACTTATTACGGATTCAACGGTCGATGCGGCTATAGCTGCCGCTAAGGGCGTATCCGAGATAGAAGATGCTGTCGGCGGAATTGTTGAGGATACGGGAGCAGCCGCTTCCGCAGCCGATGATAAGGATGCCGAAGAAGAAGTTACACTTCCCGAAGTTACAACAGGAAGCAATGCTCCTGCAGCAAAGGCTGAGCCTGCCGGCAATAAGCCTGCTACAGCAGAGAAGAAGAAGCCTGTTGTTAACAGAACGGTCAGAGTGGATATCGAGAAGCTGGATGATCTTATGAATCTTGTCAGTGAGCTTATCACAGCCAAGAATTCACTTGTATCGGCAGCTACTGCAGATAATGAAGCAGCCAACGACGTAGGCGAGCATATCGAGTACCTCGAGAATGTCACCACATCACTTCATGAGTCAGTCATGAAAGTTCGAATGGTGCCTATTGAGAGCGTAGTTAATAAGTTCCCTCGTATGATCAGAGACTTACAGAAGAAGCTCGGCAAGAAGATGGAACTCTATATGTCAGGTGAAGAGACAGAGCTTGACAGAACAGTGGTTGATGAGATCGGTGATCCTCTGATGCACCTGTTACGTAACTCTGCTGATCACGGTATCGAGTCTGACGTTGCTCTTCGTAAGGAGAGAGGTAAGCCGGAAGAAGGTTCTATCTTCCTTGATGCTTACCAGGATGGTAACAACGTTGTCATCGACGTTAGAGATGACGGTAACGGTATAGATGTTGAGGCCGTTAAGGCCAAGGCCC
>JAEEGJ010019300.1_pt1 | contig 15045 bp, 18 predicted proteins | sample 8958761 | NCBI WGS metagenome assembly JAEEGJ01 (sample SAMN16246546, study PRJNA631951) | gut metagenome | biome: gut microbiome; feature: rumen; material: RS-attached | host: Bos | place: Iran: Karaj | collected 2018-10 | reverse complement strand
AAACCTCTACCTTGCCAAAATCGCGTTGGATATAACGGCAAAGCACGCAAGAGATCACATTGGTTTTCTTGATGAGGAATTATATAAGAAAACTCTCTGGGATCATAGACCTATAACAGACTTCTGGATGGTGGCAGACGGAACCGCCCGCAGACTTGAAAGATTCGGTGTATATGACATGCGCGGAATTACACAATTACCGACAGATACGATGTACCGGACGTTCGGCAAAAACGCCGAGCTGCTGATCGATCATGCCTGGGGACGCGAACCGTGTCTCATTTCAGATATCAAGAGCTATAAAAGCAAATCACATTCGGTGTCCTTCTCTCAGATTTTGCCCAGGGATTATTCCTTCAAGGAAGCCCGGACGGTAATGCACGAGATGACGATGAACGGTGCAGCTGAGCTGATGAAGCGTAAGGTCATAACGAGCAAGGTCGGTATTTTTGTCGGATATACGCACGATGAACGCGCTCCGACCAAAGGTATGGCGAAGCTCGACGTTACGACAAATCTGGCGTCATTTCTCATTGAGGCGTCTCTGCGCGTCTTCGATAAAACGACAGATCATGTAACTCCTATACGCCGGCTCGGAATCGTTTTTGAAGATGTCTGCGATGAAGGTTGTGAAGGATATAACCTCTTTACAGATTGGGACGCTGTTGAGCGTGAACGCTCGCTGCAGCATACCATGCTGAGTATCAACGAGAGGTTTGGTAAGAACGCTATTCTCTCCGGTATCAACTACATGCCGGAAGGAACGCAGCGCGAGCGTAATGGATTTATAGGAGGACACAGAGCCGGCTATGATGACAAGAGCGGAAAGGGCTAAGCAATTCGCACCTTTTGATGCGATGAAAGGATTGCAGGAAGCCCTTCGAGATCGTGAGGAAAGGCACTCGCGAGTTGAACGTCACGAAATATCTGAGGATATGGCTGACCGCAACTCAAAAGTCATTCTTAAATTAGCGCGAGGAATGAAAGTGGAGATATACTGCTATTCTGCCTTTCACGACGTAACAAAGCGAGGATCAATAACCGATGTGGATATCACTTTCCGGAACCTGAAACTCGGTGATGAGAGGATCTGGTTCGATGATATCTACACCATAAGAATTACAGATTACAAATAAGCGGAGGAATATAATGAAGCGGTATGATGTCAAGTGTCCCATATGCGGGGCTGAAAATAAAGGGCTGTTTCTTGAAGAAACAAATGGTTGGATGACGTGTGAAAAATGCCACGTTCAGACTCTCAACATGGCAGTTTTCAAGAAGGTTTCGATAAAGGTGCCTGTTTACACCTTTGAACAGCTAAGCGCTTTAGTAAAACAAGGCGCGTTCTAATACACTAAGGAGAAGATGCAGGGTGACAAATAATGAAGATTGGAGACCGTTCCAATGGCACTGTTCCAATTGCGGAAATCTCGTTACCGGCTATAAAAACGAAAAGGGCGATATAAAAGTTGAATGCAAACGATGCAGAACCTGTATGGTTCGCAAGCTGAAAACAAAAACCCATGATACGATAGAAGTATACGCACCGCGTGGAATGGTCCATGTTGGAGGAGGACAGTAAGAAACTGCCGTACAAAACTTAATATCTGACATAACGACGGACAGGCAGAGCCAACTCGTAAGACCTGCTCCAGGTCACATGTCAAACTTGTCTTGAAAGATATGCAAAACGACGGACTGGTTGAGATAACCTCGTAATTCCTGTTCCAGGTCACTTGCGGTCGCAGCTACACAAGCAATTGTGCCGCTGGCAAGGCAGATTATCGGAAACATATCCGGTGATCTGTTTTGTCAGCGGTTTTTTGTTGTCTTCTTGCTCCAAAGAAAGCAAGGAGAATATGACAAGACACACAAAACAATACCTCTGCTCCTCTCTCCCGTGGCTATGCTACATAGCCCGGTATCCGTAATCTCCCGTTTTGAATTTCAATCCAAAACCAAAAATTCAAAACTTAAGGAGATTATAAAAATGAGCTGGAACAATGGCTTAGAAAGAAAAAAATTCAACAGAAAACAGAACAAACAAAACGAAGAATATCGTGCGCTCGGCATGAGCGACGAAGCGATCAGAGCGTTGAACGATCTGGATAATGAAATCTACAACTCTGACAGAGTTTACTGCACTCACACTCAGCCCTTAGACATAAGCGTGTTTTACGAGAGCGATTGTGATGAATCGGATAACGCGCTTCTCAAGAAGTTCGGTGACCGGATCAGCATAACTCTGGAGGACAGCGGCTGTTTTTCAAGATACTGGTGGATCGAGGAGCTTGATACTCCGGAGCTGGCAAAAGCGATCAAAGAACTCCCGAAAGAAGACATTGAACTTCTGACACTTTATGTATTCGATCAGATGACTCAGCAAGAAATTGCGAAAATACTCGGCGTTTCTCAGCCAGCTGTCGTAAAAAGGTTGTCGAAGATAAAAGAAAAATTGAGTTTTTTCAAAAAAATCTGAAATCTGGTTATAAAAAAGCCTTTCTGGACGGCTACCTATTGAGGGGACAAAAAACCCTCCCTTGAAATTTGACAACTGAATACACCTTCAACAAGTACGTTGCCGCTATTGTCGGTCGGAATACTGACAAGCAACAGCCCGAAGCAAGTCCCCTCAGACGGGACTTTGCTCGTTGGGAAAATCACGGAATTGCTCTCCGTGAGAGCGAAGACAAATGGCGGTCACAATGATACTTCCGTAGCGAAAGCGCGGTCGGCGGAGTACCCGGCGATGGTGAGAGTCCAATGGAATCAGTAAGCAGCTGATCGCTTGTTGAATGCCCGGTTCGGGGGATGAGATCGAACAGAACCAAAAGCAAAACGACAAGGGACGGCGACGGTTCGCCGTTGCCGTCCTGATACATAACGAAAGGAAAAACAATATGACCAAGGAACAAAAAGAAAGAGAAAAAATGTATGAGGAATACAGACAGCTTGGAATGAGCGAAGAAGCTATCAAGGCGATCAGAGAATTTGATGATCAGGTTGCCCAGAGCAATAAAGACTACGAAGAAAACACGATTTCAATCGAAGATTTAAGACGGCGTAAGAAAGAGCGCCGGAACTGAGGAGGATCTATATATGAGTAATGTTGAAACCTGCGTCATGTGCGGAGCAGAAATCCCCGAAGGAATTCAGGTCTGCCCGACTTGCGAAAGCAGCATTTTGAAAGAAAAAACAAACGAACCCGCCAGATACGATAGATACGTTTTCCGAGGCGACGTGTTCTTCGCCGACCTGAATCCTGTGGTCGGGAGCGAAACCGGAGGCGTCAGACCGGTCGTAATCATTCAGAATAATATCGGAAACAGATTCAGCCCGACTGTTATCGCGGCGATTACAAGCAGAGCCAAGAAACGCGCTTTCCCGGTTCACGTCAAGCTGAAGGACAACCGGAGCGGGCTGACCGAGGATACAACGATCCTGCTGGAACAGATCAGAACCATTGATAAAAGACGTCTCAAGCACTACATCGGGCATCTGGACGAAGATACGATGCAGCTTATCGACAAAGCTGCGGCTCGCAGCATCGGGCTGAAAAAGAAAGATGAGGACGGCGAAAATGACGATGACGTATAAGAATCAGGCTCATATGAAGATCTACCGGCACTACGTGCTCTTATCTCCGTACAGGCACACAAACGAATTCCTTGCAGCTGTTTATCTTCTTTCAGCCGACAAAGATCTGTGGTTCCAGACAAAGAAAGCGATCAGCGGAAAGAATATCTGCTTCGACCAGATCAACAAAAAGGAACTGTCGTGCTATGGGTACACTCTTTTCCGACTGGCTCAGGACTTCTACGAAGGGACGCAGCATATCGGTCTTCACGACATCGGCGATTCCTACCTGATCTCAGATAAAACGTGTGCGCTGATCATCAATGCGATCAACGTATGCAGAGAAGGATATGACGCCATCGGAATCAACAAGCGATTTAACTGAGGAAAGATATGGTTTCAGAAAACGCAAAGAAAAACGCGGGATATCTGCAGATTCTGCTGATACTGAATAACCTCCGGGAACGCGGAGTAATCACTGAGGAAGAACACGAAAAGGCACAGGCGTACTACGCCAAGCTGACCGGCGCGGACATTGTGCTCGCCGGCGCAAAAGTTTTCTAAAAGTTATCAATTTTAATTCGGGATTGTCTCTGGACTTGCAGATCTTTCTCGTTATACTGTGTGTTGCCAAAAAGCGAAAGGAGGCGCGGCAGTGGCAAAGACTATCCGTATTGATCCCAAAACCCTGCAAACAGGCGGAAAAATCAGAGTCGCCGCTTATTGCCGCGTCTCCTCAAACTCCGCCGACCAGTTGAACTCATACGCCAGGCAGATCAGCGTCTATACCTCGCTCATAAACAGCAGAAGCGACTGGATACTCGTTGAGATCTTCGCAGACGAGGGTATAACCGGTACCTCTGCAGAAAAACGACCGGATTTCCTGCGGATGATCAAAATGTGCGAACTGAAACAGATCGACCTCATTATCACGAAGTCGGTATCCAGATTCGCCAGAAACGTCAAAGAGGCGCTCGAGTATGTCCGGAAGCTGAAAATCCTCGGCGTCGGCGTGATGTTTGAAAAGGAAGGCATCAACACCAGATCAATGGCTGACGAGATGCTCCTGAACACCTTCGCCGCACTTGCCCAGGAAGAATCCATGGCGATCTCCCAGAACATGAAGCTCGCCAATCGCAAGCGCATGGCAGACGGTGATTATATCAACTCAAGCGTCCCCTATGGGTTTATCCGTGTTGACAAGCAGCTCATACCGTTTGAGCCGGAGGCGGATATCGTCAGACAGATCTACGATTACTACCTTCACGGCTATTCGACAATAAGGATTGCCGAGGAACTGAACAAGCGCGGGATACCGACAAAATATGGTAAGCAAAAATGGAGATCTCACCGAGTCTCCTATATCCTCTCAAACGAAAAAAACGTCGGTGATACTGTCTTTCAAAAGTCCTACTCCTCCGACTTCCCCTTCAAAAGGATAAAGAACAGAGGCGAGGAAGACATGTATTATTCTACCGATACGCACGAAGCCATCGTATCAAGAGAGATATACGATGCTGCCCAGCGCCTTCTGGAAAAGCAGAGAGAGATCAACGCTCGAAAAAGCGAAATCACCGAATATCCTTTCACCGGAAAACTACGATGCGCAGAATGTGGAGCGCTCATCCGCAGACACGTTGTCAGAGGTCGGGAGAGATGGTGTTGCTCGAATCATATTCTCGACAGCGAAAAATGCCCGGCGCACTATGTGCAGACAGACAGGATCGAAAGCGGATTCCTGACCATGGTAAACAACCTGAGATTCGGCGGGAATTCACTGTCCTCCGCAGAAGGATACCTCATAAAAGCCATTCAGCAATTCAGAATCCAGGATAACAGCTCCCAACAGATCAGCAAAGAGATTGCAGAATTGAACGGTCAGATGCTTATGCTGGAGCAACTGAATGGAAAAGGATATATCACTGCGGAAGTATACCAGACCAGGGCGAGAGAGATCAGCGCAAGGATGAATGAACTTAAAGCAAGCAAGCCGCTTATGACCGGAATCAGACTCGAAGAAGCATTGAAAGAGATCCGGACTCTGAAAGAAAGCATCGAAGAAATAGACGATCCGATTAGCACCTTCGATGTGGATCTCTTCAAAAAGATTGTAAAGTCAGGCACTCTGACGATCAATGACGAGCTGACGCTGGAATTCATAGGCGGCTTGAAGTTTACAGAAGAAATATAAGGCGGTGGCAATATGAACCAGAATCGCAAAATACCGTTCGGATATACCGTCAGAAACGGAAGAACGGTTATTGATCCGAAGGAAGCGGAATGCATCCGAGGGATATGCGAGCAGTACATAGGCGGTGCCTCCCTGAAAGATATAGCGGAAAGGCTGACAGCCGAGCAAGTCCCGTTTACTATCAAGAGCTGCACCTGGGGAAAAGCCCGCGTCGCAAGGATCATAGAAAACGCGAAATACATCGGCTCCGGAGAATACGATCCGATTATCCAGGAAGACACCTACGAACTCGCGCTCGAATGTAAAAGAGCCAGGCAGAAACCCACGCTCGCCGGATACTCCCAGGAAATTGACCTCATCAGAAGTCATGTCAAATGCGAGAAATGCGGTCACCCGATGGTGCGTAGGGTCAACAACAAATGTAGGATCAGAGAATCCTGGAACTGCCAGAATCCGGAATGCAAGACTGCCGTTCGAATCGGAGACTTCGATCTGGTCGACAAGATCAGAATCCTTATAAACCGCATCATTGAAAACTCAAATCTGATCATACCTACACCAAAGCCCAAAAAGGACAGCACAGCGGCTCTGAAACTGAAAGAAAGCATAAACAAAGAGTTGGAGAGCAGTCATCCGAGTGAGGAACTGATTCTCGACCTGATCAGCAAAACGGTATCTCAGGAATACCGCGATTACAACAGCCGCGACGCGATAACAGCAAGGATAGCCAAACAGAGAGTGGATCATATGACGCCTCAATCGGAATTCAACGCGGCATACTTCAGCGACTTAGTCAAGACCGTCTATATCGGAGATACCGGACGAGTCCGGATTATCACGAATACAGATGCTGAAATATATGAAAGTGAGGGACAAGAGTGAGTGTAACCATTATCCCAAAGAAAACAGTCACCATTATCGAACCGAAGAAATCGCTCCTCGTAGACAAAGAAAAATATCGGCAAAAACGAGTGGCGGCTTACTGCCGTGTCTCTACCGGTTCTGAGGAACAGCTGACAAGCTATAAGACTCAGATGAAAGTCTACACTGAGATGATCGCATCAAACAAGGAATGGGAACTTGCTGGAATATACGCCGATGAGGGCATATCCGGTACAAGAGCTGACAAGCGTCCTCAATTTAAGAAGATGATAAGCGACTGCCTGAACGGAAAGATAGATATGATCATAACGAAATCAGTATCCCGATTCGCCAGAAACACGGTGGAATGTCTGGAGTTTGTCAGGATGCTGAAAGCCAGAGGCATCGGTGTATTCTTCGAGGAGCAGAACATAGATACGCTGAAAGCGGACAGCGAGCTATATCTGGTTATCTACGCAGGATTTGCACAGTCCGAGTCCGAGAGCATGAGCAAGAACATCACATGGGCTTATAGAAAGAACTTTGAAAACGGAATCGGCAACTTCTTCACGAACAAACTGCTCGGGTATAAACGCGGCGAAAACGGAGAGCCGGAGATCATCCCCGAAGAAGCGGAAGTGGTCAAGGAGATTTTCAACCGATATATCGGCGGAGAGACGCTTCAGCAGATCGCAGATCTGATAGAAAGCCGGAAATATATCTTCGATAATAAGAAATTTACCTTCTCGCGATCCTTCATCCGCAGTATTCTGCGAAACGAGAAATACGCCGGAGATATGATTCTGCAGAAAACGATCTCGGTAGACTGCATCACAAAAACGAGAAAAAGGAATCAAGGCGAAGCTCCGATGTACCTGGTTCAGAACCATCACGTCCCGATTGTCAGCCGCGAGGTCTTCAACAAAGCGCAAGAGGAAATCGCAAGACGAAATACGATTGCTCCGAAATCGCAGAAGGATACGGTGAGTCATACCGGTAAATATTCAAAGTACGCGCTCTCCGACGTTCTGAAATGCGGGGAATGCGGAAGCCGGTTCCGCCGATGCACCTGGATGCGCAGTGGATATAATAAGATCGTGTGGAGATGCATAAACCGCTTGGAAAACGGAACCGAGTTCTGTCCGGACTCGATCAGCATCGAGGAAAAAGACCTCCACGAAGCGATTGTGAGGGCGTTGGTGCGATTCAGCGACGAAGACAGCTATACATACCTTGCGCTGATGAAAGCGACCATAAGCGAAGCCTTGGGGCTGAGCGGAAGCTCCGATGAGGCAGATTTGCTCCAAAGACAGATCGACGCCCTGAATAAGCAGATGATGGATCTGGTAAATCAAAGCGTCAAGAACGGTGAAGGGTTTGAGGCATACGAGGATACCTTCCGGGAGATAAATGAACATATCAACCAACTGAAAAGCAGAATAAACGCCATTCAGCAGAACCAATCCTCCGACAAGGCGTACAAACAGAAACTCGAGATGATCGACCGCATCATAAGCGAACGGAAGGAGAACACGAACACCTATGACGACGCGATAGTAAGGCAGATGATCGAATGCATAAAGGTCTTTCATGACGGCAGAATCGAGGTTTACTTCGGCGGAGGAACAATGATTGAGGAGCATGTCTGAAGCCGAAAAAAGAGGTCTGGTACCAAAATGTAGTACAGACCAAAATATGTGCGCAAGCATAAGCGCAAGCACGAAAAAACGGCTTATGCAAGCCGCTTTTCGGAACTATAAATCATCTGTTTCGTCATCCGGATCAGCATCGTCCAAGCCGTCATAATCAACTGCATCGAGAAGCGAGATTTCGTCGGTTTTCTCGTCGATCTCGGTCAGATCTTCCGGAACATTGCGTTCATAAAGTCTGAGCACCTTCAAAGGATACTTGCACCTCGCATTGTAAGTCACTAGCATAGCTTCGGCGAAGCCGAGAGAACCAGGACGGCGATCCTTCGCCTGTCTGGATAACTGCTTGATGGACATCGCACCGACCTTTTCCTTGAATATCTCATCGCGCAGCAACGGTCCGTAGGATACAACCAACCGAGCCACTCCTTTGAGAATGTTTCCGGAGAAAGAATTGCGGTCTCCTTCCCATGCACCGATACAGAGCCGTATCGTGCGATCAAGAACATGATATCCGTACTTCTCGAAGATTGCTTCAAGAGCAGAGATGGCGCAGATAACTCCATTGGCTTTGTTTAAACCGATTTTCAGATCGTATGACTCAACAAGCGCCTTGATTATCAGCTGCTCATCATTGCCGGCTTCCACATTAGCCATAAACACCTCATAAGGACTGAGAGGCTTAACGTACTTCATCTGGTTGGCAAAGATGTCTGCCTCATGTTCATAGACAAGATCATCGTAAACCATACACCAGACAGGCGTATCGCGGGAGCCTGATACGAGTGCAACAATCTCAATCGTATGCTGCCCGTTGAAGACATAGTTGACGCCGTTTCTGCGGCTCACTTTAACCGGGTTGATCTGATACAGATCGAAATGCTCCGCTGCCTGATTGATGTGCTTTATTGATAGATTCCGCTGATAATCCTGGTTCGATACAAGATTTTTGATCGGTATCTTCTCAAAAGACACATTCGGTACAAAATCACTGTAATCCTGTTCCATCGTCTTCCTCCTCAAAGTCCTCGAGCATATCTCCGATACACTTTACGAGGTTGCGCAAGGCGGCTACAAGGTTATTCCTGGCTCTGTCCGATACGGCGTCGGGATCTGCATTGGATCTGGCTCTCTGGATCGAACTCGCCCAGGAAGGTATAGTCAAAGTCAGACTTGATATCTCGGCGTCAGGATCAAACTCAGGCATGTCCTTGACTGAAGGTCCGTTGAACTGCTCCTGCTTTCTGCGCTCGGCATTCTCCTGGATCTCCTGCCTTGCGCTGCTGAACCTTACAAAAGGAGATGGCGAGGAACTCATCCTTCGGGACAGCTTCTTGACATCACCTGCCGGAAGTTTGGATAACTCCACGACATTCTCGTGTGATACCTTGTATCTTCCCGACAATATCTGACTGGCAAATTTCGGATCTTTGTTCTCAATCGTGTCGATAGCGCGAGCATATATCGCGTATTTCTGAACGGTTCCGTGAGACAGGTGATACTGCTCACCGAGCACAACCGCCGTCCGATGCCTTTTAGATGGGCTTTCTCCGGGCGCCGGCTCGGTCTCAAGAGTTTCAGATTCCGGATCGCTGTATTGATTTTTACCGTGATTGTTTCTCCGGTAACTCAGCATCTTCTCGGACTCGTAACGCTTTCCGATCAGATAGCGTCTGGTTTCCTCCGAGATGTTCCGGCGACCGAGCTGATTTGCGCAGATCCAGGAGATGACCTCATCCCGACTGTCAAAATCGCGGTCTTCATAGGCGAACGGGACGCCGTACTTATGGCATATCTCGTATCGGTTATGACCGTCAACAATGATCCCGTGCCAAGTCACAAGAGGTTCGCGGCATCCATCTTTGCAGATGTTCTCAGTCAGCTGCTCCAACTCGTGTTGAGTCAACGGCGAGATTAACCCCTTGAAATCAGCATCGATACGCAGTTTATGTAATCCCTTTTCAACAACCATCACTGTTCTCCTTCAACGACGCGCTGAAGGGTGTTCAGTGGAAACACCGCCAGACGTTCGTCCGGAATAATAGATCCGGATAATCGGTAGGTACAGTGACCGTCCAGTTCCTTGTAAGTCTCACGGATTTTGTTCAGCAAACTGAGACTATAGAACTCAATAGAGTTTTCCGACGCCATCTGGCTCGGCTTGATAGTGAAAGTTGTCTTATCCTCGACTTCAGTACACTGAACCGCCATTGTAGCGGATATGGGGTTGTACAGCAGATGAATAAAACCGGGATCGCCGAGCCTGTGTAGTGTGTCCTTGTGGATGCGAATACGGTTCTTCTTCAAATCGATGGAAACAGTTATTCTTCCGTTATCATCATTCATTATGCTTGCCTCCTTCGTTTATTAAAATTGGGATATCAAAAGAGTCATCGGAACCGGGATTTACAGTTTTATCCTCCTCATGTTCCGGATGATCATCTGAATCGGGTTTCTTGCGGGTATCACGGACGGTAAGAACAGCGTACCCTTCAAAAGTGTTGATCTTCAGAGACTTCTGGTGCTCCTCAAACGGCATGCCGAACTGACCTTCCCATGAACCGGGAAGAACAGCGGTACGCGAGGTCTTGATCTTGCCATCTTCCTTGATGGTTCGCTGATAGATCTCGGCTGAGGTAAGATCAAACACAAAAAGCCACTCGCCGTTCGCATGGACAAGCTTGCCAAGCATTTTGTAGCGGTGATCCGGATTCCATCCCATCAGTTTCATCAGAAGCGCGAACAGAATGCGGCAGGTAGTGGACTTGGGATTGCGCTTAGCTGTAGCCCACGGAAAACTATCCCTGTCGTACTCGTTACAAGGGCGCAGCGCGAGAATCTTCGTGTCTCTGTTAACCAGCATCTGGACGTACTCGACATCCGGCAGCTTATTGAGGCAAGCCTTATTGACTTGCACCTTATAGTCACAGAAGATGATCGAGGGATCAAGGATGTGCGAGAAGAATTCCCGCCTGACTACCTGGAACCCGTTGTAGCTGAATTGCTGCAACTCCTCGTAGTCTTCCTGAGTCAGTCCGGAGGCGTCAAGCGGAGGTTGCGTAGACTCAGAAGTCCCCTCCGGCGGATTGACGGTCTCCTTTCCATCCACGGAAATCTCAGCTTGCTTGACCTCATCCTCTGAATTCAGATCTTTCAGTATATCGGTCAAAATCGAGCCTTGGGTATCAAAATCATTCATCGTTATTTTTCCTCCTTCTTATCAGCTGAATTGATTTCCTTCGTAATATAGCTCTTCAGTTGAGCCGGCTCCGTAACAACCAACGGTGGGTTATCGGTCGGATACACCTCACCATTGGAATGAGCCTCCCAAATCTCGCTCGGAATGCCGTCGTGCTCGTGCAGATAGTAATCACTTCCGAATGTCTTCGCCCAGGATTCCGGTATCGCCTTGATACGCTTACCCGCCATTATAAGCGGACGTGATCCTTCCGTACCGGTTTCATTTACCGCCCGGCTCTGTTCATCCATCTCATCATCGAGCATTTCAGGGAAGATGAAGATCTCCGGCTCGGACAAATCAAACATGATGACTGCTTCGCCGTCTTTCTCCTGTCTAACCCCGGTCACACGGTACTTGCAGTCGCTCTTCCACTCCATGATCTCAAATATGGTCTTCATGAAAGCGGACGCGGGGACATCCCTCGAATACATAACGCCGTCCTCGGATTTAGCCCAGACAACAGCATTGCGGTTTTCCTTGGTAGTGGGACGGACAGCGAACATCATTTTGTCTGGATGAATAAGCAGCTCGACATAAATGCACTTTGAAAACTTCCGGACGCAGTCTGAATTGAACTTGACCTTGGAATCCGAGAACGTAACCATAGGTCTGTGAGAAATGTCGAACAACTCACCGCGAGCGATCTCAAAACCGCGCATATCAAAGTCACCTGCTTCCGGAGTCACCTGGATTTCATCTTCATCTGTTATTTCCTCGTCTTCTTCATAGACGCTTTCAGAAGCCATGTAGTAATCGTCCAGCTTGAATCCAGCCCACCTGGGATTTATGGTGACAAAGCCCTTGAGGACGCCTGAAGGAATAACACGAAGCTCCGGAAGGATGCCCTTGGCGCCGTATCTGGCGTTGTCCAGGAGCCTCTGTACTGCGATAAAATCATCGCGTGTAATGATGGGTTCATGGTGATCCTTCTGATAATACTTGTTCTTGAATCCGTGGTTGGTGACAGCCTTGTGATTGAGATAATTCGGCGTATAGGTCTTGTGGCTCATAACATCGCCACAATGCCGCTCATTACGCAACACCTGACGAACGACGCTTGACGTCCACTTCACATTGTCGTGATAATTGCGTCTGCCGAGAGCAGTCAGAGTATCGGCGATCTGTTGGCAGGTGTATCCGTATAAATACATAAAGAACATAAGACGAACGGTCGGGGCTTGCTCCTCATTGATCGTCAGCGCTCCATCCTCGTCGTGTGTATAACCAAAGAGTTTGGGGGTGAGGAAAATGCCATTTGAAAAGCGCATCTCAATAGAAGCATTCATGCTGCGGCTTTTGATATGGGATTCTTCCTGAGCCATAGTAGCCTGAAACGCAAGTCCCATGTGGTTGTCCTCTTTGAGCGAGAAGATCGCCTCCATCTCGAAGAATACTCCAACAGGCGGTTTAAGAGCAGACAAGTTCTGCACCATACCGATACAGTCCATGATGTTCCTCGCAAAGCGGGAAACGCTCTTGGTAACGATCAGGTCGATTTTACCCGCCTTGCAATCTGCGATCATCTGATTGAATGCGTCGCGTTTTGCAAGGGAGGTTCCGCTGATGCCTTCGTCTGCGTAGATCTTGACCAGAGTCCAGTTCGGATGCCGGATGACGAATTCCTCGTAATACTTCTTCTGCAGCTCATAGGATGATGTCTGATTGGGATCCCCGGTCGATACACGAACATAGATAGCCACACGCTGATGAATATCATCGTCGTAGTAATCTATCTGAGGTTCGCCCGGGATACACTCGAGAAGATTGGGATCGATACCTTGGTACCTCCGCCTGATCCGGGCTTTCTGCTCAGCCTTTGATATGTTTTTTTCTGTAAGTTTCATCGCTTCCTCCTTCTATCGCGATTCAGATTGTTAATGAGACTCGCCGAGTCCTTCTCAAGAAAAAGACTACCCGGTGAGATCGAATACAGATTCTGCTCTTCAAAGAACACGCCGACAGGCGGATCAAGCGATGCAAGGAAACGAACGCAAAGGTACAATTCAGATAGCTCGAACAGATATGCGCTGCCGATAAAAATGAGATCCACCTTTCCGTTCTCACAATCAGCCATAAGCCTTGACCAATTTTCAAGTTCCGAAAGGCTTGTCCCAGGGGATGCGTTATCGATGTAGTAATCCACAAATGTCCAATCCGAGTATCTGGAAAACATTTCATCGTAATCGTTCATCGTATTCTTCAAATAATCGGGATTCAGACAATTGAGCTGGTATCGGATGTAAACTGCGACCTTGAAATGATGGAACGGACTCGGAAACTGGTCATACAATTCTTTAACCGAATAGGATTCGGAATCATCAACACTTGATTCCGGTTCTGAATCAGTAAACACGTGTTCCATAGGCGACCTCCAAAAATTGATGCCTGTTTAATTATATGCAAGCGTCCGGATAATTGGAATAATCCAATCGGGAAGCGCCTTAAACCAACGGTTTATAAAATCCCGAAAATACTAATCTTTTTACACTAATCATCGCGGTTTCAGGACGGACTCGAGTGAGAAAGGAGTTAATATGGCACTCAATTACGCGATGATCGGAAAGAAGATCAAAGAGGTTCGTCAGCACAGGAAGTTATCTCAATTGGAGCTTTCAGAGATGGCGGATATCTCTCCGACATTCCTGAGTTACATAGAAACAGGATCAAAAAGATTGAGTATAGATACCCTGGTTCAGATCGCCAACGCGCTTCAGGTGACACCGGCTGTGCTCCTGGAAAACGTGCTTGACGTGAAAGAGCCGGCGTTGAATGAAGAATTCTCAATCATTTTTGAAGACTGCACTATTGTGGAATTGAGAGTCCTTCTGGAGCTCAACAGAGGGCTCATCGAGGTCATAAAGAAAAACAACGTCAGCTTCAGCCCATATAACTGAAACAGACGTTGTAGACGCGCCGCACATAGAAATCATGCGGTTTTTATGTGCGGTGCGCATATGAATTCACGGTTCGCTATTATGAATTGGAAAAAGACAGGACTTGTTAAAAATCTTGTGATATACTCAATTCGGGCGACTCAGAAAGAAGAAAGGAAAAACATATGATTTATATTACCGGAGATATACATGGCGAAGTCAAAAGAATAAAGGCATTCTCCGAGTATTACGAACTGAACGAAGACGATATCGTCATCATTCTTGGCGACGTCGGCGTTAACTATTATCTCGATTCAAGAGACAGAAAAAACAAAAAGGTACTGTCACAGCTTCAACCCACCATCTTTTGTATCCATGGCAACCACGAGCAGCGACCGTACCTCATTGACGGCTACTTGAAAAAAGAATGGAACGGCGGCGAAGTATGGTATCAGGAAGAATACCCGAACCTGCTGTTTGCCGAAGACGGATGCGTGTTTGAGTTGGGCGATCACAAAGCTCTCGTCATCGGAGGCGCATACAGCGTCGATAAATACTATCGGCTTGAGCGCGGATACGGATGGTGGGACAGCGAGCAACCGAATGATGAAATAAAGAAAAAGGCTGAGGATGCTATCAGGGACAACCCTGATA
>JAEEGJ010019297.1_pt1 | contig 15046 bp, 7 predicted proteins | sample 8958761 | NCBI WGS metagenome assembly JAEEGJ01 (sample SAMN16246546, study PRJNA631951) | gut metagenome | biome: gut microbiome; feature: rumen; material: RS-attached | host: Bos | place: Iran: Karaj | collected 2018-10 | reverse complement strand
ATGCAGATACCGACCGTCTGCATCCCAATGATAAGGGACATGAACGGTTAGCACGCACCCTTTTCTATCAGCTTCTCACCCTTCCATGCGTCTTCTAGGTATTCTTCTCTGCATCCTTTGTTGTGGCTGTTCGGCCTCTGCAAGGGGAAAGGTGCCTGTTATTCTTGTAGCAGGGCAGTCGAATGCAGATGGACGTGTGCCAATTGCTGAGCTACCTGCTGAATTGAAAGAGTTCCACTACTGCCAATGGAGTTATGGCAGCGGCGATTTCGAGACAGCTACAGGACAGCTCTCGCCATTCTCACCACGTGTGGCCAAACCGAAGATTGAGGCAAGCTGGGGCTTCGATGCTGTCGTGTATAAGAAATTGGAAGAACTATGGCAAAAGCCGTTCTATGTCATCAAGCATACCGATGGTGGAACAGCTATTGACCCCTCCTGCAAGGCAAGCACACACGGACTTTACTGGTCGGCTGACACGACATTCCTCAACCACACGACATCAGCCAGTCATGGCGGTAAGTCACTACTGAAGGCTTTCTTCCGACAGATTGATGACTGTCTGCCCAACCTCCCCAAAGGCTACGACATCAAATGTCTCATCTGGCACCAGGGCGAGAGCGATCAGAAAGCAGACTCTCTGTATTATGACAACCTGAAGAACGTCGTTACCGCTATGCGCCACCATTTGTATACTGTAACAGGAAAGAAGAAATATCTCCATTTACCAGTAATCTGCGGAACCTATGCCAAGGGCAGCCGCATGCGTAGCCAGCGTGTCGTTGACGCACTATACCGTTTGGCTGCCGACGACAATAACTTCTTCGTAGTGGAGGCCGCCGACCTCACGTTACTTCGAGACCGTCTGCACTTCGATGCCCGCGGAGCACGGATTCTCGGAGAGCGCGTCTTCGAAACAATGAAAGAAAAAAGCATTATAAAATGAAGAAATATCGCGAAATAAAGACTATTATTCCCAGGCTGGGAATATTATTTTCCCAAACTGGGAATGTTTTGTTCCCAGGCTGGGAACATGCAGCGCAATTAAAGCTGCATAAATGTCGAATAACCCAAGGTTATTCTATAATAATCCTATGGTATTGAAAATGTCCCTCACATACTCACATGACCCCTCTCAAAGGCCGATGTACAAAGGGCTGAAGGCACGTGAGGGACTTTCGTTCTCCCTCACGTCTCCCTCACTTTTTTCTTTTCGAGCCCTCACGTCTCTATGTGATGTGAGTGAATGTGACCCAAAATGTGAGGGTAACGTGAGGGACATTGCTTATCCATCACGTCCTTCAAACGCCCTGTACATAAGGGTTTGAGGCTTGTGATGTGAATAAGTGAGGGTAAAAATGCGTTTCCTTTTTTTTGCGTCCGATTCTTCGAATATTCACAATTTCTTTATCTAAGACTCGCGTTTAGTCCGTAGGCTTCGGACTCGCAGTCCGTAGGGAGCGAACTGACAGTCCGTAGGGAGCGAACTGACAGTCCGTAGGGACGGAATAATCTCTTTTGCTTGTAGTTTGTACGTAAAGTCCTATTTTGTACGCAAAGTCCTGCACTTAGAAACCTGCTGTCCGATTAAATGTACGTGTCGTTTCGGCCTCTTTCAAGAATAGTCCGTACCTTTGCAAACGACAAAAGGTTACAAATCGAACTACTTAAAATCTAAGAAAACAAACTGCTTAAAAACGATCTGCCAAACATGCATCAATCGTTCAATTTTAACCCAAGCATGGCTCACACCTTTTTAAGGTACGCGGAGGAAACAAAGGTCAGCAACCAGAAGGTACTTCTGCTGGCAGAAGCACATCGGAAACCAGTGGTAACCTCTCTCGCGAAAGCAGTTTCTGGGACGATGACGACTATTAATTCGATAAGATTTTCTTCATACAGACAGTTGCCGCACGGCTTGCCCGAGAGAGGGTCGTCCGTGCGGTTTTTATCCCTTAAAAAACGTTTCAGAAAATGGAAACCATCAAATTACTGAATCATCTTCAGCAGATCCATCAGGGACTTTTCGTCATTCCAGCTGAATCCTGGCACAGCAATGGCTGCATCCAGCTTATACCGCTTATCTTTGCCTATTGCCTGTCGGACGCTACGTTCATGGGCCAAGACATATTTACCTTTGATGCGGAAGAAGTAAACGTTCTGGACAGGGAAATGGATATCCAGGTCACCTTGAAGATCCACCGTGGTATACCCCAGCATATCATTAACTTCGATGCTGGTAAAGTTACGGTTATTCTCTATTTGCTGGTTATACGACTCCATATCAATGAGTTGCGCACAAAACAAGCCATCTCTACCCAGCGTGTCCACCTGGTAGGCCAGCAGTGTGTCTATCCGCAGATAGCTACGCTCTTCGAAGTCCACTCTCAAGAGGGTCTTCATATTTGCCTGCTTGGTCTCCAGACCGCTTTTGTAGAGCAACGTACTGTTCTTCAGGAAGATATTGGCCAGCGGCAACTTCATTTTCTTCCCGTCTGCCAGAAGCACCGTTGCGGGTTTGAATTGCTTATACACAGTGAGCGCCGGCGTCACCTGCTGGGCATGACTAGTGATAATGCCCACGATAGCGAGAAATACTATCAGAATGTGTCTTTTCATAAGTCGTACAATATTGTCTGTCAGTAGATTTGCCGACAAAATTACAAATATTTTTGTAAAACATGTCAATTTTAGTTTTTTTTTCGTACCTTTGCCCCCAGAATTTACTAAAACAAACTATATGCATATGAAGAAATTGTTTTTGTTGACAGTCCTTTGCGGACTGACGATGCTGGGTGCCAACGCTCAGCGTGTCATAGATAAACTTGACCGTGGCATAGTGGCAGTAAAGACTACTGGTGGCATCTTCGTCAGTTGGCGTATTCAGTCTGACGAGTACTATGATGTTACTTATAACCTCTATCGAGACGGTTCTGTGATAGCAGAAAACCTGAAGACTTCAAACTACACTGATGCTGCGGGCACAACCTCCAGCAGCTATGCTGTAGAGGCCGTGAAGCGTGGCATTCAGCAGACCAAGAGTGCAGCTGTCAAGCCTTGGAGCAGTAATAGCAATTATCTGGAGATAGCACCCAAGCACGACCAGTCTATCACCTCTACCCTCATACCTAATGATGCCTGCTGTGCCGATGTTGACGGTGACGGCGTGGTGGAGATTCTGTTGAAGTATGACAATCAGGAAGAGATCAGCAATGGTTTCCCCAAAGACGGAAACAACGGCGAATACACCATCATGGAGGTGCTGAAACTCGACGGTACTGTGCTGTGGTGGGTGAACTGCGGTCCCAACATGGGTGACTTCCAAAACAACGAGCAGAACATTGTGGGCTACGACTGGGATATGGACGGCAAAGCCGAGGTACTGATGCGCCTAGAGGAAGGCTCTACCATCCACATGGCCAACGGCGATACCTATACCATTGGTGCCGACGGCAAGAACGGCACCTCATGGACCAACTACCGTACGCCGAAGACTGGTGGCGTAGAGTGGTTTACCCATTACGGCAAGGAGTTCCTCGTTTACTGTAATGGTACCTCGGGTGTGCCCTATCAGGTTATCGATTTCCCATGTGCCCGTTTCGAAAGCGGCGAATCAAATCTTGAAAGGGCTTGGGGCGACGGCTATGGCCATCGCAGCAGCAAATACTTCTTTGGCGCTCCCTATCTGGATGGTCGCAAGCCCAGCATCTTCGTGGGTCGCGGCATCTATACCCGTCATAAGTTTGTAGCTCTTGACGTAGATCCTGCTACCCATCAGCTGACTGAGCGCTGGCGCTGGATGAACAACCAAGGCTATTCATCACCATGGTACGGACAGGGTTATCATAACTATGCCATCGTGGATGTCGATTGGGACGGACGCGACGAGATTGTATGGGGAGGTATGGTTATCGACGATAACGGCAAGGGGCTCTCTACAACAGGCTTTGGACACGGTGACGCCCAGCATCATGGCGACCTCAATCCATACGTTCATGGACAGGAAGGATTCTTCTGTAATGAGGACCATCCTAACAACCATTATCGTGACTTGACAACAGCGAAACTGTATTATCGCAACGAGAGCGGCAACGACGACGGTCGTGCCATTGCCGGCAACTTCCTTAACACCATTCCTGGCGCTGTAGGTTTCTCTGCCCATGATGCCTCACCTGGTCCAGTGAGTCTTGTAGAGAACAAGCATCTTGACATCCTCAATACAACATCTGGCATGGCCCAGAACTTCCGTTGCTATTGGGATAGTGACCTGCAGGAAGAGACTTTCAATTACTCTAATGGCAAGAATACTGCAGGAGCCGTCTATAAGCCAGGCACTGGTAATTCATGGCTTTTACAGGGTTCTATGACCAATAACGACACCAAGGGAACACCTTGTTTCATGGGCGACATTCTGGGTGACTGGCGTGAGGAGTTCATCATGCGTACTGCCAATAACAAGATACGCATCTACACTACTGACATCGAGACACCTTGGCGCAACTACTCGCTGTGGTACGACCACCAGTATCGTAACGGTATGGTGTGGGAGATGTGCGGCTATAACCAGCCTCCCCATACCTCTTACTTTTTGGGCGAACTGGAAGGCATTACCGCTGCACCTCCTGCTCTGACGATGGAGGGACGTGTAGAGGTTGCCAATGGTGGCACCATCTCCAATAGTGGAGAAGAGGTCATTGCTTGCGAGACCAACGATATGACGATGAATATTGCCGATGGCGCTACACCTTATCTATTTATAGACAATGCTCCATCGTGGGTTCAGGGTTCTGCACCTTCAGAGGCAACGTCAGCATCTTACAAAATCAACTATCAGTACTACACCCACACCCTACAGGGTGGCGGCTTTGCCGGCAGCACCCGTGTAGTGAAGCAAGGCGACGGCATTCTGGCATATCCAGAGCGCGACATGACCTATAACGGAAATACCGATGTGTGGGCAGGCTCGCTGAACCTGAACGGTTCTATCGCCAACTCTCCCTTATGGCTTAACCGTCTCACCACTCTCAACACTCCTGCCAAAACCATTACAGTAAAGTCGCTGACAGCCGACTATGGTTCTACTACAACCATTGGTGGCAAGGATGCCCTTGGCACGCTTGTCGCTACAGACTCTGTGAAGCTAGGCTTTGGTGCACGACTGGTAGTAGACATCTATGCCGACAGCTTCAAGGCTGATCAGATCAATACTGCCAAGCTGATTGTCGAAAAGAAGAACTGGCAGTATGGTCCTGAATACAAAATGCCGGTTATCGAGTTCAATTGCCATTTCGCAACTGGAGAGACCACGCTGTCAGTCGGCAAGTATATCCTGGGCGCTGTTAGTGCTGTGGATGGCGACGTGACCAATATCAAAATTGAAGGCATTGCAAAGGTAAAGACCACCCTGGCTATCGAAGAAGGCAATCTGGTGCTCAACGTAGAGGGTACTCGCGACCCAACCGACATTGAGTGGAACGGAACCAGTTCCACCATATGGGATGTGGCCAACACAGAGAACTTCGTGACCCACGACCCTGCCCGTGCCAGCGAAACCTTTATTGAAGGTGACAATGTATACTTTACCGACAATGCACAGAATAAGGAGATTGTGATTGGTGATGGTGTGGAGGTGAAGCCTACCAACATCTACTATACAGGCTCTGAGGCATATAGCATCACAGGTAGTGGTAAGATTACCACAGGAACATTCTACAACAACGGCTTCGGCACTATCACAATGGGTACTGACAACACCTACACAGGTGGCAATCACCTAACAGGTGGTATCACTAAGGTGAGTTCGCTGGCAAACAACACCCAGGCATACGGAAATCTGGGTGGAGTAACTACCAATAGTGCTTTGTTCACCATTGAGAATGGTGCCGTGCTTCAGAATACAGCAGCCGTCACCCATGGCTCTGCCATGAAGATGGTGGGCAATGGCGTCATCAGGACAGATGCTTCCTTCACCCAGCAGGCAGCCATCAGTGGCGACTCTCTGGTGAAGGAAGGCTCCAGCTCGCTCACCATGACTGGCAACCTCTCTGCAGCCCGCACCATCATCAAGGCAGGTAGCATGAACTATAGCGGCAACAACTATAGCAAAACTGTCGAGCTGCAGGGCACGTCGGCCATTTCTGGTGACGGATTCACCACGTCACCCATCTTTGTGGCAGGTGGTGCTAAAGCTACCTTGACACTTACGAACACCTATTATAAGACATATTCTGGTGCACTTACAGGTACAGGACAGTTGACCGTCAACCCCACCAACACCGTAAACCGTGTAGCTATCACGGGTAACTGGACCAACTTCAAGGGCACGATAGTCTACAACAATACATCTATCTTGATGCCTCTAAAGAACAGCGGTATGCCGAATGCTACGCTCAGCACAGGTAATGCCACTAACATTGGTATTGCTGCATCGAGCAACAGTTCTCCTGTCACATACCATATAGGCAAGCTTATCGGTAATGGCACATTACGCCATAAGGAGGTAGACTTCAATAGTCAGTCTAGTGTGTCTGGCAATGTAACGTGGAAGGTGGGTAACAGCGACCTTGGCGACTTCACGTTCAATGGAATTATCTATGATGCTGGCGGCACCAACAAATCGAACTTCGAGAAGGTAGGTGACTGTAGCATGACTGTAGGTGGAACGTGGGCCAATAGTGGTACTGTGAAGGTTTCTGAAGGTACGCTCATTATTGGTCAGGGCAAGTCACTCGGAACGGGTGCACTCACCGTAGCTGATGGTGCAACGCTGCAGGGCCAGAGCTCTACGGTCAGAACGCAATCTAAGAAGAGTAGCTTCACCAACAGTAGTGTGACGATTAACGGCTCTTTGCGCGTAGGCTCCGAAGGCACGTCTACCTCAGGCTATTGGTATTTGGGTACCAAGCCGCTTACCATTGGCGCTACAGGTAAACTCTACGTAGGTGTGGCCAAGTGCTCTACTTCGCCTTCAGTACCTGGCTGTTCCCATATATGGAGTGAAGAGACAACAGGTTCTATTACTTTCAAGGATGGTGCTACGGTTAGCGTCTATCTTGCTTCTTCTTATGATCCTGCTGCCAGCATTGGTGCCGACGAGGCCAAGGCCGACTCCTTCATGGTGTTCAACTTTGCAAAGGCTACTGTGGGTGATGTGCAGTTCGAGCTGCCACAACTGCCTGAGAATTATTATTGGGATACTACCCAATTCCATACCGGTTACCTGTACATTCGCTATAGTAATGCGACAGGCATCGGCAGCACTGTGATGAATAGGAAGGAAAGTAATAATGATATTTATGACCTCCATGGCCGTAAGGTGCGCAGCCAGTCTGCCGACATCAACAACCTGCCTGCCGGCATTTATATCCGCGGCGGCAAGAAGGTGGTAGTAAAGTAGAGGTAAGTCATTAAGAAGAAAGCGTCTTTTCAACAAACACCAAATCCTGACAATCATCGATGACTGTGGGGATTTGGTGTGAGTTGAACCACAGAAGGCAGATACTTAAAAAAACTTAAACGAAACAAAATTTAGAGGGTAAAAAGTACACACCTACTATTTTTTTACTAATTTTGCACCGCATAAAGCAACGAACTGCTAACATATAACATAACATTATATAATTTACTAATTTAAACTTAATCAAAAACGAATTTTTATGAAGAAACGTTTACTTTTTGCCTTTATGGCAATGTTCGCAGCCGTTTCGGGTTACGCTCTTGAGCAGGGTGAGTTCGTCTACACTCCGCAGGGTCGTTTCCAGATTACGGGTGCTAATCTGAATGCTAACAATGCATTCCAAGACATGACAGGTTGGACTGCCGTTTCTGCTGCAGAAAAGACTTTGACCGACCTATTCAACATTAACGCAAACGGTCTTGCTGAGGGCTTTAATTCTGTTGCAAGCCTTGACGCAACTGAAGGTGAAGGTATGTACTATCAGTTTGTACCTTCTGATGCATCTTCTGCTTATGTTGTCAGTTACAAACTGAAGGGTGCTGCCGCTGTATCTATTCGTGTAAAGACTGTTGCTGTTTCTACTAACCTTGTAAAGGTTGAGGGTAACTCTGATAATGCTTTTGGTGGCACAAATGATGTGCTTGTAGCCAATACTGCAGAGGAACTGACAGATGACTGGCAGACCTTCAACTATGCTATCGTTGGTGATGGTACTACTCGTACCTATTTTATCTCATTCACAGGTATGGCTACCAATATTGAGATTGCCGACCTTCAGATAGCTCCTGCCCTGCAGTTTGCTGATCTGCGTCAGCGTGATGCAATGTTGGAGAAACTGAATGTTTACAAGAACTGCTACGACTGGAAAGCTGGCGTGCTTGATGAATATGCCATGAATGAAGCTATTGAGAACCTTCAGGCTATTGGCGACGAGTCTGGTCAGGCTGACCTGGATGAGGCTCTGGTCACCGCTCAGGAAATTCTTGACGAATTCCTCAAGGCTAACATGGATGACTATCTGGCTGGTGGCAGCAATCTGGACTATTTGCCCAATAACGTAGCAAAGCAGGCCAGTAAACAGTCTTCTTATGGTATATGGAGTTGTCTGCCCGCTGGTCGTGCACACTGGGATGCTAATGCTTATCCTGACATGGGTCACTTCCAGAATTCAAATACATGGAACAATGGTGCTCCTGATACCCCAATGGGTGTATACACTCAGAAACAGTTGGAAGCAGGTTCCTATGTTTTCTCTATCTCTGCTAGTGCAGCATTGCGTGAGCCAAAGAAGAACGACTGGAATAATGATGATGGTTTGAATCCCGCTTATGCTATAGCTTATATCGTAAAGATTAACGACGGTGCAGATCCTGATACGATTGTATCTGTTACAAAGAATCTGGATGCTGTAACAATGACTCCATTCTATCTTACTGCAAAAATCGAAGAGGCCGCTACATATGAGCTCGGTATTAAGGCTTATTGCAAAGAGGAATGTAAGACTCTGAAAAATGGCTCTGTAACCTATGTTGGTAACGCTTCGCTCTTTGTTAAAAATGAGAATAAATACAACCAGAAGCAGTTGAACTATGAGGCAGACGTACGTGAACAGATTACTACAGGTCGTGATGCTCTTACAAAGGCAGCAGAATATCTGGCAAATGCAGATAATCTTTGGGGTAGGGCAGATCTTCAAGATAGTATTACTGTAACCGAACCTAAGATTGCTGTATATGAGACAATGACTCAGGATGAGATTATTGCTACATTTGACGAGGCTGCATATGTGAAGGATAATCGTACGAAGAATGCAGAAGAAGGTCTGTTGGTTTTCCAGGTTTACGACAGCGCTGTGAAGGGAATTCTTGCTGCTAACAAGAAGTTCTTGGCTGTTAATGACACTCTGAACTCTATACAGACTGTTATCGATGCTGCAGAGAACACTTTGGTTCTCCGTATCTATGATTCCGCTACTGGAAAGGATGCTTTGAAGGATGCTATTAACACAGCTAAGGGCATACAGAGTCAGATGAAGGCTGCTCAATACAGCGAGGAGAATGCTGCTACTATCGTGGATGCCAATAAGGTACTGACTGCTGCTATTGAAACCTTCAAGACAACAATCCCTGAAAGTTCTATTGCAACTATCGTAGATATTGACTTCGAGGCAGATGCAGTATTAAACGAGGATACACAGCTTTATAGCATTGCAGGTGCAAATGGCGCTATGGAATTCTCTAATTTCGCACTTGATGTGAACGACAACTATCCTTACCAGCAGGGTATCTGGAACAATGGTGAGCAGCAGTTTAAGGGCTATGTTCGTGTAGGTAACGGTACTGGTACTGTAAACTTTGATCCTACTATTGATGGTTCTATGGGTACTAATATCCTCAAGCTAAATTGCGACTTCTTCCTTCAGGGACTTTCTGGTAAATATGTTGGCTTCTATCTGAAGAATGATGCTGACTCTATTATTGCAGGTCACTATGCTAACTACTATGACAACAAGATTGATGCCTCAAGTAATCTGAATATTGACTTGACTAACCTGCAGTATGGTTCTGGTTCAGGCTATGCAAACAAGGCTCCAGAGGGTGCTGAGGGTGCAGAAGGAACTGTCCTTCCAAAGAACTCATTCGAAGTGATTTTGGATTTCGGCGAAGGTTCTATCTATACTACCACAACCTCTGCAAAGGGTGTAGTAACAACTGCAAAGCAGGCATTTGACAAAACGGCACCTACTAAGTTCGTGCTTCAGTCTAACTATATCAACAACGATCGTCGTATATGGTTCGACAACCTGAAGATTCAGCGCATCCTTGCCGGTGAGGTTACTGGTATTCAGAATGTAAAGGCTGGTGTCAACACTGCTGATGGTGCAATCTACAATCTCGCCGGTCAGAAGGTAAGCAAGAGCTTCAAGGGCCTCGTTATCAAGAACGGCAAGAAGTTCATCGTGAAGTAATAATGCTAAACAGGGCATTACGGTTCTACCGCGATGACCAAAACTGACACAATCCCCACCGCCCACACGGGCCGGTGGGGATTTTTCGTTAGCACAACAGGTAGAATCGTGTATTTATTAGTTAAAATTTTACTTAATTAAAAAATAATGAAACATTTTTATTCGTGTTTCATTTTTTTTGTTTAATTTTGCACCTTGAAAACTACTTCCCCCTATGGGGGATAAGCTAAAACGAAAACAAATTGATTAACAAATAGCTATTTATGAAAAAACTCTTTTTGTATGCATCCCTACTGTGCATAAGCCTCGTATCCTGTAAGAAGGATTACTTGGTGCCAGAGGGTGAATTGCCATCATGGCTTGGAGAGAGTATCTACAAAGAGCTTCAACAGTCTTCGCAGCTTGAAGGCACGTTTAACACGTACTGTAAGCTGATTGATGACATGGGTTACACCGAAGTGCTGAGTAAGACGGGTAGTAAAACCATCTTCCCAGCCAACGACGAAGCTTTTGAAAGATTCTTTGCAGGCGGCAACAACAAGTTTGGTGTCAGCAGTTACGACGAACTGACCCACTCACAGAAAGCAGAACTGCTGTTCTCAACGATGATTGACAATGCCATCCTTGTAGGAACATTGTCGAACAAGCAGAACGCTGCTGGTAACATGTTGCAAGGACAGTTGGTGAAACACGCCACCAACATGCGTCTTACCTATGCTGTTGCGCCGTGGTCTGTTCAGAACATGCCCGCCAACAACAAGTACTTCTCACGTTTCCAGAATGAAGGTCGCAGCTCCATTATGGCCATTTTCGACAACACCGTAGCACCCATGGTGCACCTGACCGGTGAGTACATGCTGAACAACAACATGACCTTGACGGGTAGCGACAGCGACTTTAAGATTCTGACCGGCCATGACTATGAAGATGGCGATGCCTACATCTTCGACCGTAAGGTCATTAAGAGTGATGTTGTCTGCCAGAATGGTTATATCCACCAGCTCAACGAAGTGCTGGTGAACCCCGGTAACATGGCAGAATTCCTGCGTGCAGGTAGCGACACCCGCTATATTTCCCGTATGTTGGACTATTACGCCTTCCCGGATGCCGACATGACACTGACAGACCAGTACAATGAATCGGCAGCTAACAGTACAGATACCGTGTTCGCAGTCCGCTATCTGAGCAAGAACTCTCAGCGCTCTAAGCTGGCACAGCCCGTACGCGGTACAACGGTAGCCGAAAACCAGTTGCTAGACTTCGACCCAGGTTGGAATTTCTATAATCCCACGTTAAAGGGACAGACAACAGACGACGAAGCTGAGATAGCAGCCTTCCTGGCACCTTGTGACGAGGCTGTGAAGGACTACTTCCTTGGCGAGGCAAACTATATTCTCAAGAATCTCGGCGTAGAAGGCTTGGATACTAAGAATCCTGCAAACCTCAACGATCACCTTGATGCAGTCTATAACAGCGATCCATCTGTCTTCGCCAGCATTCTGAACAATGTCATGAAGTCCTATCTAACCAAGACGGTACCCAGTTGCTTCTCGACCGTTCAGAATGATGCCTTCGAATTCCTCGACGTCACAAAAGATGACATTAACAAGAAGGCTGACGGTAATTATGATGTCACCATCACTAACAATGGCGTCATATACAAGATGAACAAACTCTTCGGTCCGAAGATATACAACTCTGTACTTGGTCCGGCATCTGTCTATAAGGACATGCGCACCATGGGCGAGATGCTTAACGACCACCAGACCACAGCTGGTACACCCTCTAAGCTGGGTGCTGACATGTACTATTATCTGCTGTCAATGAAGGCCCGCTACGGAGTGTTTGTACCAACAGACAACGAGACACAATTCATCGTGATTGACCCCACATCGGTCAAGGACGATGACGGTCTGAAGGGACTGCGTTTCCGCTTCGACCCGCAGGCCGACGGTTCTTTCCATGTAATGGTCAAGAAATACATCTATCAGGGTGGTCCTTATAACGACCTGAATTCGTATGTGGAAGCAGCAGGTGCTAGTGACATCAATATTGAGACTGGCTACTTTAACAGCCAGATTAAAGACCTGCTGGACTACTGCACCATCGTGTTGGCCGACTCTACGGAGACAGGTAAAGGCAGTGCAGTATATGGTCTCTATGGCAACAAATACTACAAGACCAAGCACGGTGGCGTTGTTATCGTTGATGGCAACAAGGTCGCTGGCGGACTGCAGTATGAAAAGAACCAATGGTCAAACATCACAGAGAAATTCGACGCCAACAGCAACGATGCCAAGATTGAGAACGGTACTGTCTATCGTCTTGACTACCCTATTCAACCTACTATCAGAACTGTGATGGAGACTTTATCACGTCCTGAGTTCTATGATGAAAATGCTGATTATGATGTCAATGCACCGGAATACGACCACTTCCTCAACTTCTGCCTGCAGTTTAATGACGAAGACCTCTACACATTTGCTGGCATCCTAACCGGTAGTGAGAGCGAGGCGCAGAAGAACACGAAGATGAAGGCTTACCGCATCATCGACGATAATGACAACTGGGGCATGCTCAGTTCCTACAACTACACCATCTATGCGCCTAACTACGAGGCCATGGTACAGGCACAGAAAAACATGGGACTGCCCACTTGGAAGAAAGTAATGGCAATCGTTAACGACTGGGAGAGCGTCAAAGACGAATACGGTTTCACCAGTAAGGACGATGCCAAAACATACGTCAAGAATCAATTGGACAAGATGACAAGGTTCGTGCGCTATCACACACAGAACAGTTCACTCTTTGCCGACACATATTTTAAGAACTACGACCCAGAGACGGGGCTTACGACACCAGAGCCTTCTTACTCTACCTTCTGTTCAAACGCTATTGGTATTGCCCAGACACTGACCGTTACTGGTGGTGGCAACAAGCTGAGTGTAAAGGACGCCTCTAATACAGTGGTGACCATTCAAGCTTCGTCTGCCAATGCCAACCTCATTGCCCGTGACATCACCACATCTGAGAAGAATGGTTACAAATCCATTGAGACCTCAGCATTTGTGACCGTTCATGGTATTGATACGCCGCTGTGTTTCAATAGCAATCGGAAATATTAATTATTAATTAGAAATTAGAAATTAGTAATTATGATTACCAAGATAAAAATGATAAAATCAAGAGTATTGCTGATGCTGCTGATGAGTGTTATCACTCAGGTGATGTGGGCACAGGGTAAAGTAATATCAGGTACGGTGGAAGATGCCATGGGACCGATTATGATGGCCAACGTTGTAGAACGAGACGCCAACAACCGTATCGTCAACGCCACACAGACTGATATGATGGGTAACTTCTCCATGGAGATTAAGAACCCTAAGAATAAACTTGTCTTTTCATACGTAGGTAGTAAGACCAAAATTGTGACTATTGGCAATCAAACGGTATTTAAGATCAAGTTAGAGGATGAAGGTACCGCACTGTCTGAAGTCGTCGTAAAAGGTCGCCGTACCACATCGGGCGGTCTGAACATTGACAAGCGCGAGGTGTCCGTTTCTTCTCAAACCATGAATATGGACAAAATTGAAGGTATGGCATTCACCTCAGCCGATGAGGCCCTGCAGGGTGAGATTGCCGGTCTGGATATCGTGGCCAACTCTGGTAACTTGGGTGCTGGTACATCGATGCGTTTGCGTGGTGTATCAACGCTGAGTGGTAGTGCCGAGCCTCTGATTGTAGTTGACGATAAGATTTTTGAATATAACACCGGTGACATCGACTTGGAAAGTGCCGACGAAGAGGCATTCTCCTCATTGCTCGCTGTCAGTGTGGATGATATTGCAGAAATCACGGTACTGAAAGATGCTGCTGCTACTGCCATCTGGGGTTCCCAGGGTGCTAACGGTGTCATCCAGATTAAGACGAAACGCGGTGCACGTGGTAAACCTAGGGTAACATTGGGCTATAAGTTCACTGGTACATGGATGCCTAAGGGCTACGACCTCCTAAACGGTGACAACTACACCATGATGCTCAAGGAGGAGTTCTATAACCCCACTCAGAGCTCTGCTGCCACAGCTACCATCAACGAAATCAACTACGTTCCCGCAGAATCGTGGGCAGAAGCCAACAACTGGAACAAGAATACCGATTGGGTGGATGCCATCAAGCAGTTCGGTGAGCAGCATGAAGCCAACTTCAATATCACCGGTGGTGGTACGAAGGCTACCTTCCGTATCTCTGCCAGCTACAACAACCAGACAGGTACCATTATCAAGCAGAAGATGAACCGTCTGACCACACGTCTCGTACTTGACTACAACGTGTCAGACCGCATTCGCTTCTCTACCAACTTCGCATTGACCTATACGGACAACCTGAAGAACTACACGTATGGAAGTAGTAAGAGTAGTGGATCCCACAACAACCTGTTAGCTATGGCATTGGCTATGGCACCGAATGCCAGCATTTGGCGCATGGACCAATATAATAACAATACAGGCGAGTACTTCCTGATGAATCCGACGATGAATGGTAAGACTCCTGATGATGGTAACTATACGTCCACACAATTACAGGATATCGTGGCTATCGGTAACCCTGTAGCATACGCAAAT